>Ga0209310_1000325_pt1 | contig 59555 bp, 47 predicted proteins | sample AD_UKC030_MetaG_FD_184415 | JGI IMG/M metagenome (GOLD analysis project Ga0209310, IMG submission 184415) | Active sludge microbial communities of municipal wastewater-treating anaerobic digesters from USA - AD_UKC030_MetaG (SPAdes) (version 2) | ecosystem: Engineered > Bioreactor > Anaerobic >...
CCATGGCCGCCGGGGAGTGCTCGACTACGGAAGCATCACTATCGGGTCCAGCATGAATGTCGAGCTCAGCATCGCGAACGAGGGCAAGAGCGCCCTCGATATCGACCTGACGAACCTTGGGTTGACTTCGGGAGCCGCTACCGAAGCGGATACTTTCGCGATCGGAACCAAGCCGTCCGGGCGTATCGCCGCAGGCGCCAGCTCCACCATGATCGTGACCTTCACCCCATCAGCCGACGGGGATAAGACGGCTACCATATCCATACCGACCAACGATACGAAGAACCCGCTTTTCTCCTTCACCGTACATGGTACGGGCTCGTCTATAGCAATCGCGACGTCCGCGGTTTCGGACATCGAAACGACCAGCGCCACGAGCGGGGGCAACATTGCCGAAGCCGGGGGGCAGTCCATCTCGACGCGGGGTATCTGCTGGGATACCCTGCCCAACCCGACGATCGACGATTCCATCGTCGAGATCGGCTCGGGCTCGGGCGACTTCAACGGCGTCATGACGGACCTGAGCGCGGGCACGCTTTACTACGTGCGCGCGTACGCGAGCAGCGCTACGGGCTGCACCTACGGTCCCCAGAGATCATTCATGACCCTGCCGGAAGCGCCCATGGCGCCCAGCGTATCCGCCTTGGGCAACCCCGCCGGCAGCGGCAAGCTCGCCGTCAGCTGGAGCGCGGTGACGGGCGCATCCATCTACGACCTGTATTGCAGCAGCTCGAATAGCTTCCCCTCGGCCCAATCGCCGATCTCCACCGCCAGCACGACCTATACGGTCGGCGGGCTGACGAACTTCTCGAGCTACTACTTCTGGATAAAGGCGCGGAACGCGTCGGGACCGAGCGCGGCCAGCCCGACCATGGCAAGCCCGGTCATGGTGGGCGTCAAGGTGAGCTCTATCACTTTGAGCAAGAGCTCGGCGACCTTCCTCGAAGGTTCATCCGAGACGATCACCGCGACCTGCTACCCCTCTACGGCGACCGTATCCAGCGTCACCTGGACGACGAGCAACGCGAGCGTCGCCGCGGTTTCTGGCGGCGTAATTACGGGCGGCGCCGCCGCCGGCTCGGCCACCATCACGGTCACGGCCGACGACGGACAGGGCGCTTCAGCCACCTTCGCCGCGACGACCAAGGCATATCTGCAGAATGACGTCGGTCCGGCAGGGGGCATTCTTTTCTATGACAAGCTCTCGTATTCCAACGGCTGGCGCTACATGGAGGCGGCCCCGGTCAATGTCGGGGGGGGGCATGCTTGGAGCCCCTATGCATACTACGTGAACATAGCTGGAGCTTATGGTACTGGTATCGGCACAGGCCTCGAGAACAGCCTTGCGATAGAAACAACCTTCGGCAATGGAACCTACCTCGCCCGGGATTGTCTTGAGTATTCGCTGAACGGCTATACCGATTGGTTCATGCCGAGCGATACCGAAAGCGCGAACGTTGTATTCTACGTCATGGGGACATCATATTCATTGTTTGCATACTTCGTCTCATCGACGCAGAGCGGCAACGGGCAAGGTAGCCACTGCAGAGCGCTAGATTGCAGCACCGTCCAATGGGGAGATATCACGGTAGTAAAAAAAAGTGCAAGCATCGTGACGAGGCCTGTTAGGCGCTTCTAGCGCCTGGGATCCCTTACCAAGGGGGAGCTCGTGGCCCCGGCCCCGAGCTCCCCGGCGCATCAGACCTTGGACCCCTTGAGCCTCTCCGCGAGCTGGGCCACCCGCTTCCCCTGGAAGCGGGCCCCCGCGAGCTCGTTGGCGCTCGGCCGCCGCGAGCCGTCGCCTCCGGCTATCGTGCTCGCCCCGTAGAAGCTGTTGCCGCTCAGCTCGTCGACGCCCCCGAGGACGCCCGAGCTCAGAGGCAGGCCGACGTAGAGGCCGCCGTGGTGGAGGACGTAGGGTATGAGGCCGAGGATCGTGGCCTCCTGGCCCCCGTGCTGCATGGCGCTCGAGGTCATCATGGCTACCGGCTTGCTCTCCAAGGCTCCCTTTGACCATGCCTGGCCGGTCGCGTCGAGGAAGGCCTTGAACTGGGCCGGCACGACGCCGAAGCGGGTGGGGAAGGCGAAGACGTAGCCGTCGTAGTCCCCGAACTCCTCGAATCGAGCTGCCTGGACCGAGGCGAAGGCCTTCTGAGCCTCGTCCGCATGCATGGCTTTAAGCACTTCCGCGGGAAGGGTCTCCGGTACCCGAAGCAGGGCGGCATCGGCCCCCGCCTCCTCGATACCAGCGGCGGCCGCCTTGGCCATCTCGTACATATGCCCATAGGTCGAATAGAAATACACGGCAATCTTCGGTTTCATCGTGCTTCCTCCCTTTCCAGCAAGTGACAGTTTATTCTGCATTCTTAATATAAGCCTTTTACTATGAAGTGAGTAGTTTTTTCGAACCGGAGGATCGTCTCGGGAGCGGCGATCCCATCCAGGCCTGGGCCAGGCTTGCGTAGCGTGGTATAGTTGAGTGAATTCTTCAACAAAGAGGCCGCCTTGTTCGAAGAGCTCTACTTCTACGTGCGCGGATGCATCGGATCCTCCCTGGTCGTCGGCGGGCTCTCGCTGCGGCTCGCTCACAAAAAGGAGCGCGGACTCCGAGCCTTCGGCGCGATGTACCTGTCCATCGGGGCGCTCTTTACCATGAGCGCCCTCGATCCCATCCTCGAGCTGCCGGTCGACCTCGACAACCTCCTCTATCAAAGCCTCATGTGCTACCAGGGGATCGTCCTCATCGACATAGCCCTCTATTTGTTCGGAAACGAGCAAAAGGCCGGGGGACGCTCCATCCTCAAGCGGGCGGGCCTGGGCTACGCGGCTCTCCTCGTCCTCCTTCCCCTCCTCGACTACGCCTTGGGGCTCGAGTCGAACAGGAGCAACGTCGAGGACTCCCTCCTCCGAGCCCCCCTCCATGCGGCCGCCATCCAAGCTGCCTACGCCTGGCCCATCGCCGCGACGATCGCCGCCCTCCGCATAGCCCGCTGGAAGCTCGCCGACATCACGGGGAAAACGCATGAAGAGAAGCGCCTCCTTTCCGCGCTCGGCCTCGTCATTCTGGATATAGCGGCGATACTGATCGGCTTGGCGCTTTCCCAGCGATTCTTGTATCGACTCGGCCATCTCCTACTCGAACTTCTCCTCCTCGGCGGCTATCTCTACGTGGTCCACAACCCCCGCGCCCTCATGCGCCTGCGCTCGGAGATCGGCCAGGAGCACGCGAGGCGGATCAGCCTCGGCGAGGACGAGGCGGCGCTCATCGAGAAGCGCCTCGCGAGCATCGCCGACAAAGCCCAGGCCGTCTTCGACGAGGGCTTCGACCTGCGGAAGCTCGCGGCCCTGATCGGGATCCCGCCGTATCGGCTCTCCGCCTACTTCAGCTCGAGACGTCGACTCTCATTCCCCGCTTGGAAGAACAAGCTCCGCATCGAGTACGTCCGCGCCCGCATGGCCCAGCGGCCCGACCTCACGATCCTGGAGATCTCGGTCGAGGCCGGCTACCGATCCAAGACCACCTTCAACGAGCAATTCGCGCGCATCGTCGGCATGAGCCCGAGCGACTATCGCCGGAGCCTTTCCCGGGACCCCCAAGCGCATTGACCTGGCCGGATCGCTGAAATCGTGGTTCGGTTTTATAAAACCTGACGTCGTAGCGGCTGATTCCCGATACAGTAGGCCCATATTTCAAAAGACGCGGCTGGCGATGGGTAGGTCATCGCCAGCTTTTTTTTGACCCGCTGCGTGCGCGGGAAACCAGGCAAGAGACAGGGGAAGCGGCGCGCATGAAATGAGCTTGCCCAGGAGTCACCAGCATGCGCAGCACGGCTCGAGCATCGATCCTCCCACTCGTCCTGCTCTCCCTGATCCCATCCTGGGCCCAGGAAGCCCGCGAGAACCTCGACCTCCGCTACCGCTACCCCGCCTCGATCGGGGCGAGCTACCAGGCCCTCTCGGCCTTCGGCGAGTATCGGAGCGAGTATGACCTGTACGATCTGGCCGCCGTCCTCCGCTATCCCTTGCCCACCTTCCCCTCGATCCAGCCCCTCCTCCGGGGAGGCATGCTCCAATTCGCGCCTCGCGAGACCGACAATCCCTGGGAGCACAAGGATATCTACGCCCTCCTCGGGGCGGGCTACGCGAAGCGCTTCTCCAAGACCTTCGAGCTCGGCGCCGAGCTCGAGGCGGGGCCCTCGCTTTCGCTCTACCCGAAGCTCTTCCCCGAGACCGGCTCGGTGGGCAACTGGAACCTGCTAGCCCAGGCAGGCGGGCGCCTCGCCCTCATACCATCCTTCAACTTCGCCGTGGAGCTCGAGCCGAGCCTCAGGTATCTCCGCTCCTTCGGCGCCGTGAGCGACTTCGACGGCCTTATCCTCGGCCTGGGGCTCTCGGTCCACCTCCGCCTCGGCGAGGACCCGGACGCGGCCAAGGCTCCCCTCAGGAGCCTCCGGATCTCGGACGCCGGCTCCGCGTCGGTCTTCCCGGCGATGCAGAGCTGGTACGCCAAGAATCCCTTCGCGAAGCTCGGCCTGAGCAACACCGAGGCATTCCCGCTCCGAGACGTCGAGGTGAGCTTCTTCCAGAAGGGCTACATGGACTCGCCAACCCTCTGCGCGAGGATAGCCGAGCTCGCCCCCGGGGAAAGCCGCGAGGTCGGCGTCCTCGCTTCCTTCAACGCCGAGGTCTTCCGCAACGAGGGCGTCACGCCCCTCTCCGGGGAGATCGTCGTCACCTATACGGGGAAGGGCAGGGCAGGGGAGCAGCGAGCCTCGCTCGCCTACGACCTCCAGGACAAGGGCTCCATCGTCTGGGACGACGACCGCAAGGCCGCGGCCTTCATCACGCCCGCCGACTCGGCCCTGCGCAACTACGCCAGCTATATCAGGCAGATCAACAAGGACGCTATACAGATCGGCTACTCGCCGACGGTGCAGTTCGCGGCCCAGGTCTTCCACGCCCTCGGCGAGCTGGGCATCCTCTACCAATCCGATCCCACCCAGCCCTTCGCCTCGGCCAAGGGCGCCGCGGTCTCCGTCGACTCGGTAAGCCTCCCGCGGCAGACCCTGAAGCGCATAACCGGCGACTGCGACGATCTCTCCGTCCTTTACGCGAGCATGCTGGAGTCGGCGGGCGTCGAGACGGCCCTCGTGACGGTGCCGGGGCATATCTTCGTGGCCTTCGGCACCAAGGCGGCTGGCAAGGACTACGGCGAGCTCAGCCCCGACCGCACTATGGCGATCAACGTCGAGGACCAGCTCTGGGTTCCCGTCGAGATCACGATGATCGGGAAAGCGAGCTTCGTGGAAGCCTGGCGCAAGGGCGTCGAGGAGTGGCGCTCCTGCGAGGCCTCGCCCGCCTCCCGCGGCTTCTACCTGACGAAGAAGGCCCAGGAGATATACCGTCCAGTCGGGCTCAAGGAAACGGACCTTGGCCTCCAGTACGGCAGCAAGGAAACGGTCGTGGCGGCCGCGGCCAAGGATGCGGCGAGGCTCGTCGACGCCATCCTCGAGGCGGCCGGCGCCGCGGCCAAGGCCACGGGCTCCAAGGAGGATTTGAACAGGCTGGGCATCAAGCTCGCGCGCTACGGCCGCTACGCCAAGGCAGGCGAGTCCTTTGCCAAGGCCGCCGCAATGGATCCGCAGTACGCCAGCCCCCGGCTCAACCTCGGGAACCTCCTCTTCCTCGCCAAGGACTACCCCAAGGCCCTTGCCGAGTACCAAAAGCTCGATCGGAGCCTCTCGGGCGGCCAGGCATCGCCCCTCCTCGCGCCGCTCAAGCTCAATATCTCCAAGTGCTACAGCGCGATGGGCGACGCAGCGAAGGCGGGCGAATACCTGGCCAAGGCCTCCGACCTCGATCCCAAGCTCGGCGAGCGCTACGCCTACCTGGGCCAAGCCCAGGCGGGCGGCGCCCAGGGCCGGGCCGCCGAGGCGGGAACGGTCGAAGAGCCGTTTTTCGGGGAGTAAGGACGATCATGAAGGAAAGCATCGCGCGTTTCGCCGCCCTCGCCTGGCTCTGCCTCCTCGCTTCCTCCTGCGACATGCTCCTGATCGACAAGGACATGGTCGCCTCGGCCAAGGACACGAGCGGCCTGACCGTCGGCTCGGGCGCCCGCTCGGTCACCGTATCGTGGACCCCGGACCCGACGGCCTCAGGCTATACGCTCAGGTACACCGTCAACGGCACGGAGCCCTCGGCGACGAACGGCATCTCCCTCGAGAACGCGGTCCCTCCGGTCTCGCTCTCCGGCCTCGCAACCGGCAGCCTGCACTGCTTCAAGCTCGAGGCGAACTACGCGAACGGCGAGGTGAAAACCCTCGGCCCGGTCAGTTCGATCCCCCTGGCCGCGGGAACCTTGCGCCCGCTCGTCGCCCAGGAAGGATCCTACCTCCGGGTCGAATGGCCCGTCATCGAAGGCGCGGCCAAGTTCAAGGTCCATAGGAGCGAAGGCGGGAGCGACGCGTACTCGCTCAGGGCCGAGCTGAGCGGCAACAGCTTCCTCGATACCTCGACCCGGCCGGATACGATATACTCCTATCGCATCCAGCCCGCCGAGAGCTGCGAGGTCCTGAGCCTGCCCGGCTCGGGCAGGACCTCGGCCCAAGCCTCGGGCAAGGACATCATCGGAACCATCGATCTCGCCGCGATCAACGCGAGCTGGTACGCCAACAGCGTAGCCGTCTCGAGCTCGGGGCGCTACGCCTACGTCGCGACGATGAAGCGGGAGATCGCCATCCTCGAGCTCTCCGATTCCGGCCCGAGCTACGTCTCGGCCCTGAGCCTGCCGGCCGGGGCGACCTGCTCCAGGGTGCTGATCCAGGGCGGCTATCTCTTCGCGGCGGGCTACTCGACCATCTACCTGTACGACATCTCGAGCCTGCCTTCGCCCGACGCCTCGCCCCTGGGCTCCTGCGCGGTCGGGGAAGTGAGCTTCATGGCCGCCGACGATGACTACGTCTTCGTCTCGTCCATGTACGCGAAGAAGTTCTCGGTGATCCGGTATTCCGCCTCCGGACTGACCCTGCGCGGATCGATCGCCACCCCCGGGCAGGTGCGCGATCTCGCCGTATACGGGACGCAGGCCTACCTGGCCTCCGTAAACGGCGCTGGCGTAGACATCATCAGCTTCGCCAATCCCGACAGCCTTGTTAGGAGCAGCTTCTTCGCAGGCGGCGCTATCGGCAGCGATCCGGTCAGCCAAGTCGCGACCCTCGACGTGGCCTATCCCTACGTCTACGCCGACGTCAGCGCGAATAACCAGCACTACATCGTCGCCATCGACGTGAGCGACCCGGCGAGCCCGACGCAGAAGGCCTCCTTCCTGACCGCCGGCTGCACCCGCAAGCTGCGTGTCTCTGGCCCGTATATCGTCACGACCGAGCAGCCTACCGGCCTGCGGGTCTTCGCCGTCCCGACCCCGGAATCTGCCTGGGCGATGAAGACGGTGATCCTTAAAGGCAACAGCGATCCCGTCGATTTCTGCATGCTCGGCTCCAAGGCCGTCATGACGGGCAACTACCTGCGCAGTGTCGTCGCCTACGTGAATACCGGCGTCGGCGGCGCAAAGCCCGCCTTCAGCCTTACGGGCTCGACCTATGGCGCGCATGTCGCGCTCGACGGGGATTCCTGCTACGCCGTCGAGGGCGTCGCCGCGGAATCGTACCGGCTGACGGAGTACGACATCTCCGACATGAAGAGCATCAGCCTCAAGCGGGAAATTCCCATTCCCTTCACCTGCGTGGCATCCGCCGTGAGCGGCGACTACGCGTACCTCGGCCAATTCTATTCCCAGAACGGCAGGATCGTAGTCCTCGACCTTAAGACGGGGACGCTCACGCCCACGAGCGTCCTGGACAACATGATCAAGGACATCATGATCCGCGGCTCCTACGTCTTCGTGGCCGAGGGCAACGCGGGCATCGACGTCCTCGACGTGAGCGTCCCCACGGCCCCGACCGTGGCGGCGAGGATCTCGACCCCCGGCGTCGCGGAAAAGCTCGCCTTCTCGGGCAACTTCCTCTACGTGGCCGACGGCATCGCCGGCCTGGCCATCTACGACATCACGAACCCCGCCGCCCCGAGCGTCGTGAACGTCGTGGGCGGGATGGTCGAGGCCCACGACGTGGCGATCTCGGGCTCCTACGCCTACGTCCCCGACGAGAACAACCTCAGGATCGTCAACATCTCAGACCCGAGCACCGCCTACGTCAAGACGACGGTCCCGCTCCTCGAGACCGTCTCGGGCTACAGCAAGGGCGCCTACCGGGTCGCCGTGAGCGGGAAGCGGGCCCTCGTGGCCCTGCAGGGCGGCGGGACAAAGGTCCTCGACATCTCCCTTCCCGAGAAACCCTACGTCCTCGGCGCGGTCGCGGGCACGATGTACGAGCAGAACCTCGTGGCTTCGGGAAGCTACGTCCTGACGGGGTCCTATACGACAGGAGGCTCCGCGTCGAGGTCCAGGCTCCTCGCCATGGAAGTCTACTGAGTGCCCTCCCCGGAGACGGCCCGGCGCGCGATTCACGGGCGCGCCTGACGGCCGCCGAATCGCTAGCCCTTCGCCCTGATCTGGCATATACTTCCCCAACTTCCCGGCGTGGAGGTCTCGCGCAGGCGGGCCCTCCACGCCGGGGATACCTCCGGGACACCGGCGCGCCAAGCTGAGGCCAGGGCGCCGGCCATGCCCCGCGAGGCGCGCTGCCGCATCCGGCGGCGGGGCGAAATCAGGGCCTTAGGAGCAGCAGTATGGACAGCAGCGTCAGCCGTGATGCGGGTATCACTCGTGATGCAGGCATCACGATGGAGAAGATCGTCTCCCTCGCCAAGCGGCGGGGATTCGTCTTCCAGTCCTCCGAGATCTACGGGGGCCAGTCCGGCGCCTGGGACTACGGTCCCATGGGCATCGAGCTGAAGAACCGCATCCAGCGCTTCTGGTGGAAGGAGATGACCCAGCTCCACGACGACATCGTGGGCCTGGACGCCGCCATCCTCATGCACCCCCGCGTCTGGGAGGCCTCGGGCCACGTCGAGAACTTCACCGACCCCCTCGTCGACTGCAAGAAGTGCAAGCAGCGTTTCCGCGCCGACCAGATCGACCAGGCCAAGCTCGCGAAGAAGGAATGCCCCGAGTGCGGGGGCGAGCTCACCGACACCCGCAAGTTCAACCTCATGTTCAAGACGAACATCGGCCCCGTGGACGACGGCACGGGCCTCATCTACCTCCGCCCCGAGACCGCCCAGGGCATCTACGTCAACTACAAGAACATCCTCCAGTCCAACCGCATGAAGCTGCCCTTCGGCATCGCCCAGGTCGGCAAGGCCTTCCGCAACGAGATCGTCACCAAGAACTTCATCTTCCGCACCTGCGAGTTCGAGCAGATGGAGATGCAGTACTTCGTCAAGCCCGGCGAGGACGAGAAGTTCTTCGACTACTGGCGCGGCCAGAGGTGGGCCTACTACGAGAAGCTCGGCGTGCGCATGGACAAGCTGCGCTGGCACCAGCACGGCAAGGACGAGCTGGCCCACTACGCCAAGGACGCCTACGACATCGAGTACGAGTTCCCCATGGGCTTCAAGGAGCTCGAGGGCGTCCACAACCGCTCGAACTACGACCTCACCCGCCACCAGGAGTTCTCCGGCAAGGACCTCCAGTACATCGACCAGGACAACGGGAACGAGCGCTACATCCCCTTCATCGTCGAGACCTCGGCCGGCCTCACGCGCCAGCTCCTCATGGTCCTCTGCGACGCCTACGAGGAGCAGAAGGTCGGCGACAAGGGCAACGAGGACGATTGGAGGACGGTCCTCCACTTCCACCCCGAGCTCGCCCCCGTCACCGTCGCCGTCCTCCCCCTCATGAAGAAGGACGGCCTCGCGGAGCTTGCCCAGGACATCCGGCAGGGACTCAAGCAGGAGTTCTCCACCGACTACGACCAGGGCGGGGCCATCGGCCGGCGCTACCGCCGCCAGGACGAGGTCGGCACCCCCTTCTGCGTCACCGTCGACTACCAGACCAAGGAGGACGGCACGGTGACCGTCCGCTTCCGCGACTCCATGGAGCAGATACGCGTCAAGCGCGAGGAGCTCGAGCTGACCCTCAAGAAGGCCATCAAGGAATACAAGCGGGTCTGATGGCTTTAGGGGGGAAGCCCCGTCGCCGCGGCTCCCGCGCGGCCGGCTCCGCTTTCCCCCCTCGCTTCGAAGCCGGGGGAGCGGCCTCCCATCGCGGGGCGGCTCCCCCCGGCTTCTCCGCTGCCCCCCTTTCCGCCCCGAGGGCCCCCTCGGCCGCGCAACGCGCGGCCTCCCCCGTTCCCGGGCCGGTATCGGGGCGGCTATATTTTCATCCCGTATTGAATAACCGGCCTCGAATACTATATATAGATGCGCGGATACCATAGGAGGTTCCAACATGCACTCCAAGCTGGGCGCGGCCATCCTCGCGGCCGCCTGCATCCTCGCCTTCGCTTCCTGCGGCTCGGGCGGCTCGTCCGAGATCAAGATCGGCAATATCAACCCGGTCACCGGCGAGGCCGCCTCCTTCGGCGCCTCGACCAAGAACGGCGCGGCCATGGCAGCCGACGAGTGGAACGCCGCGGGCGGCGTCCTCGGCAAGAAGATCAAGCTCGTCTACGCCGACGACAAGGGCGACCCCGCCGAGGGCGCGGCCGTCTTCACCAAGATGATCCAGCAGGACAAGGTCGCCGCCATCCTCGGGGGCATCACCTCCCGCGTGGCCCTCGCCGGGGCTCCCATCGCCCAGGCCGCCAAGGTCCCCATGCTCACGCCCACCGCCACGAACGAGAAGGTCACCCAGGTCGGCGACTACGTCTTCCGCAGCTGCTTCATCGACTCCTTCCAGGGCACGATCGCGGCCAAATACGCCGCGAACGAGCTCAAAGCCGCGAAGGCCGCCATCATCTTCGACGTGGGCTCCGACTACTCCAAGGGCCTCGCCGAGAACTTCACCGCCGTCTTCGAGCAGGGCGGCGGCAAAATCGTCGCCGCCGAGGCCCACCCCAGCGGCGCCACCGACTTCAAGGCCCAGCTGACCAAGATCGTCCAGGCCAAGCCCGAGGTCCTCTACGTCCCCGACTTCTACAACGACGTCGGGCTCATCGCCAAGCAGGCCCGCGAGCTCGGCTTCAAGGGCGCCATGGTGGGCGTCGACGGCTGGGACTCCCCCGAGCTCGTCAAGATCGCCGGCGACGCGATCGAGGGCGGCGTCTTCACCAACCACTACTCCAAGGACGACAGCCGCCCCGTGGTGCAGGACTTCGTGAAGCGCTACCAGGAGAAGTACAAGTCCGATCCCGACGCCCTCGCCGCCCTGGCCTACGACGGCGCCAACATCCTCTTCGACGCGATCAAGCGGGCCGGCAAGACCGACGCCGCCGCCATCCGCGACGCCCTCCAGGCCACCGACTCCGACGGGGTCATCGGCAAGATCACCTACGACGCCAACCGCAACCCCATCAAGTCCGCGGTCATCGTGGAGATCAAGGACGGCAAGCAGGTCTACAAGACGACCGTCAATCCCTAAGCCGTGGGACGATTCCCCTGACGCCTCGCCGCGCATCGAGCCGATGCGCGGCCTTTTTTTCGCTCAATCGGACCCCAGGAAGCTTCACCGGAGCTCCTCGGTGGGCTATACTGGGATCCGGAAAAAAACAATGCGCCCCCTATCCCATGATCACCCCCTGAGGATCGTCTGGGACCTCCTCATCCTCGGTTCCATCCTCTGCTTCCTCTTCGTGATCAGCTACCGGATCGTCTTCGGGAGCTTCGCGGGCAGCGTCCTCTACTACGCGCTCAACGTCCTTTTCATCCTCGACGTGGCATTCAACTTCGCCACGAAGGTCAAGGCCGGCTACGTCCAGTACGACGCGCCGCGGGACATCGCCCGGCACTACCTCCGCGGCTGGTTCGCCGTCGACCTCATAGCGGCCCTGCCCCTCGAGCTCCTCGTCCTCGCGGCCTTCGGGGGCATGCCCGCGGACCCGCGCCGGGCCCGGCTCTACCTCCTGCTACAGGCGATCACCCTCGTCAAGCTCTTCAAGGCCCGCCGCATCTTCGACGAGCTCGAGGAGTCGCTCAGGATCATCCCGGCGATGCGCCGCCTCGTCACGGTGATCTACTGGCTCTCCATGGCCCTCCACCTCATGGCCCTCGGCTGGATCCTCATCGGGGCGGGGGAGGCGGAGGGGCCGAGCCTGGACCGCTACATCAGGGCGATCTACTGGGTCACGACGACCATCGCGACCATAGGCTACGGGGACTACTACCCGAGCCACGGCTCCAACGCACAGATTCTCTACACGATCGCGGTCGAGATCTTCGGCGTGGGCATGTTCTCCTACATCATCGCCAACGTGTCGAGCCTCGTGGCCAACCTCGACGTGGCCAGGAGCGCCCACCAGCGCCGCCTCGACGAGGTCAACGCCTACCTGCGGGCCCAGCGCATCCCCGCCGAGCTCCAAGGCCGGGTGCGGGACTACTACTCCTACCTTTGGGAGAAGCAGCGCGGCGTCAGCGCCACGGCCATCCTCGACGACATGCCCCGCAGCCTATCCCAGGAGATCCTCCTCTTCCTCAACCGGGAGCTCGTCCACCGCGTGGAGCTCTTCGACGGGGCCGACGAGCTCTTCGTCCGCGAGTCGGTCCAGCTCCTCAAGCCGATGGTCTTCCTCCCCGGAGAGTACATCATAAGGCAGGGGGAGTACGGGGACTGCATGTACTTCCTCACGAGCGGGGAGGTCGGCGTCGAGGTCGACGGCGCCGAGATAGCGAGGCTCGGCCCGGGCTCCCCCTTCGGAGAGACGGCCCTCCTCGAGAACCTCCACCGCAACGCCAGCGTCGTCTCGAGCGGCTACGGGACCGGCTACCGCCTCGCCAAGGCCGACTTCGACGTGCTCCGGTCGAAATACCCCGACTTCGACCGGAGGGTCCGCGAGGTCGCGGCGAAGCGCCGCAAGGCCTAGCCGGGCGGCCCGCTTTATAGCCAGATGAGGCCGGCGATGCCCAGAGGCGCGAGGTAGGCCGCGAACCAGGAGAGCCTCGAGCGCCTGACCAGGCCGAGGAAGAGCTTGATCGCGGCCAGGCCGGAGGCGAAGGCGAGGAGGAGGCCGAGGGCGAGGGGGGCGGGACTCAGCCCCGCCATCATCTCGCCCGCGTCCTTGAGCTCGAGTAGAAAGGCCCCGAGCACCGCCGGTATCGAGAGGATGAAGGAGAACTCCCCGGCCTTCCCGCGGTCGACGCCCGCGGCGAGGCTGGCCGAGATCGTGATGCCCGAGCGGGAGACTCCGGGCAGGACCCCGATGCCCTGGGCTATGCCGACTAGGATGCCCTCCCTCGGCCCAGGCGACCCGCCCTTCCGCCCAGGTCCCGACCCGATTCGCTCGGAGAGGACGAGGAGGAGGGCGGTGGCCAGGAAGCCGGCAGAGACGAGCTTCGGATTCTCGCCGAGCCCGAGGCGTTCGAGGCCCAGGCCGATGGCTCCGGTGAGAGCGGTCCCGACCAGGATGGCGAGGATGAATTGGAGCTCCCCGCCGTCCTCGGGAGTAGAGCGCCTCGCCAGCCATCGGCCGAGGGCGGCCGCGAGCCCGCAGATGCGCTCGCGGAAGGCGACCAGCACCGCGGCCAGGGTGGCCAGGTGAAGGCTCACGTCGAAGAGCAGAGGAAGCTCGGAAAGCCCGAAGAGGCGCTTGGCCAGGGCCAGGTGGCCCGAACTCGATACGGGGAGGAACTCGGTCAGGCCCTGGAGGAGTCCGAGGGCGGCGCCTTCGAATAAGGTCATGGCTCGATCCTTTCGCGCCGCATCGCGGGGCGCGGCGCGCGGCTAGAGGCTTATGTCCACGAGGAGGGACGAGGGACCGAAGGAGAAGCCGAGGAAGGCGGCTTTCCCTTCTCCCCGCCCCGCGTCCTCGCCGAGCTTGCCGAAGCGGATGTTGGCCGCGGTCACGAGCCAGCCTATGCCGCTCCCCAGGAGGGCCCCGGCGAGGACGTCGCTGGGGAAGTGGCAGCCCGAGGCGATCCGGAGGCCGGCCGTCCCGAGGGCGAGGCCGTAGCCTCCCGCGACCAGCCACGGCGTGGCCGGATGGTCGGGAGCCAGGCCGAGGGCCAGGGTCGCGAAGCTCGTGGCGGCGCAGAAGGCGAGGGTCGTGTGGCCCGAGGGAAAGGACTCGTCGGCCTCGTCGAGGAGCTCGCCGTCGAGCTCGCCATCGCCGTAGACATAGGGCCGATCGCGGGGCAGGGCCATCTTCAGGAGCTCCTTCGAGACGAAGGCGAGGGCGAAGGACTCGGCGTAGGCCAGGGCGGCGGGGAAGGCCTGGCCATCCTCGCAGATGAGGGCGAAGCTAGCAGGCCAGATGGCCGCCGCGGCCAGGGGGATGATGGAGGCCTTGTCGAGCCCCTTCACGTAATCGTACGAGGCCGCTTCGTCGAGGAGGGGCAGCTCGTAGCGCTCCGCGGCCAGGCTCGCGGGAACGCAGAGCAGGGCTGCGGCGAGGAATGCGGAACAGGCGAGTTTCATCGTGACTCCTTTGCTTGCTGCATGGGTTTCGGGGAGCCGTCCCGCTCGCCGAGCAGGCTCTCCATCTGCCGCGCCGTGGAGGCGGCCGCGGCCAAGGCGATCAAGGTCCCCGTCGCCGCCGCGGTCGCGGCGGCGGGCCCGATCGTCGAATAGCCGGAAAACGTGCGGAGCATGGCCATGGCCGCCGCGCTATGCGCGATGCCGAAGACGGCGGGAAGGCCGAAGAAGAAGGCGTTCTGCAGCGCGATCGAAAGGCGGATATCGCCGCGCGCGGCCCCGAGCTGCCGGAACGAGTCGCGGCGGGCCGCGTCGTCCCGCGCGTCGGCCGAGGCCCTCGATGCCAGCAGGGCGGCTGCCGAGAGGGCGAAGGCCAGGGCGAGGAAGGATCCTATGAAGAGGAGGGCGCCGAAGAGCTCTTCCTGGCCGAGGTTCGATTCCTTCCAGGAGCGAAGGGCCATCGTGGCCACCGTGCCTGCCGCGCTCGAGGCCATGCCGACCAGCACGGAGCATAGAGCGAGCAGCCTCGCGTTCCGGCGGGACCTATAGGCGATCTGCGCGGCCGCGAACAGGCTCGCCGCCGAGAGCGGCGCAGCCGAGGCGCGCAACGAGCGCCTGCGAAGGCCGAGCGCGAGGGCAGGCACGAGGGCGTCGAAGGCGAGGAAGGTGCCGAGCGCCGCGGCCGCGAAAGCGGGCAGGATGAGGATCTCCGCGAGGAGGCCTCGGGAGAAAAAGGCCGCCGCGTAGCCTGCCGCTATCGAAGAGGCGCCGAGGATGGCGAGCCCCGTCTTGCGCTCGGGAGCGCGCTCCGGCCTGCGCTCAGATCGGACGAGGTCGAGGATGCTGCTCCTCCGCGTCTCCACGGCCGCCCTAGCGGCCGCGAGGAGGAGCTGGACGGTAGAGGCGACGGCCCCCGCGACGAGCGTCGCCGTCCCGAACCGCAGCTCGGGGATCTGTCCCTGCTCCATGAGGGCGCCCAGGGCGAGGGCGAGGAGCCTCGACAGGAAGGCGGCGGCGCCGAGCCCGCAGGCGAGGCCGCAGAGCGCGGCGGCGCCGAGCTCGAGCGCGAGCTCGGCCAGGACCTGCTTGCGGCGCATGCCCGCCAGGAGCCGGAGCGCGACCTCGCGGCGCCGGGCCGAGAGGAAGTGACCTGCCAGGAACCAGCCCGAGATGGCGACGAAGAGGGCCATCGCGGCCGTCGAGCCCTCGAAGGCGCGGCGCACGTAGAGCTTCTGCCTCGCGATGCCCGAGAAGCTCGGCGATGCCGCGGCCGAGGCGAAGGTCGCGAGCGCCGCTACCGTGGCCGACGAGGAGGCGGCGACGATGGCCAGCGAGTCGAGCTTCCGCATCGCCGACGAGGCCAGGAGAGTCGAAACCTTGAGGCGGCCGCGCGGGCGGGCCGGCCTTGCCGCGTCGGAAAGCGCGATCATGCTCACGAGCCTTCCCGCTCCGTAGCGGCTTGTATCTCGATGATGCGGTCGAAGAAATCCCGGCGGCCGCCGTTCCGGGCGATCTGGGTCAGGAAGCGGCCGTCGCGCAGGAAGAAGACGCGCCGCGCCCAGCTCGCCGCGAAGGGATCGTGCGTCGCCATCAGGACCGCGGAGCCCTCCGTCTCGCCGAGCGAGCCGAACAGCTCCATCAGCTCCCTGCCCGAGCGCGAGTCGAGGGCCCCGGTCGGCTCGTCGGCGACGAGGAGCCGGGGGCCGCAGATCAAGGCCCTGAGGGCCGCCGCGCGCTGGCGCTGGCCGCCCGAAACCTCGCTCGGGTACCGCCCGAGTAGGCTGTCGATGCCGAGACGGCGCGATAGGCGATCGAGACGGGCTGCGGCCTCGTCGCCGGAGCATCGCCCGAGGGCGAGGGGAAGGAGCGCGTTCTCGGCGAGGGTCATCGTATCGATGAGCTGCGAATCCTGGAAGACGAAGCCGAGCCGCTCGCGGCGGAACGCGGCGAGAGCGTCGCCCCGCAGCGCGAGGGCGTCGGCGCCGGAGATCGAGAGCTCCCCCGAATCGGGACGGTCGAGGAGGGCGAGTATCGCGAGGAGGGTGGTCTTGCCCGAGCCGGAAGGACCCATCACGGCGGCGAATTCGCCGGCCTCGATCTCGAGCGAGACCGAATCGAGGGCCCGGCACGCGCCGCCCTTCCCTCGCTCCAGGTAGGTCCGCGAGAGACCCTTCGCGGAGAGGACCTTCATTCCCGCAGCCTCCTTTCACGAGGACTATAAGGCCTCGAGGGCTCCTCGTTCCATCGAAGAACCTTACCCGGGGGGCTTGCCGCCTTACGCCGGCGCAAGGTCATCCAAGGGATCCGAGGCGAGGGGCAGCTCGAGCCGAGCGAGCGCCCCGCGGCTGCGGCCGCCCTCGGCCTGCCTATCCGGACCGAGGATCTCGAGCCCGACTCCGAGCCGCCTCGCCGCTTCGAAAGCGAGGTACAAGCCGTATCCGGATGTCGCCGGACCCGGCGCCGAGCTCCAGCCCGCGCCGGCGCTCCCGGCCGCGGATTTCCCGGAAAGCCTGAGCAGGTCGTCCCCTTCGAGGCCGGGACCGTCGTCCTCGACCTCCAGGACGGCTCGCCCGCCTGAGCCGGACAGGGAGATCCGAATTCGCGCCGCCGCGTACTTGGCCGCGTTCGACAGGAGCTGGTCGAGGATGAAGGAGAGCCAAACCCCGTCCGTCTCCACAAGGGCGGCTCCGCGCAGCTCCACGCCGATGCCCCGGGAGATGAGGATGCGCCTATGGCGCTTGACGCTCTCGCTGGCCGCCCGGGCCGCGTCGATCCGCGTGATGCGCGAGCCGCTCTCGAAATCGGCGAGCCGGAGCCTGCCCAGCGCCCGGTCGAGGAGCCGCGCCAGCTCGTCGGCCTCGATGCCCACCTCAGCTCCGGGCAGGGCGCGGCCATCGGCGATCGAGCGCTGCGCCATGAGGGATAGGGCGGTCACGGGCGTCTTGAGGGCATGGACCGAGGCTATGAAGGCGTCCATCTCCGCCTTCGCCGCCGCATCGCGCGCGGCGGCTTCCTTGCGGGCCTCGGCGCGGCAGGCGAGGACGAGGCTCCTCCAAGCCCCCTCGGGGCCTGGCCTGGCCGCCGGCAGCTCGGCTTCGAGCGGATCCCGCAGGGCCCGCGCGAGCCCGAGCCGGGCCCGATAGGCGCGCAGGCCCATGGCCGCCAGGAAGGCCGCGGCGAAGGAGCCCAGCGCCACGGCGACGTAGAGCGCATCGGAAGGGAGGGCGCGGTTCTCGCGGTCGAGGATCATCACCGCGAGGGCGAAACCGCCCTCGAAGGCCAGCGCGAGGGCGACCGGCTCGAGATGGCGGGCCAGGCCCCTCCGCGCGAAGGCCTTGTCCCCGGCGTTGAGCCCCATCATCCGGCCTAGGCGATCCGGTATCCGGAGCCGCGGACCGTCTCGACCATCCCCTCGGCGCCGATGGTCGCGAGATCCTTCTTGAGCCGCGTGACGTTCACGGTCAGGGTATTGTCGTCGACGAAAGCCTCCTCGCTCCAGAGCGCGTCCATGAGCTCGTCGCGCGTGGCCACCCGGCCGTCCCGCTCGAGGAGGCGCTTGAGCAAGGCGCTGCCGTTCTTTCCCAGCTCGACGCTCGAGCCGGCGAAGGAGGCGCTCCGCCGCTCGTAGTCCAGGACGAGCCCGGCCCGCTCGAGGAGGGGAGAGGGCTCCGGCGCCCAGGAATAGGCCCGGCGAAGGAGGGCCCTGACCTTCGCCGCGAAGAGCTCGAGCTCGAAAGGCTTCGTGAGCCAGTCGTCGCCGCCCTGCGCCAAGGCCCGTACCGCGGCCGAGCTCTCGGCCCTGGCCGAGACGAAGAGGATGGGCACCCTCGAGACCGCGCGTATGCGGGCGCACCATTCGTACCCGTCGAGCTTGGGCAGGCCGACGTCGAGCACGACGAGCTGCGGATCCTCCCGAGCCGCGTAGGCGAGGATGTCCTCGTCGGGCTCGGGCAGGCAGACCGCTAGGTCCCAGCGCTCGAGGGCTTCCGCCGCCAAGCCGCGGATGACCGGATCGTCCTCCACGATCATCACCTTGAGAGATGCCATCGCCGATGAGTATGCCGAGTCTCGCCGGGAATTTCCAGGACTCCGCCTTTCCGAGGAACTCGGGGCCCGCCCCCCTTTCGCTCGCGGGCGCGTATCGTGGATACTGCGGGGAGAGCTTTCGCTCCGCGAGGAGACGGCAATGGCGCAAGGCATGATTCACCGGCTCATCGGGGTATTCATCGACGCGGCCGAGGGCCTGGGGATATCCTGCGAGTGCGCGGACGTGGAGCGCCTCGCCGTGATGATCCACCGCGTCATGTCGTACCAGTCGCGACAGTTCCACACCCTCGAGCACGTCTTCGGCTTCATCGAGGGCCCCGACCACGCCCGCAAGCCCGGGGCCGACCACGTCACGGCCCTCGCGGCCGCTTTCCACGACCTCGTGTACTACCAAGTCGACGACGGCCTCCCGCCCGAGCTCGCCGGCGTCCTCGGCCCCTTCCTCGAGCGGGAAGGCGATCGGACCCGCCTTACCTCGCGCGCCGAGCCTTCACGCGACCCGGCCTACGCGGACTGCCTCGCGGCATTCGGCTTCGAGCCGGGCCAGGAGCTCAAGAGCTCAAGCGGCCTCAACGAGTTCCTCTCGGCCCTCGCCATGGCCAAGACCCTCGAGCGGCATCTGCCCAGGGAAGCCTTGGTGGCGGTCGCCGCCTGCGTCGAGGCCTCCATCCCCTTCCGCGGCCTGGACTCGAGTGGCAGAGGCGTCGGCGAGGCCCTCGAATCGAGGCTCCTGTCTCTCTCGCGCGAGGGAGGACTCGAGAGCTCGGCCGAGGATATACGCTCCATGGTCGCCCGGGCGATCGCCTTCGCCAACGAGGACGTCAAGGATTTCGCCCTGCCCGACCCCGGCCTCTTCCTCTCCAACACCTGGAAGCTCCTGCCCGAGTCGAACGCGGCGCTCCGGCACCGGGGATCCTTCAGCATCGTGGAGTACCGCGTCGCCCTGCAGAAGATGCGGGGCTTCTTCCGCTCCCTCGCACCCGACCGCGTCTACCATAGCTACGATGGCAGGCCGGACGAAGGGGAGATGGCCCGGCTCGCCGAAGCCACGAAGCGCAACCTCGATTTCGCCCAGACCTACATGATGGCCAAGCTCCTCGCGGTGGCCCTCCTGGAGGCGACCGCCCAGGTATCGGGAGGGGACGCGCCGATGGCCCTCTTCATGGGGGATCTCCCGGCCGAGGGCGAGAGCCTCGAGAGCCTCTCCTCCTTCCTGCCGGAAATCCCGGTCCCGGCCTGGCTCTCCACCGAGAACCCCGTCTACCGCCTCCTCAAGGACGGCCGCCTCGACGAGTCGGCCTTCGACCTCAAGAACTCCCCCCTCGCGCTCTATCTTTATCACCGCCTGCATCCCGCCGCCTGGGGCGAGCGGGCGCGGACCGCGGAGGACTTCTTCGCCGGCCGCCTCTCGCCCTCCGCCTACCTCGAGGGCTTCGAGCCCGCCTTCCTGGACGAGTTCCTCGGCGCCTGCGCGCGGATGCTCCCCACGAGGGCCGGGCGCATCGGGGCCTGGCTCGAGGGCGTGAAACGGGCCTAAGGCCCCCCTCGCCAGGAGGGGCTCGACTCGAAACGGAGGCGCCGGCCGCGGCTGTCCTCGAAAGCCAGGCTCGCGCAATGGAGGGCCTGGCCAGGCAGGACCAGGCGAGCCCGATCCTCGTCGCTGAGGCGCCCCTCGCTGAAGCGGATGAACATGAGCTCGTCCAGGCCGTAGAGCTTGTCCCCGACGATGGGATGGCCGAGCTCAAGGAGGGTGGCTCGGATCTGGTGGGTCCGCCCCGTCAAGGTCCGGGCCCGGACGAGGCTGAAGGCGCCGAGCCCGCGCTCGAGCCGGAACTCCGTGGCGCAGGCCTGGGCGGCCGCGGCCTCGTTCGGTTGCGGGCCCGCGGCGTCCCCGCCCGGGGGCAGGGCGGCGAGATACCTCATTTTCTTCCGCACGAGGCTCGCCCTATCCCGAAGGAGGAAGCCTCGGGCCTCGATGCATTCCGGGAAGGAACCGTGGACGAGGGCCAGGTAGTCCTTCTCGAGCCTGCCCGAGCTTCGCTGCTCCTGGGCCGCTGCCATCGCGGCCGGGCCCCTGCAGGCCAGGACGAGGCCCGAGGTCTCCCGGTCGAGCCTCGTGGCTATGCCGACCTCGCCGAAGCGGCTCTCGAGGAGGCGGGACAAACTGTGCTCGAAAAAGGCCCCGCCCGGATGGCAGGGCAGGAAGGCGGGCTTGTCGACGACGAGGAAGTCCCCGTCCTCGTAGAGCAGCTCGTAGGATGCGTCGACCTCGGGCTCCCCGCGGGGCGGGGGATCGAAGGCGACGAGCTCTCCGCGATCGAGGCGCCGACCCGCCTCGGCGACCGCCCCGTCCACGCGGAGCCTTCCCTCCGCGAGCATCCGCAGCCAGCCTGCCTCGTCGAGGTAGCTGAATCTCCCGGCGAGCCAGGACTCGATCCTCGAGCCCGCGGCTTCGGCGGGAACCCGCGACTCCGCCCTGCGTTTCATCGCCCTGGATCATAGACGCTTCGGGGGCGGCTTTGTAGTATCGGCTGGATGCTCTTCATCTACCCGCCGGCCTCGAGGAGCTCCGAGCCTCCCCTCGGCATAGCCCGCCTCGCGGGACTGCTCCGTTCCCGCGGCCTCCGGGCCGGCTGCCTCGACCTCTGCCAGGAGGGGCTGGACTATCTCCTCGCGCTTCCGGAGCCCTCCTCCGGCGCCGAGCTCTCGGCCTGGGAGCGGGGCGCCTTGCGGCGCCGCGGGCGGAACCTCGAGCTCCTCCGCGGGGGGGGTGCCTTCGGCTCGATCGACCGCTATCGCCGCGTCGTCCTCGACCTGAACCGCGCCTTCAAGACCCTCTCCGCCCCCGCGGGCGTCCAGGCGAGCCTGGCCGACTACCGGGACGGCGGCCTATCGCCCCTGCGGCGGGAGGACCTCCTCGAAGCCGCAGCGCGCTTCGAGGAGAACCTCTTCTATCCCCTTTTCTCCCGGCGCATCGAGGAGGAGATCGAGCGCCTCCGCCCGGCCGCGCTCGGCCTCTCCCTCTCCTTCCTGAGCCAAGCCCTCTGCGGCTTCGCGATCGCCGGCTACCTCAAGGAAGCCCACCCCGAGCTTCCCCTCATGCTCGGGGGCAGCCTCGTCGGCTCCTGGGCTGCCCAGGGGGTCCTCCCTCCGGGCGAGAGCTTCGGCGGCCTCGTCGACGCCATCCTGCCCGGCCGGGGAGAGGCTCCCCTCCTCGCGCGGCTCGGCGAGCTCGGCAGCCTCGCCGCGGAGGGCCCGAGCCGGCCCGGGGCGAGCCTCCTCAGGCTGAACCGAGTCCCCAGCGCCGCCCCTGACTTCTCGGATCTGGCCCATCTATCATATCTCGCCCCCGTCGCCGTGGCGCCCTACAATTTTTCCTGGGGCTGCCCCTGGAGGCGCTGCCGCTTCTGCCCCGAGACGGCCGAGCGATCGGCCTACGCGGCCCTCAGCGCCGACGAGGCGATGCGCGAGCTCGGCGAGCTCGTCGCCCGCGCGGAACCGGGGCTCCTCCACTTCTGCGACAACGAGATAGCTCCCCTCTACCTCCGCTCCCTCGCCGCCTCGCCTCCCGGCCCGCGCTGGTACGGCTTCGCGCGCTTCGGCCCCCTCCTCGCCGAGCCCGGCTTCTGCGCCGCCCTCGCGGCCTCGGGCTGCGCCCTCCTCCAGCTCGGCCTCGAGTCGGGCGACCAGGCCGTCCTCGACGCGATGGGGAAGGGAACCCGGCTCGAGGAGATCGATCTCGCCCTGGAGAACCTCGCCGAGGCCGGCATCGCGGCCTACCTCTACCTCCTCTTCGGCACGCCCTCGGAAGGCCGGGACGCGGCCCTGCGGACCCGGGATTTCGTGGCGTCGCGAGCCGACCGCATCGGATTCCTCAACGTGGCCGTCTTCAACCTGCCCGCGAGGAGCGAGGACGCGGCCCGCCTCGAGACGAGGCCCTTCTACGAGGGAGAGCTCGGGCTCTACAGGGATTTCCGCCATCCCCTCGGCTGGGACCGAACGGCGATCAGGTCCTTCCTCGCGCGGGATTTCGAGTCCGAGCCCGCCATAGCCGCGATACTCGCGCGGAATCCTCCCGTCTTCACCTCGAGCCACGCGGCCTTCTTCACGCCTCTCCGCTAGGCCCCATGCCCAGGTACCGGGGCCTGCCGGACACTCGCGCCTTCTCGATCTGCAGGCGCTGCATCGCGTCGAAGGCCGCGAGGAGGCGGGCCTTGTCGGGATAGGAATCGAGGCCCGCGGCCTCGAGGGCGAGGAGGAGCTCGTGGGCCGCCTCGAGGGTCGAGAGGCAGTACTCGCGGGGCTGGCGCTTGATGACGAAGCGGCTCGGCTCGCGAGGCAGGAACTTTACCTGGGGGAGCTCGAGGAGGCAGGGACTCGCGCGGAGCACGCTCCTCGCGCAGGCCCAGGTCGAGTCGATGAGGAAGACGACCAGGCGCCTCCCGCCGAGGGACCCGGAGGGGAAGCCTCCCTCGGAGAGGTTGAGCGCCCGGGGGCCGGGGTAGAGGAGGACGGGATAGTTCGCGGGATCCTCGACGAGCTCGCGGTAGCGCGGGATCTCGCCGAAGGCGAGTCCCGGTATGATCTCGCTGTTCGCGAGATTGAGGCAGGTCAGGCGGCCGGTGGCGCATTTCTCGCGCTTCCACTCCATGGGGTGCATGAGGAGGACTATGCGCGTCCTCGTCTCCATGGGCGGCTCCTTGGGACAGAGACAGTACTCCTTGGGACGGCGGCAACGGTAGCAGGTTTCTCGCGGCACGGAACGACCTTCCTCGCTGCCGAGTCTTGCACGGCGGAGCGGGGCGCTTAAAGCCCCCCGGACGCCAGAATTCCTCTTTCCTATAGTTCCTCGCTTGACGCCGCACGGCAGTCACGATATTATGCAACCGGTTTCAAAATGAAGGAAGAAAAGCTCCGCACCATAGCGGATATCGCCCAACTCGCCGGCGTCTCGAAGTCGACGGTATCCCGCGCCCTCAACGATAGCCCGCTGATAAGCCTCGAAACGAAGGAGCGCATCGCCGCCATAGCCCTGAGCCATGGCTTCAATCCGAGCGCTGCCGCCCGCAGCCTGAGCCGGCGCTCGAGCCGCACGATCGGCTTCGTGACCCACGCCTACGCTTCGGAGGGCTGCGGCATCACCGATCCCTTCAGCCTCGAGATCATGGGAGGCATCGCCAAGGGCCTGGCCAGCCTGGGCTACGACCTCCTCATCCTCCACGTGGATCCGAGGTCCACCGACTGGGCCGACCGCTACCTCGACTCTGGACAGGTGGACGGCTTCATCCTCATGACCTCCGAGCGCAAGCGCAAGCATATCGACCACCTCCTCGAGATTGGGGCCCCCTTCATCGCCTGGGGCTTGGACGGGACGGAGTACTGCAGCGTCTGCGGGGATAATCGGCGGGGCGGGAAGCTCGCCGCCGAGCGCCTCCTCGCCACCGGCAGGAGGCGGCCCGCCTTCATCGGCGGCCCCCGGATCGAATCGGAGGTCCAGGAACGCTATCGGGGCTTCGCCGAAACCCTCGCCGCGGCGGGACTCCGCCTCGACCCGGCGCTGGTATTCTATGGCGATTTCGAGGAGGGCAGGGGAGCCTCCCTGGCCGCGGAGCTCGTCGATCGGCATTCCGGCATCGATGCCATCTTCGCGAACAGCGACCTCATGGCCATCGGGGCCATCCGCAGCCTCCTGGCCCGGGGAGTCCGCGTACCCGAGGAGGTCGCCGTCATCGGCTTCGACGACCTCGGCCTATCCTCGTACGTGAGCCCAGCCCTCACCACGATCAGCCAGCATATTGGGATGGCGGGCACCATACTCGCCCGGGATATGGTCGCCTTCCTCTCGACGAAGACGGTGACCCGCAGCACGGTCCCTGTAGAACTGCTGGTTCGGAGCTCGGCGTAGTTTTTATTTTATCCAATTTGCAACCGGTTGCATGGAGGCGCAATGCAGGACACAAAACCTACGAGCTATCATACCCTCGTCAGCGATCCGGCGGCCGAGCGGGCCTGGCTGGAGGAGGTGGAGCGCGATGCGGCTGAACGAGCTTTCCTTCGGGCCCGGAGGATATCGTTTTTCCGTTCCTCCTTCCGCCTCTGCCCTCGGATCGCGCTAGGCGAGAGGGGCGAGCCCGTCGTCGCCGGTTGGATCGACGCGGAAGGACGCATCCATCGAGGCCTCCCCCTCCTCGGCAGGGGCCTCGCCAGACCCTGGATCAGGGCCTATCTCGGAGAAGAGCTGCCCCTGCTCCGCCTTCGCCTCGCCCCCGAGGGCGCCTACGTCGAGGGCGGTCAAGCTGGCACGCTCCTCCTCAGCATACTCGAAGCGAAAGGGCTGCTCGCTTCGGAGTATGTATGGCGAGTCAGCGAGTATGCAACCGATTGCGATTTGCTTTCCTGCAGACGTACGTATGCTACAGCCGAGGTCGGGCGCGATCGCGCCTGTTGAACCGGTTGGCGCTGATGCCGGGCAGCGGGAAGGATTAGCCGAGAAGGGGGGGAGAGCGCTTGAAGAACCTTCGCGAATAGGAGGGGTGGGGCGCGGGGCAGCGCGACAAGAATCGCGATCTAGTGAGCGATTCGAGGCGCGCTGAACCTTCGAAGGTTCCCATCCCCGCACTACGCCTCTCAATGAAGTTCGATACAGGGCTAGAAGGGAAGCTTGTGGGGCAGGCCCAGCTTCTCCTTGACCTGCGTGAAGGCCTTCTTGAGGGGATCGTTGAAGGGCACGCCCTTGTCCTTGCGGAAGAGCCAGGTCTCGTGCTCCTTCTCGCCGGGGGTGTAGATGCGCGCGGCCCCCGGCGCCTTCTTCGAGGCGCGGAGCTGGCGGCAGATCTCGCCGACCTGCTTCTTGAACTTGTCGAGCTCGACGAAGTTCTCGATCTTGATGGCGAGGAAGCTGTGGCCGAGCTCGATGGAGCAGGGCTTGCCGTTCGCGTCCACGCCGATGAGGGCCTTCATGAAATTTGCCTGGGAGAGGCAGGAGGAAAGGAGCTCCACGGTGAGGGTGTTGCCGTAGCCCTTGTAGCCGCCCAGGTCCTCGCCGAGGCCGCCCAGGGGGGTGAGGGCCGCGAGGTCCTTGGTCAGGTCGACGAGGACCTGCTGCGTGTCGTGGCGGTACTTGCCGTCCTGGCCGATGACCCAGCCGTCGGGCAGCTCCTTGCCCAGCCTGCCGTAGAGCTCGAGCTTGCCGCGCTGCGTGACCGAGGTCGCATAGTCGGGCATGTAGGGGAAATCCTCGTCGGAAGGCATGCCCCAGGTCATGGGGTTGGTGCCGAGCATGGGCTCGACGCCCCAGGTCGGGGCGATGGAGGGGCGGGCGCTCGTGGTGGTCATGCCGATCATGCCGCGGTCGATAGCCATCTGGGGGTAGTAGAAGGCCGCTCCGTAATGGGTCGAGTTTCGGACTACGGTCATGCCCAGGCCGCATTTGTCGGCCTTCTCGATGGCCATCTGCATGGCGCGCTTGGCGATATAGTGGCCCATGCCGTTGTGGCCGTCGATGACGGCGGTGCTCGGGCTCTCCTTGACGACCTCGAAATCGGTCTTCGGATTCTGGGTTCCGGCCCAGATGCGGTCCAGGTAGATCGGCTTGAAGCGGCCCACGCCGTGGGAATCGACCCCGCGCTTGTCGGCGGCTATGAGGACGTTGGCGCAGACGACCGCCTCCTCGTGCGGCACGCCGATGGCCTCGAAGCCCGCGCGCATGAAATCCTCGACCTCGTCGAAGGCCCACCAGGTCACGCGATCATCCATCTCTAGACTCCTCTCTCGCGAATGTAAGCGATAGTATAGCCTCTTTCTCGCGATAGCGGAAGGATGGAGGCGCCTCGGCCGGGCATGCGCTATACTGTGGGCAGCGAGAAACCAGTCGGAGGGACCAATGAGGACGAGGAAAGCATTCCTGTTCGCGGTCGCCTTCATCGCGGCCGCCGCGGCCGCCGCCCTCGAGGCCGCGGCCGGCTCCATCCTCTCCCTTTCAGGGGAAGTCAGGATCGACGCCTTCGGCAGGGGCTCCTTCATACCGGCCCTCGCGGGAGACTCGCTCTACCGATCGAGCGTGATCGCGACGGGAGCGACGGGCCAGGCCCTGCTGCGGCTCGGCGGGCAGGAGATCGCCGTCCCGCCCGGCTCGCGGTCGGCCGTCGCGGAGCTCATCAAGCTAGCCGAGCGGAAGAAGTCGCTCTCCTTCTTCAAGCCCCTCGCCGAGCTCATCCGCGTTATCGGGGAGTCGGCGGGAGGGAGGGAGGACCTCAGCCTCGGCACCCGGGCCGCCGAGGCGGGCGCTCAGGCGAAGCAGGAGTGGTACCTCGAGGACAGCGCCGAGTCCCTCTACCGGGAAGCAATGGAGAAACTCGATACGGGAGAGTACCGAGCCGCCCTCGCGACCCTGGCCAGGGCCCCCGTGGAGCCCGGGGAGCCCCTCTTCGTCGAGATCCGCCGGGCCCAGGGCAGCTGCCACTTCGCCCTCGATTCCTTCGGCGAAGCCGAGCTCGCCTTCGCCGACGCCTCGCAGCTTGCCGCGACCTCGGGAGGGGCGGCCTATCCCGTCGAGCTCCGCTCAAGCCTCCTCTTCGAGCTGGGCGCGTCGCGCTTCATGCTCGGCAAGGACGCCCAGGCCGTCGCCCCCCTCGAGACATCGCTCGCCGGCCTTCCCGAGCCCCTGGCTCCCCACGCGTATTACTTCCTGATCAAGGCCCTCTACGCCTCGGGGAACGCGCGCGGGGCCGCCCAGGCCCTCGACCGGGCCCGGGCGAAGTTCAAGGGCGGGCCCTACGCCGAGCGTTTCGCCCTCGGCCTCGACGAGCTCTAGGATCCTGCCGTGCGCCGCGCCCTCCTCGTCCTCCTCGCGGGCCTCGCCGCCGGCTCCCTCTTCCTCGGCGAGGAGAATCCCGCCGAGCTGCTCAGCCTCGACCTCCGCTTCGCCGCGGCCGCCGCCCTCGAGCCCCGGGGAGAGATCTCGGAGCGGGTGGCGATCGTCCTCATGGACCGAGGCTCGGAGGAGGCCCTCGGCAGGCCGGCGGGCGTCTCCTGGAGGAGATACCACCCGAGCCTCGTCGATACGCTCCTGGCTTCAGGCGCCGCCCTCGTGGCCTTCGACGCCGAATTCGCCGAGGAATCCCCGGAATGGGACGCGGCGCTCGGCTCCGCCTTCCGCGCCTCGGGCCGCGTCGTCGCGGGGGAATCCTTTCCCGGCGGCACGGCCTCCTCCCTTCGCGCTTCCTTCGCCGCCATCGGCGACCTGCGCATCCGGAGCTATTATTCGGTCCCGCGCCGCGTGCTCCCCACGACGCCGCCCCCCCTCTGCGCCGCGGCGGCCCGCATCCTCGCGGCCCGCGAGGAGATCCCGGCGCCGGAGCTGAGCCCCGCGGGCTTCTGGATCGATTTCCGAAAGCCCCCGGCCTACTTCCCGGCCCTGCCCTACGCCGCCGTCCTCGGGGCGAAGGAGGGCAGGGCCGCGGACGAGGCCAGGACCCCATTATCGGTCTTCGCGGGCAAAGCCGTCCTCGTCGGCGACGCGGTCGGGTCCGACCGGCATCCCTTCCCCAACAGCCTCGGCCTGAAGCGCCCGGGCGTCCTCGGCCAGGCCTACGCACTGGAGACCCTCCTCGAAGGCTCGTCCATCGCGGGGCCGGATACCCGGGGCCGCTTCCTCGTCCTCGCCGGGGCCGCGGCCCTCGCCGTCGCGGGCTCTTCGGCGAGGCGGCGATGGCTTCGCGTCGCCGCCGGCATCGGCCTCCCCCTCGCCGCGCTCGCGAGCGGCCTTATCCTCCTCGCCTCCACGGGCTTCTGGCTTCCCCTCGCGCCGATCCTCGCCGCCTTCTCGGCGGCCTTCCTCGCCGATCGCGCCGCGCGGCGCCGGGAGCTCCGCTCGAGGCTGGCCAAGGCGGTGGGCTTCGATCCCTCTTTAGCCGAGGCCTTCCGCGCCGAGGCGGCCAAGGCGGGCGGCACCCTCGAGCGGGAGGCGGCCATCCTCGTGGCCGACGTCAGGGGCTCCACCCGCTTCGTCTCGGAGGCAGGCCCCCGAGTCGCGGCGCGGGTCATGGGGGAATACCTCGCGGCGATGGAGCGCTGCGTGACCGCGGAGGGCGGCTACGTCAACAAATTCGTCGGGGACGAGATAGTCGCCGTCTTCGGCTTCCCCCTGGCCGCGGAGGGCTGCGCCTCGCGGGCGCTCCGCGCAGCCCTGGCTATGTTCGCCTCGCTCGAGGAGCTCAAGCGAGCCTGGGAGGGCGGGGGCCTGCCCCAGCTGGCCGGCATGGGCGTCGGCCTGGATTACGGCCCCGCCAGCTTCTTCGAGGTGGGGGGGAGGAGCAAGAGCCAGTTCGACCTGGTCGGCGACTGCATCAACGGCGCTTCGAGGATAGAGGCCATGACCAAGGAGCTCGGGGAGCCCCTCCTCGTCTCGGGAGAGCTCCTCGCCCGGCTCGACGAGCAGCTCCGCTCCGGGTTCCGCTTGAAGGCTAAGGCGAGCATCCGCGGCCAGGGGGAGCGGGAGCTCTACGCGAGGTAGTCGGGCTTCACCCGGGACATCGAGGCGAAGAGGTTGCGCTTCTGGTCGCTCGATCCGCCCGTGAGCTCGGCGATCTTGGCCCGCACCTCCCTTCGGCGCGAGGCGCCGTCGAAGCCGCAGCTGCAGGTGATGGAGCGGAAGCCCTTCTCCTCCGCGAAGGCGATGATCTGCCGCTCCTCGCAGAGGGCGAGGGGGCGGATCACCGCCAAGGGATACTTCGCGTAGCGCACGACCGGCGGCATCGTGGAGATCTCGGCCTTGTGCAGCATGTTCATGATGAGGGTCTCGACGATGTCGTCGAGGTGGTGGCCGAGGGCGATTTTATTGAAGCCCTTGGCCATGGCGTAGCGGATAAGCTCGGTCCTCCGCTGGGTCGAGCACCAGTAGCAGTTCATCGACTCGCCCGGCTTCAGGCGCTCCCGCACCGGGACGAAGAGGCGCTCGAGGGGGATGCCCCACTCGGCGAAGCGGGCGTCGAGGGCGCGGAAATCGTGGCGCTCCCCGATATCGGTGTCGATGTGGAGGGCGGCGATCTCGTAGCGCTCCGGCCACCAGCGCCGCTTGAGGGCGAGGTCGTAGGCCAAGGCGGTGGAGTCCTTCCCTCCCGAGGTCCCGATGAGGATCCGGTCGCCGTCGCCGATCATCTCGTAGCGCCGCAAGGCGACTTCGACGAGCTTGGCGACCGTAGTTTCGGCGTTCTTCATGTCTGCGGCTTTATCGAGCGGAGGGGCGGGGGCGGATGGAGGGGCGCGATGCGCGCGCCTGTCGCCATCGAAGGGGCCGCCGAGACCGGCGGCCCCTTCGATGTGGGCAGCGGCGCTTACTTGGCGCCGAGGATGGCGTCCTTGCAGGCCTTGGAAACGGTCATCTTGACCGCGGTCTTGGCGGGGATCTTGATGGCCTCGCCGGTGGCGGGGTTGCGGCCGACGCGGGCCTTGCGCTTGTTGAGCTTGAGGATGCCGAGGCCGGGGACCGCGAACTTCTTGTTCTTCTTGGTCTCGCGATAGGCGAGCTCGACGAGGGACTCGAGGAAGGCGGCGACCTGCTTCTTGGTGAGCTCGTTCTTCTCGGCGAGCTGCGCGATGATCTGCGCCTTCGTCATGGCCTTGGGAGCGGTTTCTTTAGCTGTGGGCATTGTCATCTCCTTTGCGAGTTTCCGTTATAATAGCGCCGCGGCTCGGTATTCGCAAGCCTTTTCGCGCGGTAATGCGCGAAAAGGCCCGTTTTTACGCCTCAGAATTCCTTATCGCCGGCGATCGAGGAATTCGCGCAGGGCTTCGGCCCTCCGCTCGCTCCTCGCGCGAAGGCGGGCCACGAAGGCGGGCAGGAAATAGCTTCCCTCCGATCCTTGGACGGGCCCGAGGAGGCCCAGGCCGCAGACCTCCTCGACCCGCGATACGGCCCGGTGGAACTGGAGGGCGAGCTTGAGGAGGGTCCAGGTCAGGGCCGCCCAGCCGAAGGCCGCGATCTGCAAGGAGCTCGCCCCGGGGACGAGGCAGGAGGCGAGGAGGAGCATATCGAGGAAGGCGAGGTCGGCGGGGAAATAGCCGTATTCCAGGCCCATGAGGCGTTCGCGGAGGAGGTCGCCCGAGAAGCGCGACGCGCTGAAGCCCAGGAGGAGCCCGCCGAACAGCGTGCCCATGGGCCCGACCCGGGCGGAGGCGAGGTGGGTCCAGAGGGCGAGGGGGGCGAGGCCGGCGAGCATGGCGGCGAGCCTCTCCAGCCCACCCGTCGTCGAGAGGCAGCGGAGGCTGACCGCGAGGACGGAGATGCCGTAGAAAGCGAAGACGAGCTGTATCGGCGCCAGCCCGAGGGGGAGGGGCCTGGCCCAGAAATCGTAGCCGGTGGCTCCGATGGCGATGAGCAGGGCGATGTTGAGGAAGACCCCCTCGTCGGCCGAGAGGGGATCGAAGACGAGGATGCCGGTCTTCCGAACGGCCTCGAGGGTCAAGAAGTCGGCGGCCGCGAAAAGGGCGACGAGGAGGGCCGCGAGGAGGGGAGGGAGGACCGGGAAGGCGAGGATGAGGCCCAAGGGGAGGAGGAAGGCGTTGAAGGAATCGAACCAGTGGTCGACGAACTCGCCCAGGGGCCCCGCCGCACCCGTCCTCCTGGCCTGCATCCCGTCGAGGGCGTCGAGGGTGTGGTAGAAGAAAATAGATCCCGCCGCTAGGAAGAAGAGCCAGGACGGCGCTCCTCCTCGCAGGCCGGCTGGACCCCAGGGTATCCCGGCGAGGAGGATGAAGGCGAACCAGGAGCCGAGGTTCCCGACCATGCTCAGCATGTTCGCGTTGGCGCCCGGCGGTATAGCCTTGATGGCGAGCGCCCACCAGTGACGAAGCAAATATTTATCTAACAACGAATTATTTATGCTCTTGTAGGAATAGCGCAGGGGGCGCTCGGGATCGACGTACCGTTCCATGCCTGACCTTGCCCGATCGTTACGCGTTGTATGAGTACCGCGGTAATAAATAATACCGAGGCGAGGAGGGGAGGGGCAAGGGTAGGCCGCGGCATTACTTGAGGCGCGGGGAAGCGAAAGGCTATACTGCGGCGCGGAGGAAGCAATGAACGCAGCTCTCGAGGCCCTCAAGGAACGCGGTTTCATCCAGCAGTGCACCGACCTGGAAGGACTGTCCAAGGTCATGGACTCAGGCCCGATCACCTTGTACGAAGGCTGCGACCCCACGGGCCCCTCCCTCCACATCGGGCACATGGTGCCCTATTTCGCCATGCGCCACCTCCACGAGGCCGGGCATAGGGTGATCGTCCTCATGGGGGGCGGCACCGCGCGCATCGGCGACCCTTCGGGCAAGACCACCATGCGACAGATCATCTCCTACGAGGAGATCGACGCCAACACCAGGCGCTTCCTCGGCCAGATCGACCGCTTTCTCGCGCTCGACGGAACGACCATGTACGCCGAGAACAACAAGAACTGGCTCGCCGACCTCAACTACATCGACTTCCTCCGCGACATCGGCCGGCATTTCTCGGTCAACCGCATGCTCTCCTTCGAGGCCTATAAGATGCGGATGGAGACGGGCCTCTCCTTCATCGAGTTCAACTACCAGCTCCTCCAGAGCTACGATTTCCTCCAGCTCTACAAGCGCCACGGCTGCCGCCTCCAGATCGGCGGCGACGACCAGTGGGGCAACATCGTCGCGGGCATCGAGCTCATCAGGCGGGTCGAGGGAGCCGAGTGCTTCGGCCTCACCTTCCCCCTGGTCATGACGAGCGACGGCAAGAAGATGGGCAAGACCGAGAAAGGCGCCCTCTTCCTCGACCCCGCCATGACCAGCCCCTACGAGTTCTTCCAGTACTGGCGCAACGTCACGGACGCCGACGTCGAGCGCTTCCTCCTCATGTTCACCTTCCTCCCCCTCGCCGAGTGCAAGGCCCTCGCGGCCAAGAAGGACGCCGAGCTCAACGAGTCGAAGGCCCGCCTCGCCTGGGAGGTAACGGCCCTCATCCACGGCAGGGCGGAGGCGGACAAGGCCCTCGCCGCGGCCAAGGCGGCCTTCGGCGGCGCGGGCGCGGGCGACCTCTCGCAGGTCCCCTCCAAGCCCCTGGCCCGCGCCGAGCTCGAGAAGGGCATGGGGGTCCTCGACCTCTTCGTCTACTCGGGCCTCGTCCCCTCGAAGAGCGAGGCCCGCCGCCTCGTCCAGCAGGGAGGGGCCGTCGTCAACGACCGGAAGATCGAGGACGAGAAGGCTTCCATCGACGCGAGCTGGCTCGACGCCGAAGGGGCCCTCATGCTCCGCGCCGGCAAGAAGCGCGTCTTCAGGCTGCTCGCCTCCTAGCCGAGCGCGGAGTCCCCATGACCCAGCGCAAGCTCGATTCCTTCGCCGCCGCCTACGCGCGCTCCATGAAGCCGCGGGGCATGGACGGCCCCATCGACCTCTACCTCTACCGCCCTATAGGCTTCGCGATCGCCTGGCTCCTCTCCTTCACGAAGGCGAGCCCGAACCAGGTGACGGCCCTCAGCATCGCGGTCGGCCTCGGGGCCGGGCTCGCGGCGGCCCTCGGCGGCCCTCCGGCCTTCCTCGCCTGCGCCATCCTCTTCCAGCTCGCCAACTGCCTTGACTGCGCCGACGGCCAGCTCGCCCGCCTGACGGGCCGGCGCTCGGAGCTCGGCCGGGTCATCGACGGCCTGGCGGACCTGGCGGTCAACCTCAGCGTCTTCCTGGGCGTCCTCGCCGGCCTCCTGCGCTCGGGCGCGCCCGCAGTCCCGACGGCGATCATGGTCGTGGCCGGAGGCTTTGCCAAGATAGCCAGCTGCATGTACTACGACCGGGCCATCACCCGCTACGAGGCGACCATGAGCGGGGCCGTCGAAGGCGCGGGCACCGCCAGCGAGCTGGCCTCCGCGCGGGAGCGCGCCGCGGCTGCCCGGGGCTCCGCGCGGCTCTTCTGGATCATATACGCCCACTACGTCAGGCTGCAGGAATGGGGAGAGGCCAAGACGCGGAGGGAAGGCGGCTCTCCCAAGCCCCTCGCCCTCGGCGAGGCCTCGAAGCGGGCCTATAGCGAGGCCATGCTCCCCCTCCTCTCGCTCTGGAGCTTCACCGGCCCGAGCGCGAGCGTCCTGTACTTCCTCTCCTTCGCCGCCCTCGGGAGGATAGACCTGTTCTTCAAGACCTGCCTCTTCCTGGCCCTGGCCTCGGTCGGCCTCCTCGCCCTGCAGCAGCTCGTCGAGCAAAGGCTGCGCGCCGAGCTCGGGAGGGAGCGGGCCTAGGGGCTCGGCCCTAGCCGCGCCGCGCGATCGAGGATAGGCTCTCGCGGATCTTCTCCCTGCGCTCCTCGTCCCCGCGGCCGAATGCGGCCACGAGGCCGACCAGCCACTGGCCCCCGTCCTCGCCGAGGGCGGCCAGCAGCGCCGCCTCGTCGAAGCCCTCGATGGGGCAGGAGTCGAGCCCCGCCGCCGCCGCGCCCGAGAGCATGTTCGCGCAGGCCAGGTAGGCCTGGGCCCTGGACCAGGCCTCGAGCCGGCCTTCCCCGGCGAGGAAGCCGTAGTAGCCGATGTAGTCGGCCCGGAAGACCGGGTGCCCGCCGGGGAAGCGCCCGGCCCGCGAGGCGACGAAATCCCCGTCCGGATCGTAGGCCTGCGCCCGGCGCACGAGGATGGCCACGACGAGGGAGGCCGAGCCGACGGCCTCCTGCCGGAAGCAGGCCTCGTAGAGGGGCCCGCCGATGCGGGCCCGGTCGGAGACGGAGCGGAAGAGCCAGGGCTCGAGGCCGAAGGATGAGGGAGAGAGCCGCCCGCACTCGAGGAGGTAGTCCTCGAGGCCCGGTTCGAGCGGACGGCCGTCGAAGCGCTTGCAGGCGTAGCGGCGGCGCATGAGCTCGAGAAAGGCGAGGGCGCCCTCGGGAAGGGAGGCGCCGCTCATGCGAGGGAGAGGGCCACGTCGAACATGTGGTCCAAGGCGGTCTGGCGCTCGAGGGGGCTCATCTCGACATGGCTCAGGTTGGAGTCCGAGCAGGTGAAGAGGGCCAGGGCCTTCTTCCCTAGGTAGGCCGCGTTGCAGTAGAGGGCGTAGCTCTCCATGTCGGTGGCGGCGCAGCCCATGCTGGCCCATTTCTTCCATCCTTCCTCCGGATCCAGGGCGCTGTAGAGCGAGAAGTGGTCCGAGGAGAAGACGTTGCCCACCCAATGGCGGTAGCCCCGCTCGCGGGCGGCGGCTACCGCCCGCTCGAGGAGGCCGTAGTCGGCGCAGGGCGAGAAGCTGCCGTGGAGCCCGTACTGCTCGGCGTAGCGGGAATCCGAGCTCGCGGTCATGGCGAAGGCGAGGTCGCCCACCTCGAGCTCGGGCCGCAGCCCCCCGCAGGTGCCGATGCGCACGATGGCCTCGACCCCGTAGAAGGCGAAGAGCTCGTAGGAGTAGATGCCCATCGAGGGGCCGCCCATGCCCGAGCCCATCACCGAGAGGGGCTTGCCCCGGTACTCCCCCGTGAAGCCGAGCATGTTCCGTATGCCGCTGAACTGCCGCGGGGAGCCCAGGTACTTCTCGGCCAAGTGCTTCGCCCGCAAGGGGTCGCCCGGCATGAGGACCAGGGGGGCGATCTCCCCCGAGCGGGCCGCGTTGTGCGGCGTCCCGTTCCGGTAGCGCTCGAGCCCGTCCCTCGCCATGCGTCCTCCCATCTCAGCTCGCGCCCTTCTCGTAGCTCTGCCCAGCGGCCCGCGGCGCGTAGTCCTTGCCCGAGAAGGCCACGAGGGTCACGAGGGTGATGGCGTAGGGCAGGATGCTGAAGAACTCGGGGGGCAGGGCGCGGAGCGCCTCGATGTTGACCACGTAGATGGCGAAGGCCACCGCAGCCCCGAAGAGGCAGGAGGCCCCCGCCACGCCCTTGGGGATCCAGCGGCCGAAGGCCACGGCCGCCAGTGCGATGAAGCCGGCCCCGTTGATCATGTTCTCCTTGTACTCGATGGTCTGGGTGAGGACGAGGCAGCCCCCGGCGAGGCCGGCGAAGGCCCCCGAGGCGAGGACGGCCCAGTAGCGCATGCGCCGGACGTCGATGCCCGCGGAGGCGGCGGCCTGGGGATTCTCGCCGCAGGCCCGGAGCCGCAGGCCCGCGGGCCGCTTGTACAGGAGGTACCAGACCGCGACGAGGAGGGCCAGGGCTATCCAGGCCGTCGGGTAGATGCCGCCCGGCCCGGCGCGCATGCCCTGGCGGAAGGAGCGCGTCCGCTCCTGCTTGAAGATGACCTGGCAGAGGAAGATGGTCACGCCGTTGGCCAGGAGGTTGATGCCCGTGCCCGAGACGACCTGGTCGGCGCTCAGGCTGATCGATGCGAAGGCGTGGATGAGGGAGACCAGGGCCCCGAGGGCCGTGGCCAAGGCGAGGGCGATCCATATCGAGGCTCCCGGCAGCCTCTCCTCGAGGAGGACGTTGGCCGCCGCCGCGGCGAAGGCGCCGAAGCCCATGAGCCCCTCGAGGGCGATGTTCACGACGCCCGATCGCTCGGAGATCATGCCCCCCAGGGCCGCGATGAGGATCGGCGAGACCATCATGAGGATGGAGGGCAGGAGGTTGAGGGCGCTACTCATCCCGCGGCTTCCCTTTCCTCGCCAGCTGCTTGGCCCGGGCCTCGAGGATGAGGCCGAAGCCCGAGCGGAGCGAGATGAACACGACGACGAGCCCCGAGATGATGTAGGTCACTTCCTTGGGGATCTGCCGGGACTGCATGAGGGGCTGGGCGGACTGGAGCATGCCGAAGAGGAGGCCCGCGAGGAAGGTCCCCGGCGCGCTGCTGTTGCCCACGAGGGCCACGGCGATCCCGTTGAAGCCGTAGTTGTCCAGCCCGGCGAGGACCCGCCCGTAGCCGAAGGAGCCCAGGCAGACGGCGCAGCCCGCCAGGCCTGCGAAGGCGCCCGAGATGGCCATCGACAGCACGGTGCTCCGCGTGACGTCGATGCCCGAGCAGCGGGCCGCGTCCTTGTTGAAGCCCGTAGCGCGGAGGGCGAAGCCCGTCCGCGTCTTCTCCATGAGGAACCAGAAGAAGAGGACCGACGCGAGCATGAGGTAGAAGCCCGTGTTGAGCCTGGAGCGGTTCGTCAGGCCCTCGAGCCAGGCGTTGCCCAGGCGGACGGTGGCCGGGAAGCTGGGCGTCTTGTAGGTGTTCGTCCCCGGGATGAGCATGGTGAGGTAGCGCGAGAGGTAGAGCGCGATGTAGTTCATCATGATGGTGGCCACGACCTCGGAGACCGCGTAGCGCGCCTTCAGGAAGCCGACGAGGCCGCCCCAGGCCGCCGCGGCCAGCATGCCCAGGAGGACGGCGAGGACCCAGTGGAGGATCGGGACCGGCGGCCCGTAGAAGGCGACGAACTGGGCGACGGTGAGGCCGACGATGTACTGCCCCTCGGCCCCGATGTTGAACAGGCCCGCCCGGGCGGCGAAGGCCATGGACAGGCCGCAGAGCACGAGGGGAGTCGAGGCGACGAGCCATTCGCCGATGTAGCGGGCGTTCCAGGTGCCGCGCGTGAGGTCGAAGCCCGAGACTACCTGGATGATGGCCCTATACATGTTCGCCGGGTCGCGGCCAACCGCGGCGACGAGGGCCGTCCCGACGAGGAAGCCGAGGATGACGACGAGGACCGACATGGCCGCGTCGGAACCCGCGAGCCGGACGATCGGGCCCCGGCCGAGCCCCGCCGCGCGCCGGGCCACCTAGGCCCCCGCCCCGGCGCCCTGCGCGCCGCCCGGGGCCCGGAGGCCCGCCATCATGGCGCCTATCGCGCGCTCGTCGGCCCCGGCCGCGTCCACGACCCCGACGATCTCGCCCTTGGAGATGGCGGCGATCCGGTCGCAGAGGTCGAGGATCTCGTCGAGCTCGTAGGATACGAGGAGGACGGCCCGGCCCTTGTCTCGCTCGGCGACGATGCGTCTATGTATATACTCTATCGCTCCCACGTCGAGGCCGCGCGTCGGCTGGGCCACGACCAGGAGCTCGGGCGAGAGGTCGATCTCGCGGGCGATGATGGCCTTCTGCTGGTTCCCTCCCGACATGGAGGAGGCCGTCGTGGCTGGCCCCTCGGCCGCGCGGATGTCGAACTGGCCGATCATCTCGGAGGCGTGCGCGGCCATGGCCTTGGGGCGGAGGATGCCGGCGAAGCCCGAGAAGGGAGGCCGGTCGAAGCTCTTGAGGGCGAGATTCTCGTCGAGGCGGAACTTGAGCACGAGGCCGTGCTTGTGCCGGTCCTCGGGCACGTGCCCCACGCCGAGCCTGATCCTTTCCCGTATGCCCAGGGCGGCTATGTCCCGGCCCTTGAGGAGGATTCGCCCGGCCTCGGGACTCGCGAGGCCGGTGATCGCCTCGATGAGCTCGGCCTGGCCGTTGCCGTCGACGCCCGCGAGGCCGACGATCTCGCCCGAGCGGACCTCGAGGTCGAGTCCGCGCACCGCGTCGAAGCCCTTCGCGTTCTTGACGGTCAGGCCCTCGATCTTGAGGACGAGCTCGCCCGGCCTGGCCGCAGCCTTGTCGACGCGGAACTTGACCTCGCGGCCGACCATCATCTCGGCCATGGCCTCCTCGCTCGTCGCGGCCACCTCCACCGTGCCGACGACCTTGCCGCGGCGCAGGACCGTGCAGCGCTCGGCCGCCTGCTTGATCTCGCGCAGCTTGTGGGTGATGAGGACGATGGTCTTGCCCTCGGAGCGGAGGCGCTCGAGTATGGCCATGAGCTCGTCGACCTCCTGCGGGGTAAGGACTGCCGTGGGCTCGTCGAAAATGAGGATGTCGGCGTTCCGGTACAGGATCTTGAGGATCTCGACCCGCTGCTGCATGCCCACGGTGATCGACTCGACCCTCGCGCGGGGATCCACCGACAGCCCGTACTGCCTCGACAGCTCGGCGACCCGGCGCTCGGCGAGGCCGAGATCGACGCCGCCTGTGCGGGTGCGCGGCTCGAGGCCGAGGACGATGTTCTCGGCCACCGTATAGTTGTGGACGAGCTTGAAGTGCTGGTGGACCATGCCGATGCCGAGGGCGTTGGCTTCGTTGGGGTCGTGGATGCGGACATCCGCGCCCCGTATGCGGATGGAGCCCGAGTCAGCTTCGTAGAGTCCGAAGAGGATCGACATGAGGGTGGACTTGCCGGCCCCGTTCTCGCCGAGGAGGGCGTGGATCTCGCCGTCGCGGACGCGCAGGTCGACCCCGTCGTTCGCGACCACTCCGGGGAAGACCTTGGTGATCCCGGCCATCTCTATCGCGTACTCGCCCATGTGCCTTCCTAGAGCGCCTGGATGAAGAAGCCTCAGGGCCGCAGAGGCGCAGAGCGGGAATCAGCAAGAAAGGGAAAACCGTAGAGCAAGGCGCTCCCCTTTCTGGCTCTTTCCGACCTTCGCCTCTGCGGATCTGCGGTTTAAACTTACCTAGGAGCCGTCGGGCTCAGTCGTCCTTGGCCTGGAGGTTCTGGGGGAAGCCCTTGGAGGCCTTGGCGTCGGCGTACTTCGCGAAGACCTTCACCTTGCCGGAGATGATGTCCTTCTTCACGGCGTTGAGCTTGGCGACGATGTCCTTGCCGAGCTCGGCGTTCTTGTCGGAGAAGCCCACGCCGTCGGACTTGGTATCGAAGACCATGACGCCGCCCTTGAAAGTGCCGGCCTTGATGGCCTTGAGGGCGTAAAGGGTCGAGGCCTCGACCTTCTTGATCATCGAGGTCAGGACGGCGGACTTGCCCTTGGCCGCGTCGTAGAGCCCGTCCTCGTACTGGTCGGAGTCGACGCCGATTGCCCAGACGTTCTTGCCCGCGGCGCGGTACTCCTTGGCCATGGCGATTGCGCCCGAGCCGGTGAAGCCCGCGGCCGAGAAGATGCAGTAGACGCCGGAGTCGTACCAGTTCTTGGCCTGGGCCTTGGCGAGCTCGGGCTTGGCCCAGTCGTTGGCGTAGTAGTCGAGGATCTGGGCGCCGGGGAGGACCGAGAGGATGCCCTGGACGTAGCCTACCTCGAACTTGGTGATGACCGCGCCGGGGATGCCGCCGATGAAGCCGAACTTCGGGTTCTTGATCTTGTCGGCCTTGGCCTTGAGGGCGGCCGCGACGCCGACCAGGTAGGAGCCCTCGTGCTCGGTGTAGGTGGCCTGCATGACGTTCGGGTGGTTCACCCAGTCCACGTCGACGATGAGGTACTTCTGGCTCGGGTACTGGGGCGCGACCTCGCCGAGGGCGTCGGCGAAGGTGAAGCCGGTGACGATGACGAGGTCGTAGCCCTCGTCCGAGGCCTGCTTGATGTTGGGTATGTACATGTCCTGGGTCTGGGCGGTGATGACGTCGTAGGCCGAGCCCTTCTTGCTCGGCTTGGCGAGGCTGTCGCCGTAGAACTCGAGGATGCCGCGCCAGGCCGCCGCGTTGAAGGACTTGTCGTCCACCCCGGAGACGTCGGTGAGGAGGCGGACCGTTGGATCGGCCGCGATCGCGGCCTGGGCCGCCATGAGGACGATCAGGGCGGCAAGCAGGACTTTCTTCATCGTGTACCTCCGTTTGGCAGAAGCTCGCGCCCTCGGGCGCCGGAGGAAATGATACGGCCGCCCGGGAGGGCCGTCAAGGCGAGGCGGCCCTCACGGGCGGCCGAAGGGAGGGCAGGCAGGCCGCCCGGGCAGCGAGGAGGCTACATCTCGGCGGCCATGTGGCCGTGGTAGTACTGGTCGCGGAGCTCGGAGACCTGCTTGTCCCGGAGGTAGTCGTCGAAGCTCATGTAGCGGTCGATGACGCCGCCGGGGCAGATCTCCACGATCCGGGTGGCGATCGAAGTGATGAACTCGTGGTCCTGGCTGGTGAAGAGGATGACCCCGGGGAACTCGACCAGGCCGTCGTTCAGGGCGGTGATGGCCTCGAGGTCGAGGTGGTTGGTCGGCTCGTCGAGGATGAGGCAGTTCGCCCCCGAGAGCATGAGCTTGGAGAGGACGCAGCGGACCTTCTCGCCGCCGGAGAGGACGCGGACGGGCTTCAGGGCCTCGTCGCCGGAGAAGAGCATGCGGCCGAGGAAGGAGCGGATGTAGGTCTCGTCCTCTGACTGGCTGTACTGCTGGAGCCACTCGGTGATGGAGAGATCCGAGTCGAAGAGCTTGGTGTTGTCCTTGGGGAAGTAGGACCAGGTGATGGTCTGGCCCCAGTACACGTCGCCGGAGTCGGCAAGCTCCTCCTCGGCGATGATCTGGAAGAGGCTCGTCTTGGCCAGGTGCTCGCGGCCCACGAAGGCGATCTTGTCGCCGCGGTTCACGGTGAGGTCGAAGCCCGAGAGCGCCGGCTCGCCCTCGACCTTCTTCGCGAGCCCCGCGACCCTGAGCACGTTGTTGCCGACGTCCCGCGCGGGATTGAAGCCGACGTAGGGGAAGCGGCGGGAGGAGGGGACGATGGAGTCGAGCTCGAGCTTCTCGAGGATCTTCTTGCGCGAGGTGGCCTGGCGGCTCTTGGAAGCGTTGGCCGAGAAGCGCTGGATGAACTCCTTGAGGTCCTTGGCCTTCTCCTCGTTGCGCTTCTTGAGGTCCTTCTGCTGCTGGACGAGGATGCGGTTCATCCGGTACCAGAAGTCGTAGTTGCCCGAGTACATCCGCATCTTGCCGTAGTCGATGTCGACGGTATGGGTGCAGACCGCGTTGAGGAAGTGGCGGTCGTGGGACACCACGATGACGATGTTCGGGAACTCGATGAGGTACTCCTCGAGCCAGGAGATCGAGTCGAGGTCGAGGCCGTTCGTGGGCTCGTCGAGGAGGAGTATGTCCGGATTGCCGAAGAGGGCCTGGGCGAGGAGGACGCGGACCTTGATGCCCTCGTCCACCTCCTTCATGAGGCGCTCGTGGAGGGACTCGGTCACGCCGAGGCCCGACAGGAGGATGGAGGCCTGGGCCTCGGCCTCCCAGCCCCCGAGCTCGGCGAACTCTCCCTCGAGCTCGCTGGCCCTGATGCCGTCGGCCTCGGTGAAGTCGGCCTTGGCGTAGAGGGCCTCGCGCTCGACCTTGACCTCGTGGAGCTTGGGCCAGCCCATGACCACGGTGTCGAGGACCCGATGCTCCTCGTAGGCGAAGTGATCCTGCTGGAGGACCGCCATGCGCTTGCGGGCGCCGATGGCTATCTCGCCCTTGTCCTGCTTGATCTCCCCCGAGAGGATGCGGAGGAAGGTGGACTTGCCCGCGCCGTTGGCGCCGATGATGCCGTAGCAGTTGCCCGGCGTGAACTTGAGGTTGACGTCCTTGAAAAGGGTGCGCTCCCCGAAGGCGAGCATGAGGTCGGTAACGGTTATCACGTAGTTATTATTCGCAAATAATGCGGTTTTCTGCAAGTAGTCGCGGCGGAATGGTCCTCTCGTGGCCCCTCTGGCCGGCGCCGCCCCGTAGACCTTCCTCCGCGGCTATGCTATCGAAGAGGGGTGCCAGCACGAGATAACCCTTCCCGGCCCGAGCTCCTCCTCCCCGCGGGCAGCTTCGACGCGGGCCTCGCCGCCATCGAAGGCGGGGCCGACGCCCTCTACTTCGGCTTCGCCGACTTCTCCGCCCGCAAGGCCGCCCGGAACCTCGATGCCCTCGAGTACCGCCGCCTCCTCCGCTTCGCGCGCGATCGGGGCCTGGCCCTCTACGCGGCGATAAACACGGTGATCCTCGAGACAGAGCTGCCTGCCCTCGCCGAGCTCCTCGCCTTCCTCGGAGCCTTCCCCCCCGACGCCGTCATCATCCAGGACTGGGGCCTCGCACGCCTCATCAAGGCCCGGCATCCGGGCATCGCCATCCACGCCTCGACCCAGACCGCGATCCAAGGGCCGGCGGCGGCCCGCATCGCCCTCGAGCTCGGAGCCTCGCGCCTCGTCCTGCCGCGGGAGACGAGCCTCGAGGCCATGGGCCGGCTCCACGCCGAGCTGCCCGAGCTGGAGCTCGAAGCCTTCGCGCACGGGGCCCTCTGCTACTCCTTCTCCGGCCTCTGCCTAGCATCCGGCCGCCTCCTCGGGCGCTCGGGCAACCGCGGCGAATGCGCCCAGGTCTGCCGCTCCTATTACGAGGCCGAGCCTCGGCCCGGCTTCGCGGGGGGACGGGGCTACTGGTTCTCCTGCCGCGACCTCGATCTCTCGAAGCGGGTAGGTGAGCTCGCGGCGGCGGGCATCCGCAGCCTCAAGGTCGAGGGCAGGATGAAGTCGCCCGAGTACTGCCACGCAGTAGCCCGGCTCTACCGCGGCGCCATAGATGGCCTGGATACGGCCGAGTTGGAAACGCGGCGCGAGGCCGCGGCCACCGCCTTCGCCCGCGAGGGCACGGAAGGCTGGCTCTTCGAGCGCGGCGGGGCCCGCCTCATCGACGCGTCCTTCCCCGGCCACCGGGGGAGCCGAGCGGGAACCTTCCGAGGCGGCGGCGGGGGAAAGGCGACCCTGGAGCTCGCCTCCTCCCTCGGCCTGCGGGACGGCCTTCTCGCCTTCGACGCTCAAGGCAGGCCCCTCCAATTCGCGGTGGCCGATCTCCGCGACAAGAGGACGGGCCGCCCCCTGAGCTCGGCCAGGCCCGGGGACCTCGTCGAGCTCGCCTGCCCCGGCTCTCCCCCGGCCGGCTCGGAGGCCCGCCGGATCTCCGATCGGCGCCAGGACCGGCGGGCGGCGAGCCCCGAGGAGTACCCCCCGGCCCTCCTCGAGCTCCCCCTCGAGCTCCGCTTCGCCGAGGGCCGGCTCTCGGGGACCATCGGCATCCCGTGCCTCGATGGCAGCATCGCGACAAGGATCGAGGCAGGCATCGAGCCCGGCCCCGAGCTTCCCGCCCAAGCCGCCCGCAACCCGGGAGGCTTCCTGAAGGCCCTTTCGGTCTTCGCCGAAGGCGGTGAGGCCGAATTCCGACTCCTGCCGAAGTCTGGGTCCGAGACCTTGCCCGATATCTTCGTTCCGCCCTCGATCCTCAAGCGCGAGAAGAACCGCTTCTATGCCCGGTCCGGCGAGCTCCTCGCCGAGGCCCGCTCGGCCTATGCCCGGGAATCCCCGCGCGCCGCCCTCGGCGCTGCGCGGGGCGCCCCTCGGCCGAAGGTCGGCTCCCCGCCCCGCGCGGCCCTCGTCTTCCCGCGCGAGGAGCTGCCCTCGGGCCTTCCCTTCGCCACGCCCCGAGTCCTGCGCGAGGGATGCGCGCTTCCGAGCCGCGAGGGAAGGCTCTGGCTCCCCCTCGCGCCCCTCGTGATCGACGATGCGGCCTACGCGGGCCTCGTGCGCGAGCGGGTCCGGGACGAGCTCGCGGGGGGCTCCAAGCTGGTCCTCGGCCTTGGAGCCCTCCACCATCTGGCCCTGGCTCGGGAACTCGTGGAACTGGAGGAGGCGGCCGAGGATAGCCTGGCTTTCTTCCTGGACATCCACCTCTACATCGCCAACAAGCTCGCCCTGGCCGCCTTCGACGAGCTCCTGCCGCGAATAGCCTTCGCCTACTCCTACCTCGAGGCCCCGTCCGGGACCGCCTTCGAAGCCGATCCCCGCCTGCCTCCCCTCGTACCCGTCGGGGAGGGCTTCGAGCCCCCCCTCTTCCTAAGCCTCGGCTGCCTGCGCAAGCAGCACGGATCCTCAGGCTCCTCCCCCGGCCCCGCCTCGGCCGCCTCCTGCCCGCCCGGCTGCGATCGGAGCTGGGCCTGCCGGCTCGCCGACCGGGATCGGCGCTACCTCGCTCTCGTCGAGGATTGCGTCAGCATGCTCTACCGCTTGAGGGTATACTAAAAGCCATGCGCCTCCTCCTCCTATCCGACCTCCACGGCGATTCCGCGCGGACGAGGAGCATCCTCTCCAAGGCGGGAGACCTCGACCTGATCCTCGCGGCCGGCGACCTCACGGAGTTCGGCGGGGCGCGGGAGCTCGACGAGATCCTGTCGGCCTTCGGCGGGCTCCTCCCGAAGCTGGTCGCCATCCCGGGCAATTGCGACCGAAGGACGGCCCGCGAGCGCCTCGCCGAGCTCGGCATCTCGGCCGACGGCCGCCTCGTCGAGCGCGGCGGCCTCCTCGTCGCCGGGGTAGGGGGAGGCTCGCTGCGCAGCGGCCTCACTCCCTACGAGCGCAGGGAGGACGAGCTCTCCGCGGCCCTCGAACCGGCCCTCGCCGAGGCCGGGCGCCGGGGCCCCCTCCTCGTCCTGAGCCACCAGCCCCCGAAGGGCACGGGCGCCGACGAGCGGCACGGGGCCTCGGTCGGCTCGACCTCCCTCCGCGCCCTCCTTGACGCGAGCGCCCCCCTCCTCTGGGCCTGCGGCCATATCCACGAGTCCCACTGCGCTCGGATGATCGGCCCGAGCCTCGTCGTGAATCCCGGACCGGCGAATCGGGGCCGCTACGCCATCCTCCGGATCGAGGAGGGGAAGCCCGGCTCCTTCGGCGCCTCGGCCGAGCTCTTCTCGTAGCGAAGGCCGATCTTCCGCCGAACTTCCCCGCCCGCCTGGCCTTTTCGCTCCATCCCGCCGATACTAATGTCTGGAGAGCAAGCGTGCGAAGAAGATCGGGCACTACGGGACTGCTCCAGAAAGCGGCCAAGCTCCGCGTCGCCAAGGGCCTATCCTCGACCGGCACGGGCGCCGTCATCGACGCGGAGCTCGGGGCCGGCTCGGGGATAAACGAGGATGACAAGCGCGAGATCCTCGAGGCCATCGACAAGGTAGCCCGCTCCAACCGTCTCTCGGCCGCCCCCGAGGCCCTCGAGGCCGCCCCGCGGCGCCGAGGCCTCGCCTTCCCCCTCCTCGTCAACGCCGCCGCCCTGGTCATCACCCTCCTCCTCATACTCGGCATACGCCGGGCCTTCGAGCTCAAGGAGTCGGCGTCCACGCGGGAGGGCGGGGCCATCTCCAGCGCCGAGGGCATGCTCATCCAGGAGATCAAGCGCGAGTCCGAGTCCCTGCTCAGGGAGAAGGATCGGGCGATCGAGGAGGCCTCGGCCAGGCTCGCGGCCCTCGACAAGGAGCGGAGCTCCCTCGCCTCCGGCATGGAGGCGAGGATAGCCGAGCGGGAGGCCGCGCTCCGCGCCGCCCTCGCGGCCGAGCTCGAGAAGGAGCGCGCGCGCCTCACCGCGCAAGGCCTCGCCGAGGCGGCGATCCAGGCCCGGCTCGCGACCTTCGAGGCGGAGCGGCGCGCCGCATTCGATACCGAGCTCGAGGCCTTCAAGCGCCAGGCCAAGGCGGAGTCCGAGCTCGCGGAGGCCCGCTACGCCGAGCTCCGCGAGGAGTACCGGAGCACCTTGTCCGGCCTCGCCGCGGAGCGGAAGCGGATCCAGGACGACTCCCGCCGCCGCGAGGAGGAGCTCCGCTCGAGCCTCGAGGCCAAGGCCAGGGAGCTCGAGAGCAGGAGCGCCGAGGCCGCGGCCGGCCTCGAGCGGGCCCGGGCCGAGCTGGCGAGCCTCGAGGAGAGGCGCCGCAGCGACGCCGCCATCGAGGAGCGCCTCCTCGGCCTCTACGCCCTGGTCCGCGCGGCCCTCCGCGAGCGGCGCTTCGAGTCCGCCGCCGCCGGCGCCGACGCCCTCTTCGCCTACCTCTCCGAGCCGGCGGTCGCCGCCGCCCCCTCCCTCCAGGCCCGGCGCGAGGCCGACCTCTTCGCCGCGCGGGCCCTAGGCGACCTGGCCCGCTCGGAGCTCGCGCGATCGGGGGCCGACGCGACCAAGCTCCTCCGCCAGGCCGAGCTCCTCGCCGCGGCCTCCGAGGCCTCGGCGGCGGCCGAGCGGGCCCTCCGCTCGGGCGACGAGTCTGGAGCGCGGGCGAAATACCGCGAAGCCCTGGAGAAGGTGCCGTCCATACTCTCGGCCCACGAGTACTTCCTCGGGAGGCTCCGCGAGGAGGAGGCCCTCAGGCGGGCCCGCTTCTCCGACGCCCTCGCCCAAGCCCAGGCGGCCCAGCGCGCCGGGGAGCTGGAGGCCGCGCGGGCCCGCTACGCCGAGGCCCTCGCCTACCTTCCCCTCGAGGAGCAGGCGAGCAAGGATACCGTCGCGCGCATAGGCCAGCTCGGGGCCGCACTGGCCGAGCTCGGCCGCCTCGCCCTCTCCTCTTCCGCCGCCCGCGAGGGGCTACTTGCGGCCCGGCGGGACCTGTCCGCCTCGCGCTGGCCCGAGGCTATCCGCGGCTTCGTCTCCGTCCTTTCGCTCAACCCGGGCTCCGACCAGGCGCGGGAAGCCTCGCGCGGGGTCGAGGAATCCCTCGCCGGCCTCGCGCGGGAGGCCGAGTCCCGCGCGGCCTCGGACGCGGCCGCCATCGCGAGCCTCCGAGCCGAGACTTCCCGCCTCGGCTCGGAGTCGGCGGGGGCCCTGGCCGACCTTCGCGCCGAGAACGCCCGCCTCGCCGCCGAATCCGGGGAGCGCGGCTCGCGCCTCGCCGAGCTTGAGCGCCTCTTGGCCGAGTCGAGGGCCGAGACGGCCCGGGCGGCGGCCGCCGCCCAAGCGGCTCCGCCGGCGGCCACCGCGGCCGCCGCCACGGGAGACCGGGCGGCCCTGGGCGCCGAAGTCGAGCGGCTTTCCGCCTTGGCCGCGAAGTACGAGCGCGTGAGCTCCTCCTACGCGGCCTACGCCGCGGCCGAGGACGCGGCCCTCGCCACGGGCTCGGCCGGCTCCCTGATCGAGGCGCGCTCGGCCCTCGACGCCTTCCTCTCCGGCCCCGAGGCCCGCGAGGCCCTGCCCGGGCTCGGCGAGCGCATCGCCCGCTACGAGGGCGCCCGCCAGGAAGCCGGCCAGCGCGAGGTCCTGTACAACGCCCTCGACCTCGTGGACGGGGCCCTCGGGGCCCGGGACGCGGCCGCCCGCTCCCGCTACTACGCCGAGCTCGAGCGGCGCTACTCCGGGGACAAGGCCATGCTCGACTTCCTCGCTGGCCTCAAGAAAAGCCTCCGCTGAGGCGGCGGCGAGGCAGGCGAGCTCAATCCGCGAGGGAGGAGAGCTTGTCCGATCTGCAACGGTAGAGGTCCACGCGAAGATCGCCCCAGGACTCGTCGTCGCCTTCGGCTATGAAGAAGGAGCGGGTGAAGTAGCTGTACCAGGTTCCCGAGCCCGAATCGTAGACCTCGTGGACGAAGCGCAGGAAGCCGGTCGGGATTTCGAAGAGCTCTTGGCCCGCCGCGTCGTAGACGAGGGTAGTATCCTCGTCTCGGGCGAGGAGCCGCCCGTCGGCAAGGATGGCGGTCAGCCGGCGCCCGACGCCGGGAAGGGTCAGGGGTACGGGATCGGCGAGGCCGGAGACGCTATCCCAGCGCAGGGTACGGAGGCTGCCGTCAGTCTCCAGCCTGCCGGAGAGGTAGTAGTACCCGGCCGGCGAGCAAGCGAAGAAGGACCCTTGGGCTATCGCCAGGTCGGCGTAGGCCGCCGGCATGACGAGGGCGACCGAAGGGGAGCCTATGTCCGTCGCGTTATCGATGAGAACCGCGCCGCCCCAGAGGGAGCCCGTGGAGGAGTCCCGATACAGGAGGGCGAGCCGGTCCCTGGTCTCGTCGTAGGGACTCCGATGGGCTCCGAGGATCAGCGGCGAGGCCGGGCCCGAGACGCCGAGGGCCGAGTAGCTCGAGAGCAGGCGCCAGTCGTCGACGCCGACGGCCTTGACGCCATCGCTGCCGGAGCTGCTCGCCATGAGGACGCCCCGGCCGACCGTGGGGCTGAGCGAGGCTATCGACGCGGCGCTGAGGGAGCTCGCCAAGGCCGCCTTCCCTAGGACATTGGCATAGGAGGAGGACTGGTACAGCTTCGCCGAGCCCGAGGAGAAGTCCACGAATCGCAGGCGGAGCTCCGAGTCCCTCGCGCAGACCCAGAATCCGTCCTCGGGCTCGAGGATCCGATGGGGCAGGAAATAGCCGCCCTCGACCTCCCCTGAATTGATCCCCTCGGCGAGGAAACTCCCGACCTCGTCGAGCTTCCCAGTAAAACGCGCAGACTCGGAGATATCGAGGTCGAAGGGCGGGCTCCAGCAGGAGGCGAGGCAGAGGCCTCCGACGAGGACCAGGCCAAGGAAGGCGTTATACGCTCTCATAGCGAGAACCTCGCGCCGAAGCGCATGAGGGGAAAGTCGAGGAACCAGGCCCGGCCGTAGCTGGACGAGCTTCCCTCGCCGCTCCGCGCGGCAGCCATGAGCTCCCCGTCGCCGAAGAGGTAGAGCTCGCCCAGGCCCTCGAAGAAGAAGGCCCAGCGCTCGAGGGGCTTCCACTCGAGGCCGGCGTGGAGGCCCAGGGAGAAGGGCCCGACGGGGTCGATATACGGAGAGGCGCCCGGGGGGAAAACCAGGCGGAAGGAGAGGGAGGCGCCGGCGTAGGGACGCCAGGGTGAATCGGGCTCGAGGAAGAGGGCTCCCGCGCCGAGACCCGGCTGCAGCAGGCGGCTCGAGGCGAAGGCTGATCCACCCTCATCCTCGTCGGCGAGATGGAGGCCGAGGAGGTATTGGGAAAGCCCCGCGCGGAGGTAGAAGCGCTCCTCGGAGAATCGCCAGGAGGCCCAGAAATCGGGATAGGCGGCGACGAGGAGGCCCGTTTCCAGCCTCCAGGGCCGGAGGGGCTCGGGCGAGAGCTCGATCCTCCCGCCCTCGGGCCCCAGGCCGAGGATCCCGCGCTCGGGCAGGCTGCCGCGATGGCTGGCCCTCCATCGGTAGCTGGCCGGGGCGGGCAGCTCGAGGAGGAGCTCTCCCCCCTTGGGCAGCCTCGCCGTCGCGATCTTCCCGATCCTGATCCTGGTTCCCGGCGCTCCAGAAATCGACAGGCTCGCCATGCCGGAAGGCCCTCGGCCCCGGGCGGCGGCCTCGAGCGCGAGGACCAGCTCATCCCAGGTCGCGCCGAGGGAACGGAGCTCAGGCTCGGCCTCGAGCTCGAGCCGTCCCTCCGCGAGGGGCACCGCCTCGGCCGCCGCGTAGATCGCCCAGGCGAGGCTCAAGGGGAGAGGAGCCTCGGTCCTCGAAGCCTCGACAGAGACCGCCAGGTCGAGGCCGAGCCGAGCCGCCTCCTCGGAAACCGTCCCCTCGGACTGGGAGCGCCGGATCGAGTCGAGGGCTCCCGAGCGGAGCAGGGCCGACTCGAGGGAGCGGGACCAGGCTTCCCGGTCGAGCCCCTCGCCCGAGAAGCGCGCGAGGGCGCGCAGGCCTGGCGCCGCCTCCAGGGCCAGCCCCGCCCCATCCTCTACTGGCAGGCTCTCGGATCCAGGCTCGGCGGCGGCGAGGATCGCTGCGGCAAGGAAGATGGCCGCGGCCGCGGGGACGAATACGCGCCTCACCACCAGGTCCTCAGCTTGTACAGGATCCCGCTCTTCCCGTCGAAGCGGTACCAGAACTTCCCCTCGGGCTCGAAAGAAAATACCTGCTCCTCGGTCGAGTCGCCGAGATAGAGGTAATCGAGCTCCTCGCCGTCGCCGTAATCGATGCGGGAGAGGCGCCTTACCTTGTCGTCGTTGCGGAGGGCCACCGCCCCGTCTGCGGTCAGCCATATCCGCCCATCGTCGAGATGGAAATCCAGGTAGACCATCGCCGCTCCCGAGGCGCCGTAGCCCAAGCCGCGGGAGGCGTCGAAGGCAGCCCGATCCGACTGGACGGCGAGGAGGGGCCGCGATCCGTCGTTGGGCAGCAAGGCGAGGATGAAGGGGGAAGCGGCGTCGATAGAGAGGAGGTCGGCCAGGTAGTAGCCGCTCGCCGGGCTGACCGGGAGGAGGGGGTAGCCGGGGAAGCTCGAGAGCGTCCAATCGTATTGGAAGGTATAGACGGAAAGGGTGGTTGTCCCGCCCATCCACAGGGCGACGTTAGTCGAACTCGCCTCGTCGCGGTATCCCGCGGCGTCGTAGGCGGATTGGAGGCTCGCGTCGGCGGTCGCCGATACGGCGAGGGCGGCGTCGAGGACGAGGGATCCGCAGGCGTAGCCCCCGGCCACGTCGCCTAGCATGAACCGCGCCAAGCTGGAGTCAGAGCGGAGGGACTCGATGCCCTCGAGATCATCGTCGAGGATGGCGAGGCGGAGGCCGGCATCGGTCTGCAGGAGGACGAAGATGCGGTTCGCGCCGCCTACGGGGCTGAGGCGCTCGATCTTCGCCACCGAGCGGTACGTTTGGCCGAGCTTGGCGAGGGCTGCGTCGAGGTCGAAGCTCGCCTCGCGGTACTGGAGCTCCGAAGGGAACATGTCCCTGCCGAAGAAGGCGCAGGAGGAGAGGCCGAGGGCCGCCGCGAGGCCGAGGAGGCTCGAGGCGAGGAGCCCCATCGCGCCCGCGGGGGAAGCTCGGCTCACCATTTTAAAAGCACTCCTAAAGCGAGGAAGGGGACCCCGTCGGGGCTCTCGGCCCAGCCCCTCGCGAGGAAGCCCCCCTCGCTCCCGAGGGAGTACAGGAGGCGCTGCTCGAGGACGAGGGCCCAGGGGCCACGATGCCATTCCAGGGTCCAGAAGAAAGGCTCGAGGCAGAGATCGAAGCCCGATCTCTGCTCGAGGCCGGAGCTGCCGACCCAGGTAGCTATGCCCGAGAATCCTAGGCCGGCGCTCAGGCGGAAGGGCGAGCTCGGCGAGAGGAAGAGGTAGGCCCCCGAGCCCAGCCTAAGCTCGTCGTGGAAGACCGGGCGGGAGCCGGGGAGGAAGTCGTAGGCGCACCAGAAGGCATCTTCTGCCCGCAGGTAGACCCAGTCGGCTACGGGGTACCAGCGGAGGGCCGCGGCCGCCCCGAGCCTGCGGGAGCTCCCGTAGCTGAAGTAGGCGGCCATCCTCGTCTTGGGCTGGAGCCGCGGCAGCGCGATCTCGCGTTCCTCATCCTTGACCACGAAGGACTTACGAGCCGGCCAGAAGCCCTCCTTCTCGAGCCCGAAGACCAGGCGTTGCCCGGGCTTGAAAGGAAGGTAGGGGGCCTCGAGGCCTGACTCGCCGACCTCCCCGAGGGGGAAGGAAGCCTCGCCCTCGCCGAGGGAAAGCAGGGCTCCCCTGTCGCTCGAGGCGAAGGAGAGGCGGAAGCTGATGGGCGGGGCCGCGTCGTCCGCGGAGCTCCGCCCCCCGATGCGGGCCGCCGCGAGCGCAGCCTCGGCGGAGCCGGCCAGGAGGGGTAGGGCGGTGAGCCCTGCGTAGGCGGAGAAGCCGTCCGAGCCCAGGAGCTCGCCCCTGGCCCCGTCGTAGACCGCGGCCCGCCACAGGAGGCGCGAGCCCTCGATCGCGCAGCTCGCCGCGAGGACCCAGCGGGCCCCGGAGCCGGCCGCCGCCGCCTTGGCCGCCGCCGGTTCCTCCGCTCCGTACTCGCCTTCGAGGGAGGGGGCGAGGGTCAGGCCTGCCGCCTCGGCCTCCTGGGCGAGGGCCTGGGCCAGGAAGTCGGCGAAGCCCTCGCTGGCCGCCTCGCGCGGGGAGGCCAGGACGACGGCCCTGCCGCCGTCCAGTTCGAGGGCGGCGGGCTCGGCGCCGAGGGAGGAGCCGAGCGCGAGGACGAGGCCCGCGGCCAAGCTTCGGTGGAGCCGCATCACTTCTCCGTCAGCACCTCGACCCCGTTCCACTCCGGGGGAGGGGGGCTCTTCATGAAGCGATCCGAGCGCTCGAGGAAGAGCTGGGCGACGTGGTCGCCCGGCAGGATCGAGAGGAGCTCGCGGAAGCCGTCGGCGGCGCGGCGGAAATCGCGGCCGTAGTAGGCGGCGGCCGCCTCCTCGCTGATCGTCCAGGCCCGCTCCTCGTCGGGGCCGAGCATGGTGCGGGCGGTGTAGACCCTGACCCCCTCGGTCTTGCCCTTGACCTGGATCCGGTCGACGAGGCGGCAGCGGATGGCGTCCTTGACCCGCTCGTGCGCGTCCTGGGAGAAGAGGATGGGCTGCTTGTACAGCTTCGTCGCGCCCTCGAGCCGGGAGGCGAGGTTCACCGGGTCCCCGATGAGGGTGTAGTTCATCTTCTTCTCGCAGCCGATGTTGCCCACCGTCACCACGCCGTAGTTGATCCCCACCCCGATCCGGAAGGGGGGCATGCCGCGGGCCTCCTGCTCCATGTTGAAGACCTCGAGGGCCTCGGTCATCTCGAGCCCCGCCAGGACGGCGCGGAGGGCGTCGTCCTCGTGCTTGGTGGGCGCCCCGAACATGGCCATGATGGCGTCGCCAATGTACTTGTCCACGACCCCGCCCCGGTCCATGATCGTGTCGACCATGAGGGCGAAGTAGCGGTTGAGGGCGGTGACCAGGACGTCGGGCTCCATGGATTCCGAGATGGTCGTGAAGCTGCGGATGTCCGAGAAGAGGACGGCCACCGGGCGGTTCGAGCCGACGAGCATGGCCTCGGGATTCTGGAAGTAGGACTCGATGACGTCCTTGGGCACGTAGAGCTGGAAGATGTTCCGGATCTTCGTCTCTTTCTTCTGGGCGACGACCGCGTCGAAGGCGTAGCGCTTGATCTGGCTGTAGGCCTTGCCCAGCTCCCCGAGCATCAGGTTGAAGGTGTGGGAGAGCTGGCCGATCTCGTCGTCGTACTCGACCGGGACCCGCTCGGAGAGGTCCCCCGAGGCGATGATCCGCCGCATGGCCGAGGAGACGCTCTCCAGTGGCTTGGTGAGGTAGGTGGCGAAGGCGAGGAGGAGGAGGACCGAGACGAGGGCCGCCCCTGCCAGTATCTCGAGCGAGCTGCGGAAGATCGACTCGACCTCGCCGTAGAAGGCCCCCTTCTCCTCGCTGACGAGGACGGTCCAGCCGAAGGCGGGGAAGGGGAAGTAGGAGGCCACGCGGTCGACCCCGCCGAGCCTGAAGCTGCCGAAGCCCGAGCTCCCCGCCCGGCCGAGGGAGGCCAGGGCGGCGGCCTCCTCGGCCGCGAGCGCCTCGCCGAGGGGGCCGGCGAGCCTGCCCGCATCGGGGCCCGAGCGCATCTGGAGCCGGCCCTCGGCGTCGGCCGCGATGATAGCCTCGGTCGGGCTGCGCCGGATGGAGCCGGCGAAGGACTCGACGGCGGCCCGGGCCGCCGCCTCCATGTCGGGCCGGCCGGCGAAGCCGTTGTCGACGAGGAGGCCCCACTGGCTCTCGGCGTACTTCTCGAGCTCCGAGGCCTTGAAGGAGAGGAACTCGGTCGCGATGCGCGTCACCGCCTGCGCCGCGACGAAGTACGAGGACAGGCCGGCGAGGGCGATGGAGGCCACGATGAGGGGGAGGACGATCAGGATGATCTTGAGGCGGATACTCATCTAGGATGGAATGATAATCCGCCGCCACCCCGAGCGCAAGGAAGGGCGGCCTCCGCCCCGCGAGGGAGAGGAGGCCGCCCGGCGCCTAGCGGCCGCGCGGGCCGTAGAGGTAGCGGAAGTAGTCCAGGTCGGTGGAGAGGGTCTTGGAGAAGCTCGGCAGGGTCTGCCGGTAGGACTCCACGGCCCTCCAGAAATCGTAGAAGGAGGGATCGCGGCCGTAGGCCGCGGCGTAGACGCGCGAAGCCTCGGCGTCGGCCTTGCCCTTGGCCGCCTCGGCCTTGGCGTAGGCCTCCGAGAGGACCGTCCGCTTCTCGTTCTCGAGCTTGCCGAGCCACTCGGCCTTCTTGCCCTCCCCGTAGCTGCGGAAGGCCTGGGCGATCTGGTTCCGCTCCTTGATCATGCGGTTGTAGACGCTCTCGGTCAGCTCGTCGGAATACTTGATCTGCCGGGGGATGATATCGAGGACCTCGATGCCGTACTGGGGCGCGATCGCCTTGACGATGTCGAGCATGTCGGCCGAGAGGCGGCGCCGGCCCTTCTCGATCTTGTCGTGCGACACCTCGGTCTGGGTGAGCTGGTCGAGGGCCGCCGAGCCCTCGGCGTCCCCGGTCTGGAAGCTCTCCTTCGTGCCGCTCCCGACGAGGGCGTTGGAGTTGCGCACCGCCTCGCGGAGGTAGTTAGAAGAAACGACGGTGCGCACGGCGCTGTCGATCACGTCGTCGAGGCGGCCGTAGGCGTTCTCGATGCTCGACATCGACTCGTAGAACCTCGTCGGGTCGACGATGCGCCAGCGGGCCGTCGCGTCCACCCAGATGAACTGGTTCTCCTTGGTGGGGATGCGCTGAGGCTCCCCGTCCCAGGGCATGAGCCGCTTGGGATAGCGCACGACCGCGTCGAGGAAGGGCGAGCGCATCTTGAGGCCGGCCTCGGACTGCACCGAGACGATCTTGCCGAGCCTGACGACGACGGCCTGCTCCCCTTCGTTGAGCACGTAGAAGGGCCCCATCGCGAGGAAGGCCGCGAAGAGGGCTAAGGCGACGACGATCCCTATGATGAGCTTCTTCATCGCTGCGCCTCCCCGGAGGCGGCTCCGCCCCTCGAATCGAGATTCTTGAGCGGGAGGAAGTTCGTGAAGCGCTTGTCGATGAGCTCCACCCCCTCCTCGCCCTTGAAGACCTCGTCCATCATCTCGTAGTAGAGGCGCTGGCGGGTGACGTCGGGGGCCTTGCGGTACTCCTCGTAGACGGAGTTGAAGCGGGCGACGTCGCCCGAGGCCTTGTTGACGCGCTCGGTCGCGTAGCCCATGGCTACCTCGACGAGGCGGTCCGCCTCGCCCTTGGCCTTGGGGATCTCCGCGTTGTAGGCCTCCTTGCCCTCGTTGATGAGGCGGTTCATGTCCTGGATGGCCTTGTTGACGTCCTCGAAGGCGTCCTGGACGCCCTTGGGCGGCACGATGTTCTGGAGCTGGACCTGGGTCACCTGGATGCCCAGGCCGTAGCTCGAGAAGATCTCGTTCATCATCTGCACGGCGCTTTCCTGTATCGCGGTGCGCTCCGGCCCCATGACCCCGAGAATGGTCCGGTCGCCCACGAGGAGGTTCAGGACCGATTGGGATATGTCGCGGATCGTCTTGTGCCGGTCGCTCGTGTTGAAGAGCCAGGCCTTGGGATCGTTGATCTTGTACTGGATGATCCACTCGACGTCGACGATGTTGAGGTCCCCCGTGAGCATGGTGGACTCCTCGGGGAAGCGCTGCTCCGAGTACATGGTGGCCGTGGCCACGCCGGTCTTCTCGGTCCGGAAGCCGAACTGCTCGGTCTGGACCACCTCGGTCTTGACCGCGTAGCTCTTCTGGATCCCGAAGGGGATCTTGTAGTGCAGGCCGGGCTCGGCGACCTTGGTGAACCTGCCGAAGGTCGTGACCACCGCCCGCTCCGTCTGGTCGACGACGAAGAAGCTCGTCGAGAGGAAGACGATGACCGCAATCGCCGCGAGGGCGACGAGGATCAGCGCCGGGCTCAGCTTGAGGCCGGATGGGCTTACCTTGCGCATCCTGCCTCCTGGATTATCCGACATAGGTGCCTCCGTAAATAAAGGTAGCTACATCGAGGGGAAAATGAAAGCGCGTCTTTCGCGCTCGCGCGGAAGGCGCGCCCGCCCCGCCGGGCTCAGGGAGCGAGGGCGGCCTCGAGGGCCCGGCCCATCGCCTCGGCGCCGTAGAGGGCCTCGAGACGGGCCCGGGAGCGAGGGGGGAGGGGGGCGGTCACCTCCCGCGGCAGATCGGGGAAGGGAGGCTCGGGAAAGCGCAGGGCGAGGGCGTGGAGGATGTAGCCCCCGGGGAAGGGCCGGCCCCCGTACTTCGCGTCGCCGGCGAGGGCGAGGCCCCTCGCCGCCGCCTGGGCCCGGATCTGGTGGGTCAGGCCCGTGCCGAGCTCGACCAGGGCGAGGCTGAGGCCGCCCGCCTCGGCGAGGGGTACGGCGCGGGACTGGGCGGGCCGGCCCGAGCTCCCGGCCGAGCTGATCCCCCGTTCCCCGTCGCGCTCGAGGAGGTCCTCCCATACGGCGGGCGAGCCCAGGCTGCCCTCGAGGAGGGCCAGGTAGCGCTTCTCGATCCGCCGGGAGCGAAGCAGCTCGGCGAAGGCCCGGGCCCCGGCGGCGCTCCTCGGGAAGGCGACGAGACCCGAGGTGTTGCGGTCCAGCCGGTGCAGGGGGCCCGGCTTGAAGGAGAGCGAGCCTCGGCTCCGCCCGTCGAGGTAGGCCCGCACGAGCTCCTCGAGGCTGTCCTTCCCGTGGACGAGCATGCCGCGTGGCTTGTTGAGAAAGAGGAGGTCCTCGGTCTCGAGGACGATGAGGCCGGAGAGGGCGGGGCCGTCCTTGGCTGCGGCAGGGAGGCCCGGCCCCGCCTTCGCGGGCAGGAGGGCGGGGTCGAGTGCGATACGGTCCCCTGGCGCGAGGCGGAGGCTCGCCTCGGCGGGCTTCCCGTTGACGAGGATGCGCCTCCGCCTGAGCGAGCTGTAGACGGCGGAAAGGGGCGCCTCGCCGAGGAGGCTCCTGAGCACCTTGTCGAGGCGGCGGCCCGCGTCGTCGGGTCCGGCCGCCAGCTCGACGAAGTCCTGTCGTCCCGGCATATCGGCCCACTGTACGTCCCCGAGGCCCGAGGGTCAACCTGGGCGAGGCCGGCGCCTTGACATCGCGGGGGCCTTCGGGGAAACTGGCTGGCGTGGTGACCAACGCCCGCCCCCTCGGAGGAGATCTCTTCCGCAACCCGGTCTTCCTCTCGGCCCTCTTCAGCCTCCTCGTCGCCCAGTTCCTGAAGTCGGTCATCGGCATCCTCCGCTCGCGCTCCACGTCCTTCCGCGAGGTCCTGTCGACCTTCCTCTGGAAGACCGGCGGCATGCCTTCGAGCCACAGCGCCCTCGCCATCTCCATCGCTACCTCCATCGCCTACATCGAGGGTCTCGATACGAGCCTCTTCGCCCTGTCCCTCTTCTTCGCCCTCGTCGTCATCCGCGACGCCCTCGGCGTCCGCCGGGCAGCCGGCCAGCAGGCCCGCGTCCTCAACCTCCTCGGCAAGGAGCTCTCCGCCCGCTTCGACCTCCCCCACCACCTCGTCAAGGAAGTCCACGGCCACAACCCGGCCGAGGTCCTCGTCGGCAGCGTGCTCGGCTTCTTCATCGCCCTGGCTTTCTGCACCCTCTAAGCGGGGGCGCCCGTGAGCTCCCAAGGAGGATCGAGCCCCGGGGTCGAGGCCCCCGCTCGGCGCGCGGGCCAGGCCCTCCTGCGCCTCGCCGCGCTCTTCGCCCTCCTCGCGGCCGCCTTCACGGCGGGCTCCCGCATCGCCGCGCCCGGGTACGCCGCGCCGCTGGAGACCGAATGGAAGGAATATCAGGTCCTCCTCGCGGAGGCCTCCATCCCCGAAGGCGAGCTCCTCGTGGCCCTCTCCTCCGCGGGCTTCCGCCGCGTCCTCTCGGCCTCCACCCAGCCCGTCCTCGTCTCCGACTGGGTCGGCCTCGAGACCATGCCCCTCAGCCTCGCCCTGGAGCGCCTCCTCGAGGGCGATCCCCGCCGCGATCCCTATATCGAGTCCCTCGGCTCCTGGTTCGAGGCGAGCGTCGGGGGCAAGCCCTACCGGGCTTACTACCTGCCCGCTACGAGAGCCCTCGGCGAAGCGGCCCTGTCCAAGGCCCTCGCGCCCTTCCACGGACGCTTCCTTCTTCCCGGCCTGCGCCCCGCATCGGAGGCGGGCGATCCGCGCCTGCCGCGCGAGGGACTGCCCTCCCTCGCCGCGACGACCCTCCTCCTCGTCGCGGCCGCCCTCATCTCCCTCCTCCATACCGGGCGTCGCAAGGCCCGCCCGAGCCTGCGGATGCTCCTCCTCAGGCTCTCGGCGGGACTCCCCTGGCTGGCTGCCGCCTCCTCGGGCTTCCCCCTCGCCGCCCAGGCCTCCCTCTGGGGACTCGCCCTCGTGGAGCTCTCGGCCTGCCTCGAGCTCCCCCTCGATGAATACCTGCTGCGGGGATCCCTCGCCTCGGCCTTCGACAGCCTGCGCAGGCAGGCCCGCCCCCCCCTCGCCCTCGCCGCCGCGGCCCTCGCATCCCTCTTCCTCGAGCCGGCCTCCCTGCCCTCGATCGGCCTCGCCTTCATGGGATCGCTGAGCGCCCTCGCCGCCTGCGCCCTGGCCCTGCGGATCGCCGGCTCGGCCGAGGGACGAAGGCCCTTCATCCCCCGGCCGATAGGACGGCGGCTGCCCGCGCGCGTCCCCGCATCGCCCTGGCTCGCCTGCCTCGCCTGCCTCGCCCTCGGGCTCTGGACCTTCGACCTCATCGGCGCCCAGGCTCATGCCGGCCCCGAGCCCTCCTCCCTGGCCTATCCCCGCCCGGCCCCGGTCGAGGGAAGCCCTCGGCCCGGTCCGGAGGAGGCCCGGAAAAGGGCCCGAGCGAGCGGGGGAGGCCGACTGCCCGACCTCGCCTCCTGGCTCGAGCATCGGGCCATCCAGGAAGCCCTTCCGCTCGAGCGGGTCGGGGATAGGCGGCCGGAGCCCTTCGAGCCCGTCGCGGTCGCGCGGCCGGGGGGCGAGGAGCTGGCCCTCCGCTTCGACGAGGACTGGGTCCGCGCGGCCTATCGCTCCCTCCCTCCCCTCAGCGTCGAGGGCATGCTCGCCGCCCAGGAAGGCTCGGTGGCCGCCTTCTCGCGGGCGGGCGGAGCCGGGAAAGGCCGACCGCTTGCGTCGATCGAGGTCCTTCGGTATATACTCCTCCTGATCCCGCCCCTCGGCAGGATCGCCGCGGGCCTCTGGGCCGCGCGGGGCTCCGGAACGAGAGAGACGCGGCAGGAAGCATGAGATCACAACCTAGGTTCAGGCACGGCGGGATACAGATCGATGCCTCGAAGGACTGGCAGCCCGCGCGCCCCGCGAGGAACGCATTCCTGCCCAACGGGGCCGTGGTCCCCCTCAAGCAGCACGCCGGACCCGCCGCCCGCTGCCTCGTCCGCAAGGGCGAATACGTCCGCGAGGGCATGCTGATCGGCAAGGCAGAGGCCCCGAGCTCCGCCAACGTCCACGCCCCGGTGCCCGGGGTCGTGCGCGATATCCGCCGCATATCCCTTCCCGAGGGCGGGGACTCCGAGGCGGTCGTCATCGCCCTCGAAGGCTCCTTCGATCGCCTGGGCAGGCGCGAGGAGCGCTACCTCTGGAAGAGCATGACCAGGCGCGACATGCTGAACACCCTCCGGGACCGGGGAGTCGTCGACACCGAGGCCCCGGGCAGGCCCCTGTACGATCTCCTCGGCGACAAGGAAGGGCCGGGGCTCCTGGTCCTCAACGCGGTCGAGAGCGAGCCCTACCTACGCGCCGAGTCCTCCATCCTCCTGGACAAGGCCCAGGAGATCCTCGACGGCTTCGATATCCTGCGCAAGATCCTTTCGCCGGAGCGCAG
>Ga0209310_1000326_pt1 | contig 59350 bp, 53 predicted proteins | sample AD_UKC030_MetaG_FD_184415 | JGI IMG/M metagenome (GOLD analysis project Ga0209310, IMG submission 184415) | Active sludge microbial communities of municipal wastewater-treating anaerobic digesters from USA - AD_UKC030_MetaG (SPAdes) (version 2) | ecosystem: Engineered > Bioreactor > Anaerobic >...
TGCCCCGAGCCAGACTCGAACTGGCACACCTTTCGGCGGCGGATTTTGAATCCGCTGCGTCTACCGATTCCGCCATCGGGGCGAATGGAGGGCGGATTATCCCCGAATCACTTCTTCGGTTCAAGCGGCTCGGTGCACGGAAAGGTTTTTGCCAATGCACCGGCGACCAGCGTGGCCGTGCTGCCCTCGGGATTCGGTGGTTGCCGTTCGAGGTGGGCAAGCACCGCACGCACCAGTCGATAGGAAAGGTCGCGTCCGGACGGCAGGCAGAAGGCGTTGAGCTTGACGCCGACCGATTCAGCGAGGAAATCGCTGATTGCGTAGCCGTCGGCAAAACCTTCGACATACCCGACGCAACGGGCCGCGCCGGGAGAGGCACGGGGGTCGAGGCGCGCGTTCTTGGCAAAGGACTCCTCGGCGGCTTGGCAATCCTCGCGCAGTTCCTTGCCGGTGTAGGCGTGCACCTGCAAGCTGAGCAGGACGGTGAACAAGACAATCCATTTATTCATGATTTTTCGAACCAGCTAAGTTTGGCATGCAGGTTGACGACACTGCCGACGACGATCAGTGCCGGTGGTTTAATGCCGGTTTCCTCAATTCGGTGCGGCAAAGTGCCAAGCGTTGCGAGCAGGGTCTGCTGGTCGGGCAGGGTGCCGTTGCGGATGACGGCGGCTGGGGTCAGCGACGGCAGGCCGTGATTGATCATCTGCCGGCAGATTTCGCTGGCGGCGCCGATGCCCATGTAGAAGACGACCGTCTGGTTGGGGCGGGCGAGTGCCGGCCAGTCGAGATTCACCGTGCCGTCCTTGAGATGGCCGGTCACGAAAGTTACGGATTGTGCATGGTCGCGGTGGGTCAGTGGAAAGCCGGAATAGGCGGCGCAGCCGGCGGCGGCGGTGACGCCGGGCACAACCTCGAAGGGAATGCCGGAAGCGGCCAGGGTTTCCAGTTCCTCACCGCCGCGGCCAAAGATGAAGGGATCGCCACCCTTGAGGCGAACGACAGACAGGCCTTCGCGCGCCAGGTCGACCAGCAGGCTGTTGATCGACTCCTGCGGCAGGGTGTGCTTGGAAGCTTCCTTGCCAGCGTAAATGCGGCGCGCATCCGGGCGTGCCAGATCCATGATGCCGTCGCCGACCAGATGATCGAAGACAAGAGCGTCGGCACGGGCGATCAGGCGGGCTGCCTTGACGGTGAGAAGTTCGGGGTCGCCGGGGCCGGCGCCAATCAGCCAGACCTTGCCGGCTGCGAGAGTGGTTTGCTTTTCCATGATGCCCTTGTGTCCTAGGGCGTTCATCCTAATGCCGGAACCGCGCCCTGCCAATAGGGGCACGAGGGCAAGTTCGGGCGCTACGCCATAAGTAGTAGTTGACTAGTGCGTATTGACTATAAGCCACTGAATATAAATGATTTCTGATGAATAAAAAGATTGATGGGCATCAAGGATGAGATGTCCTCGACAGTTCAACCTGACGCCCATCGCGTCGGGGAATGGATGCGCATTGTTTTGTTCTAGGAGAGGAAGATGAAAACAACCGTAGTGGGGATGCTTGTAATGACTGCCATGGCAGCCGCCATGGGTTCCGCGTTCGCCCAGGAGGCTGCGAAGGCGGCGCCGACCTTGACGGCCGAGGAAAAGGAGCAGGCCAAGAAGATCTATTTCGAGCGCTGTGCCGGTTGCCACGGCGTGCTGCGCAAGGGCGCCACCGGCAAGAACCTCGAGCCGCACTGGACGAAGAAGGACAAGGACGGCAATACGACCGAGGGCGGTACCACCAAACTCGGCCAGCAGCGCCTGGAAAAGATCATTGGTTACGGTACCGACGGTGGCATGGTCAACTTTGACGACATCCTGACCAAGGATGAAATCGCCCTGATGGCCAAATACATCCAGAACACGCCGGATGTGCCGCCCGAATTCAGCCTCAAGGATCAGTTAGACAGCTGGAAGGTCATCGTGCCGGTCGATCAGCGGCCGAAGAAGCAGATGAACAAGCTGAACCTCAAGAACATCTTCTCGGTGACCCTGCGCGACACCGGCGAAGTGGCGCTGATCGACGGCGACACCAAGGAGATCGTCAGCATCGTCAAGACCGGCTACGCGGTCCATATCTCCCGCCTTTCCGCTTCCGGCCGCTATGTATACGTGATCGGCCGCGATGGTCGCCTGTCGCTGATCGACCTGTGGATGGAAAAGCCGTCGGTCGTGGCTGAAGTCAAGGTCGCCTTCGATGCGCGTTCGGTCGATACCTCCAAGTTCAAGGGCTTCGAGGACAAGTACGTCATCGCCGGCGGCTACTGGCCGCCCCAGTACACGATCATGGATGGCGATACCCTGAAGCCGCTCAAGGTGGTCTCCACCCGTGGCATGACAGTCGATGGCGAGTATCACCCCGAGCCGCGCGTTGCCTCCATCGTTGCCTCGATGACCAAGCCGGAATGGGTGGTCAACATCAAGGAAACCGGCCAGATCCTGCTTGTCGATTACTCCGACATCAAGAATCTGAAGACGACCACCATCGGTTCCGCCAAGTTCCTGCATGACGGCGGCTGGGATGCGTCCAAGCGCTACTTCCTGGTGGCCGCCAACGCCTCCAACAAGATCGCTGCGGTCGATACCAAGACCGGCAAGCTGGCAGCGCTGGTCGATGTGGCCAAGATTCCGCACCCGGGCCGTGGTGCCAACTTTACGCATCCGAAGTTCGGCCCGGTGTGGACCACCGGTCACCTCGGCGCCGATGTCCTGACGCTGATCTCGACGCCGTCCGACGATCCCAAGAACGCCAAGTTCAAGGAATACAACTGGAAGGTCGTCCAGGAAGTGAAGCACGTGCCGGGCAACCTGTTCGTCAAGACACATCCGAAGTCGGCCAACCTGTGGGCCGATTCGCCGCAGAATCCGGACAAGGATCTGGCCGAATCGGTGTCGGTGTGGGACAAGTCCGATTTGTCGAAGCCGAAGGCCGTGTTGAACGTGGCCAAGGATTCCGGTCTGCCGGAAACCAAAGCAACCAAGCGCGCGGTGCATCCGGAATATAGCGCCGACGGCAAGGAAGTCTGGATTTCGCTGTGGGGCGGCAAGGTCGACCAGTCGGCGATCGTTGTCTATGACGACGCGACCCTGAAGGTCAAGAAGGTGATCACCGATCCGAAGATGATCACGCCGACCGGAAAGTTCAATGTCTACAATACCCAGCACGACATTTACTGATCTTTCGCCTGCCTGATCGGGTAATGAATACGGGGGCGCAAGCCCCCGTCTCGCATGTAAAACGGAGATAAAGATGAAGCAAAAACTGACCACGTTGTTCGTGACGGCTGCCCTGATGACAATCGCTTCGCAGGCTGCCTTGGCGGCCCCTGATTGGAGCAAGGTGCCGACGAAGAACATTCCCGTCATTCACCCTGGCGTCGCGCCGCTCGAATGGGTTCAGAGCCGTGACCACAGCGGCGCCAGCGCCCTCAAGAAAGGCGAGACTTGCGCCGGTTGTCACTTTGATGGCGGCAAGCTGGATATCGACCTCAAGCGTCTGGCCGGCAAGGAAATGGAGCCGAAGGGCGCGCCGAAGACGATGACTTTTCCGGTCGGCGTTCAGTCGGCCTACGACGCCAACAACCTCTATGTGCGCCTGACTTTCAAGGCGCCAGCCGGCGGTTTCGACCATTCCGACAAGGACAATGAAATCAAGGCCACGGTGATGTTCCCGAACGACAAGGTGCCCTTGTCCGAGCAGGCCGGTTGCTGGGGCGCCTGTCACAAGGACGCACGCACCATGCCGGGCGCCGACGAGAAGAAGACCAAGTACGCAACGCCGGGCGCGATGGATCTGATGCAGTGGGCGAGCAGCGGCAAGGTTTCCGATGGGATGGTGACCGACAAGCGCAACATGGATGGCGGCAAGGCGGGGGTGACGGCGGAGGGTAGCAAATCCGGCGATACCTACACCGTGACCTTCACGCGCAAGCTGGCCGGTGGCGTCAATCTGGCGCCGGGCAAGGCCGCGCCCTTCGGCGTGGCCATCCATACCGATCACGCTGGCGGCCGTTTCCATCACGTGTCTTTTGGGCACACCATCGGCCTCGGTACGGATGGCGATGTGAAGGCCACGAAGCAATAAGCATGGCGATCGTCCAGGTGTCATGACAGTGGTCAGTTGGATGAAACAGGGGTGGGTGACGGCCGTGCTGGCGCTCGCTCCCTTCGCGGTGCTGGCCGGGCAGACGGTCGAGGTCGGTATCGAGAATTACAAGTTTTCGCCGCCGGAAGTCACCATCCGGGTCGGGGATACGGTGAAATGGACCAACCGCGAAAAGCGGACCAGCCATTCCGTGGTGTTTCCGCAGGAGGGGGGGCTCGAATCCGAGCGCATGTTTCCTGACGAGAGCTGGCAGCGGGAGTTCCTGAAGGCGGGGCGCTACGATTACACTTGTGGCCCGCATCCCGAAATGAAAGGCGCCGTGATTGTTCGGGAATAAACTGATTTTTGCCCTTTTTTTGGTGTCGACCGCAACAGGCGCCAGCGAGCCGGATGCGGTACGTCAAAAGGAGCTGGTGCGGCTGGTTCGTCAGGATTGTGGTTCGTGCCACGGCATGACCTTGCAGGGTGGCCTGGGGCCGGCATTGTTGCCGGCCAGCCTGCGCGACAAACCGGCGGAAGGGTTGGCGGCAACCATCTACTACGGCCGCCCCGGCACGCCGATGCCGCCGTGGAAGCAGTTCATGTCGGAAGCAGAGGCCGACTGGATCGTGCAAAAATTGATGAGCGGATTCCCGCAGTGAGGATGCGATGCGCCTGGTGCTGAGTCTTTTCCTGGTCCTATTCCTGGCCGCCTGCGCCGGCCCGCAAGTGCGTGGCACCGGCGATCTCGGGTTGATCATCGAGCGCGCCAGCGGCCACGTGACGCTGGTCGATACTACGACGCGCCAGCCCTATGCTCGAATCGGCGGGCTGGGCGATCTCTCGCACGCCTCTGCCGTCTATTCGCGCGACGGCCGCTACGCTTTCGTCTTCGGCCGCGACGGCGGGCTGACCAAGATCGACATGCTGGAGGCGAAGGTGGTCAAGCGCGTTATCCAGTCGGGCAATGCCATCGGCGGTTCGATCTCGCAGGACGGCCGCATCGTCGTCGCGCAGAACTACACGCCGGGCGGCATCAAGGCCTTCGACGCCGCAACGCTCGAACTGCTTTCCGAAGTGCCGGCTGAATACGCGCCGGGCAAGTTCTCCAAGGTCGTCGGCCTCGCCGATTCATCCGGCAACAAGTTTGCCTACGCGCTTTTCGAGGGTGGCGAAATCTGGGTCAGCGATTTCAGCCACCCGAAGCAGCCGACGACGCAGCGCTTCACGGCCGGCAGCCAGCCCTACGACGGCCTCGTGACGCCCGATGGCCGCTACTTCCTGGCCGGCCTGTTCGGCGAGGACGGTGTGGCAATGCTCGACCTCTGGCAGCCCGAGAAGGGCGCGCGCAAGATTCTCGAAAACTACGGCCGCGGCCAGGAAAAGTTGCCGGTGTTCAAGATGCCGCACCTGCGCGGCTGGTCGGTGGCGCAGGGCAAGGCCTACCTGCCGGCAATCGGCCGCCATGAGGTGCTGGTCGTTGACGTCGCGACCTGGAAGGAAGTCGGCCGCATCCCGGTACGCGGCCAGCCGGTGTTCGTCATGGCGCGGCCGGACGGGCGCCAGATCTGGGTCAATTTCGCCTTCCCGGACAACGGCAAGATGGACGTCATCGACACCCTGGCCGGTAAGGTTGTCCATGCCTTCGAACCAGGCAAGGGCATCCTGCACATGGAATTCGCCCCGCGCGGCGAGAATGTCTGGCTCTCGGCGCGTGACGACAACAAGGTGCTGATCTACGACACCACGAGCTTCGCTCGGATCGGCGAGATCGCCGCCGACAACCCCTCCGGGATATTCTTCACCACGCGCGCGGCGCGCATCGGCTTCTGAAGATGGACGACGCCCTCGAATTCCGTCTGCTCAACGAGTTCCAGCGCGATTTCCCGCTCTGCCCGGCGCCCTTCGCCGAACTGGCGGCGCGCCTCGGGGTCGGCGAAAAGGTCGTGCTGAGCGGCCTCGAAAAGCTGCGCCGCGAGGGCAAGATCTCGCGCGTCGGCGCCGTCTTCGCGCCCAAGCGCATCGGTGCCTCGACGCTGGCGGCTATGGCGGTGCCGCCGGAGAAGCTGGGTAGCGTGGCTGCTGCGGTCAACCGCTTCCCGGAGGTCAATCACAATTACGAGCGCGAGCACCGCTACAACCTGTGGTTCGTCGTCACTGCCGGCAGCGAAGGCCGCTTGCAGGCGACGCTGGGAGCGATCGAAAAGGCGGCGGGTTACGCTTTGCTGTCGCTGCCCCTGCTCGAGGAATTTCATATCGACCTCGGGTTTCCGCTGCATCGCAAAGGTGTCAAGGAAAAAGCCGTCGCCCGGGTCTTGCCGCCGGCCTCGCCCATCGGCGATGGCGAACGCCGCCTCGTATCGGTGTTGCAGGAAGGCTTGCCCTTGTTCGCACGGCCCTTTGCACTGATCGCCGAGCGCGTCGGCGCTTCGGAAGACGATGTGCTCACACGCATAGGCAGCTGGATCGAAGAAGGCGCCATCAAGCGCTTCGGAGTCGTCGTGCGCCACCACGAACTGGGGTACACGGCCAACGCCATGTTGGTTCACGACGTTCCGGACGAACGCGTCGGCGAACTTGGGCGCTCGCTTGCCGAGGAACCGGCGGTAACGCTGTGCTACCGCCGCCCGCGTCAGGCGCCACAGTGGCCATACAACTTGTTCTGCATGATCCACGGCCGTGAGCGGGCAGAAGTCGAGGGTGTCATCGCCGATCTGCGCCATCGCCATGGCCTGAACGATTGCGCGCACGACGTGCTGTTCTCGTTGACCCGCTTCAAGCAGAAGGGCGCTCGCTATGCCTGAGCTCGATGCGGTCGACCGGCAAATCATCGCCAAAATGCAGGGCGACTTTCCGCTCTGCGAACGGCCGTACGCCGCGGTGGCCGAAGTGTTGGACATCCCTGAGGGCGACTTGCTGATCCGTCTGCAAAGGCTGCTCGATACCCGTGTGCTGACGCGCTTCGGCCCGATGATGCAGGTCGAACGGATGGGTGGCGCCTTCGTGCTGGCCGCGCTGGCCGTGCCGGAGGCGCGTTACGACGCGGTGGCGGCGCTGGTCAATGCGTTGCCGCAGGTGGCGCACAACTATCGCCGCGAACATGCATTCAATATGTGGTTCGTGCTGGCTACCGAAACGCCTGAAGGCATCGCCGAGGCCATTGTTCGCATCGAGGGCGACACGGGGTTGAAGGTTCATGCCTTTCCCAAGGAGCGTGAGTATTTCGTCGAAATGAAGCTGGCGGTGCGGCAATGACGCAAACGCCGCTCGATGCCATCGACCGCGCCCTGATCGTGGCGACGCAGGACGGCTTGCCGCTGGTGCCCCGGCCGTATGAAACGATCGGGGCACAAATTGGCATTTCCGGCGGCGAGGTGACGTGCCGCCTGCAAGCGATGCTGGCGAACGGCATCATCCGGCGCATCGGCGCCGTGCCCAATCACTACGCCATCGGCTGGACAGCCAATGGCATGACAGTCTGGGACGTGGCCGACGAACGAGTCGACGAACTCGGCGCCCTGGTCGGCGCCCTGGATTTCGTCACACACTGCTATCGCCGCCCGCGCGCCCTGCCGGACTGGCCCTACAACCTCTTCGCCATGGTTCACGGCAGTTCGCGCCAAGAGGTCGGCGACAAGGCGCTACGTATTGCCGAACTGCTCGGCCAGGCGTGCCGCGCCAGCGACATCCTGTACTCCACCCGCATCCTGAAAAAGACCGGATTGCGGATCTGAATCCTGTTTGCCGCAGCGATCTGACGGATTAGCAGAGTGGCTGACATTATGGCAGCTATCAATCCGGCTTAAAATCAATAAGTTATAAATAACCCCATGGTTTTCCATGCCATAATGACATGGTCGGGTCAGGTTGCGGAATTCTGTGCGGTCAGAATTGTTTCGGTAAATCATGGGGTTATATGTTTATAACCAACTGGCACGAGGCGTGCATATAGACTCCCGTTCGGGCGGGTGTCCGAGCCGTTACCGCCTCGGGGGCGGCGACGATGAAACCATAACAAGTGAGGTAATTACATGAAGAAACTGTCGACCGTTGCTGCCCTTGCCATCGTCTCCCTGGCCGCCAATGTTTACGCCGCTGACCAAAAGGGCATGTCCGGCATGGACGGCATGTCCGGTATGCAAGGCATGCAGGGCCAGAAGGGTATGTCCGGTATGGACGGCATGTCCGGCATGCAAGGCATGCAAGGCCAGAAGGGCATGTCCGGCATGTCCGGTATGTCGGGCCAGAAGGGTATGTCTGGCATGGAAGGCCAGAAGGGCATGTCCGGTATGTCCGGTATGTCGGGCCAGAAGGGTATGTCCGGCATGGAAGGCCAGAAGGGTATGTCTGGCATGTCCGGTATGCAAGGCCAGAAGGGCATGTCCGGCATGTCCGGTATGTCGGGCCAGAAGGGCATGTCCGGTATGGAAGGCCAGAAGGGTATGTCTGGCATGTCCGGCATGCAAGGCATGGAAGGTCAGAAGGGTATGTCCGGCATGTCCGGTATGGGTGGCATGGAAGGCAAGAAGTAATAGCCTGCCGCATCCGAATGGGGCGGGTAGGTTTGCCTGCCCCATTTTTTGAATTTCGAACGGTGTAATAACAAAATGACAAAGTTCACGGTTCTGTTGGGCCTGCTGGTGTCCGGTGCGAGTGCACTCGCCGAACCCGCTCCTTTTATTGCCGGTCTGGTGCCTGATTCGCGCCCGGCTGGCGCGCCTGTCATCACGGTGTTCGAGCAGACGCCGACCTGGTGGGAACGGGCGCATCGCGGCATCGATCCGCCGCGTAACGGCGTTGATTTCCTGAAATATCAGGGTGCCTGGTATACCCCGTTCATTTATCCGAACCTCAAGGATCCCTACGACATTCGCGGCATGTATCCCAAGTCCGCACGCAAGGATTGATCATGAAAAGCCCAAAAATCGGCATCATCATCCTTGCCCTGGTTGCGATCGCCGCGCTTGTCGGTGGCTTTGCGGGCTGGCAGATTCGCCAGCAGGGCGCGGTTGCGCCACAGGCAAAGGCCGAAGCGCCGGCAGCCAGCAAGGATTTGCTGCGCGCTACGTACGACCCGATTCACTTCAAGCCCGCGATCGAAACGGCCAAGGACGAGCAATGTCTCGCCTGCCATCGCGAGGTGCTGGACGACAAGGTGCGCGAAACTTCGCCGGCCGGTGTCAAGGCCAGTACCAGCAAGGCGTGGTATCAACGTCTCAGTACCTATGAGGGCGAGCAGGATACCTTCCACCGCCGCCACTTGGTGACGCCGATGGCCAAGGAGCTGATGAATCTCAGTTGCAACACCTGCCATCAGGGCTCCGATCCGCGTGACGAAGCGCCAGGTACCTCGGCGACCGGGACGCCGCAAAGCGACAACGGATTCACGCTGCGCAAGACGGTCAACCCGGAAACGACTTGCCTCAAGTGTCACGGCCAGATGAACAACGAGGTGATGGGCTTGCCCAGCCCGTGGCCGGAAAGCAAGGAAATGTTCGGCAATTCCTGCCTGACCTGCCATGCGGCGATCCGTACCAACCGGCATCAGGTCACCTATCTCAAGGCGCAAGCCATTGAAGAAGCCGGACAGAAGAATGCCGATGTCTGCTACGGCTGTCACGGTGGCCGCTCATGGTACCGCATCGGTTATGCCTACCCGCGTCATTCGTGGGAAGGCATGTCGCCAGAGGTTCCCGACTGGGCAAAGAATCGCCCGACCGAGAGCGAGGCACGGTTTGCTCTGCCGGCAAGCACCCAGCAAAAGAACTGAGAACCGAACATGGATACGAAAAGAAACTGGCTGGATCTACTCAACCCACGGCGCCGGAGTTTTTTGAAAACGGTCGGTGCCGGCGCGGCAGTCGCAACGACCAGCGGCCTGGTCGAGCTAGGCATGGGGCAGCAGGAAGCGAAGGCCTTCGCTTATGAGCCCTATCCCAAGGATGACGATTTGACGACGGTAGTTACTTCCTGTGACCACAACTGCGGTTCGCGCCACATGCTTGTCGCCCACAAGAAAGGCGATGTCATTGTCCGTTTGTCGACCGACAATGGCAGTTACCAGGAGAACGGCAAGCTTGGGCTGGATACCGAGGAGATGCCGCAGTTGCGGGCCTGCCTGCGCGGTCGCTCATATCGTAGCCGGCTCTATTCTCCGGAGCGCCTGCTCTATCCGATGATGCGGGTAGGCGAGCGCGGTGAAGGCAAGTTCAAGCGCGTAAGCTGGGACGAGGCGCTCGACCATGTCGCCAGGAAGATGGTCGAACTCAAGCAGAAATACGGTCCGACGGCGATTCTCGATCAGGCTTATGCCGGTACGTCGTATGGCGTCCTGCACAAGTCGGATCAGATCGAAGGTCTGCTCGCCCGCTTCCTCGGGATGTTCGGCTGTCGCACCAATTCCTGGTCGGTGCCGAGCTACCAGGGCACGACTTTCAGCTCGCGAGTCACTTTTGGCACGATCACCGATGGCAACGAGGACGATACCTTTGCCCACAGCAAGCTGATCATCATGTGGGGCTGGAACCCGGCCTATACCTTCCACGGTGGCAATACCTTCTACTACATGCGCCTGGCCAAGCAACGCGGCTGCAAGTTCGTCGTGATCGATCCGTACTATACGGACAGCGCTGCCAGTTACGATGCCTGGTGGATTCCCATCAAGCCCAATACCGACGCCGCCATGCTGGCTGCGATGGCCCACCACATTTTCACCAACAACTGGCAGGATCAGAACTTCATCGACAAGTTCTGCCAGGGGATGGACGCCGGCACCGTGCCGCCCGAGCTTTCGGGCAAGGAGAACTTCAAGGACTATATCCTCGGCAAGTACGACAATACGCCGAAGACGCCGGAGTGGGCCGAGAAGATCTGCGGCGTACCAGCGGCGGATATCAAGAAGCTGGCCGAAATGTATGCAACGACCAAGCCGGCTGCTCTCAAGGCCAGTTGGGCGCCCGGTCGGGCCAGTTACGGGGAGCAATACAACCGGATGGCCGCCGCCGTACAGGCGATGACCGGCAATATCGGCATCATGGGCGGTTGCGCCGAGGGTGTTGGCAAAGGCTGGCATGCAGAGGCGGTGGCCTACCCGTACGATGAATACGCCAATGTCTGGTGGGCTTCGATCAAGTCCGATCGCTGGGCGCATTGCGTGCTCAACTACCCGAACCTCAAGCGTGAGGAAATCGGCTGCTGGCCGCGCGATGACGAACTCGACGGCAAGATTCCCAATATCAAGGCCATCTTCTGGCATGGCTCGGACTGGTTCAACCAGCTAACCAACGTCAACAAGGAAATCCAGGCGATCAAGAAGCTGGAACTGGTCGTCTGCATGGACTCGACCATTACGCCATCGGCGATCTGGGCCGATGTCTTGTTCCCGATCGCCACGCATTTCGAGCGTCACGACGTAGCGTTGCCTTGGTACAAGGGGCATTACTACATCCATCGTCCGAAGGTCATCGAGCCGCTCGGCGAGTCGCGCACCGATTTCCAGGTTTTTACCGAACTGGCTTACCGTCTCGAAAAGCTCGATCCGACGGTCAAGGATTTCGGCAAGCGCTACAACCCCAAATCAGAACGCGATTACTTCGAGAAGAACGATGTCACCGACGAGGCTTATCTGACCGACTGGTGGGTCAACAAGGTTCAGGCCCACCAGGGTGTGAAGATGTCCTGGGACGATTTCAAGAAGCACGGCGTGTACAAATTCACCCTGGATCGGCCGCACATTGCATTCGAAGAGCAGATCAAGGATGGCGTTCCGTTCGAGACGCAATCGGGCAAGATCGAGATCCTTTCTGGGATGTTGGCCAATATCAAGGATTGGACCAGGACGCAGTACGGCTACGAAATTCCGTATATTCCGAAATGGATCGAGCCGTTCGAGTCGCTCAACCACGAGAAGGTCAAGCAGTTCCCCTTCCACATGATCACGCCGCACCCGCGCTGGCGTACCCACTCGATCTTCCACAATATTCCCTGGCTGCGCGAAACCTATCAGCAGGAAGTGACGATCAACGCCAAGGATGCCGCTCGGCTGGGGATCAGGACAGGCGACATCGTGGAGATCTGGAACGAGCGTGGCAAGGTGGTCGTGCCCGCCTACGTGACCGAGCGCTGCATGCCCAATGTGGTTGTTCTTTTCGAGGGGGCCTGGATGGATCTGGCCAAGGATGGTACCGACCGCGCCGGCAACCCGGACTTCCTGACCCTGGATCAGCCCAGTCCGGCAGGGGCTTTTGCCTATAACACCATTCTTGTGGACATGAAGAAGACGGCGCTTGATCACCGTCCCGGTTGGGACGTGCAGGCGACGTCGCGCTCGGTAATCTTCAGAAGGGACAAGTGAGGCGGCCATGGCCAAGAAAATAGACAAAGAAGAACTGGAGCAGGCCATCCGCCGCAAAGTGGCGCAGACCTATGAGCCTGTGCGGCCGGCGAAACAGCTGGGCTTCGTGCACCACAACGTCGATTGCATCGGCTGCCGTGCCTGCGAGATCGCCTGCAAGGACAAGAACGGGTTGCCGCCCGGGCCGCGTTTCCGGCGCGTGATGTACATCGAGGGCGGTGGCTATCCCGAGGTGTTCGCCTACAAGGTGAACATGAGTTGCAACCACTGCGCCGAGCCCGCGTGCTTGCCGACCTGCCCGACCGGGGCGATCTGGAAGCGGGCGGATAACGGTGTCGTCGACATCGATTCGACGCTGTGCATCGGTTGCCGCAAGTGCGAAGCCTCCTGCCCGTTCGGTGCGCCGCAATGGGATCCGCAGGAGAACGTGATCAAGAAATGCAATATGTGCATCGACGAACTGGAGGCCGGCCGCAAACCGTATTGCGTTTCGGCGTGCATGATGCGCGTGCTGGACATCGGACCGATCGAGGAAATCTGGAACAACACCCTCAAGTCGAAGGCGATCGGTCCCAATGACAAGACGGTTCGCCAGGTCAAGAACATGGCGAACCCCGAACTGACGAAACCTTCAATCGGCTTCGTACCGCATAGCAAGGGGAAGGTGGACGGTAATTAGGTGTTCTTGATGACCTCAGTGCTGCAAGCGGCTTTGCAGATTGCGCCGGCCCGGGGAACCAGCCGGCGTTCTTTTTTCGGTATCCTTGGCGACAATGACAATAGCCATTAAAGCTCGCGATCTTTCACTGGGCCGACGCATGCTGCGCCAGGTGCTTCTCGTCGCGGGGGGGGCCTCTCTGCTGTTCGGCCTGCTGTTCCTGGCGCTGTATCGGGATCAGTTGTCCCACGAACGTGCCGCGATGTCGGAACAGATTAATCATCTGCTTCAGGTGGCTTTGGAAAATGCCATGCTCAAGCGGGACGTGCCCGGTTTGCGCGAGATCGTCCAGCGAATGGGCGAATTGCCCGGCATCCGGGATGTGATGATTCTGGAACCCGGGGGTGAGGTTCGCTTTGCTTCCAATCCCGAGCGTCTTGGTCAGCGCATGCCGGACTTGGTTCGTGCCAAACGGGCGGGCAAACCCGAGAGCCGTTTCGTCACCCGCGAAGATGGTGCCGAGGTGCTTCGCTCGGTCAATCCGGTGGCCAATCAGGCGCCTTGTGTCGGCTGTCACGGTCAACTCGAAAAACACCCCTTAAATGGAGTTTTGGTGGTGGACTACCATGCGGACACGATCCGCCAGCAGGCCTGGCGTAGTGCCGCCCTGTTCGCGTTGGCCGGGGCGGTCGTGCTGGCATTGACCTTGTTCACCTTGTGGCAGCTGCTGCGCAAGCGGGTTATCGAGCCCTTGCGCGAACTCGACGACACCGCGCGTGCCCTGACCGCCGGCAATCTTGAGGTTCGTGCCAGCGTGCATGGCGACGACGAGCCCGGACGGCTGGCCAAAAGCTTCAATCACATGGCGGATCGGCTGGTCGAGCAGATTGGCCAGGCCGAAAAACAAAAGCGCTACCTGCAGGAATTGCTTGATTGCCTGCCCGATGGTGTGCGCGTAATACGTCAGTCCGATCTGCGAATCCAGACGGTCAACCGCGCCTATTGCGAACAGTTGGGCGTTGAAAAGTCCGCTGCCATCGGCCAGCTATGTCACGTGTCGAGCCACGGCCGGGAATTGCCATGCCCGGCGACGATGGTGGTCTGCCCGGCACTCGAACTGAAGGAGCCCGGCCAGTCGCTAAAGTGCAGGCACCATCACAAGACTGCGACCGGAAAAGATTTGCCCGTCGAGGTCCATGCCGTGGTCGTCGAATTGCCCGGGCGGGATGGCCTGGAGCGCCTGATCGTCGAATCGACCAGCGATCTATCGGCCGTCGCGCGGCATTCGCAGGAGCAGCGTTTATCCGAGCTTGGCCTGCTGGCGGCGGGGATTGCCCATGAAATCCACAACCCGCTGGGTTCCATGCGCCTTGCCGTCGATAGTTTGCTGCGCAGTTTGCGCAGTGGGGCGGCGGATCAGGCGCGCATCGCTGCTTACCTGGAAATGATGAATGCCGAGATCGATCGCTGCACTGGCGTCACCCAGCGCCTCTTGCTGCTCTCCCGCCTGCCCCAGCAGCAGGCCCAGATCGTCGCAATCAACCCGGCTGTCAGCGACACGATACAACTGCTCGAATTCGATGCCCAAAGCCATCGCATCGTGCAGACGATCGATCTGGACCCCGTTGCACCGCGCGTTCTGGCAGACGACAGCGACTTGCGCATGCTTGTCCTCAATCTCGTCCAGAATGCCCATCATGCGATGCCGGGCGGCGGCCAGCTTCATGTTCGTACCAGGATAGACGGCGAGCGGGTGGTGCTGGAAGTGAGCGACACCGGCAAGGGCATCCCGGCCGAAGAAATCGGGCGCATTTTCGATCCGTTCTTCAGTCGCCGAGCGGATGGCGAAGGCGGTACCGGGCTCGGTCTGACGATCTGCAAGAGCATCATCGAACGTTATGCCGGCTCGATCGAAGTCTCCAGCCAAGTTGGGCAGGGGGCTGTTTTCCGGGTCTTCTTCCCCTTGGTGAGGAATTGAAGCCATGAATAAACAGGTGCTCGTCATCGACGACGACCGCGTCTTCAATCAGTTGCTGGTCGAGCAGATCGCCGACATGGGCCTGGATGCAGTGGGTGCGAATAGTTGGGCAGAAGCCTCCGGTTTGCTCCAGGAAACCGAACCCGACCTGATCTTTCTCGATCTGCGCCTGCCGGATGCAGATACGCCGAAACTCGTCGAGACCCTGTCGCCGCAGTTTCCCATCGTCATTCTGACCGGCTACGGCTCGATCCGTAATGCCGTCAGCCTGATCCAGGCTGGTGCCGTCGAGTACCTGACCAAGCCGATCGGCCTGGACGAACTGGAAATCACCATTCGTCGGGAGCTGGAAAACTCCGAGTTACGGCGCCGCAACGCCTTCTATCGTCGCCAGCTGGAGTCGCGGCGTCCGGGGCCGTTGATCGGCAATTCGCAGGCCATCCTCGAAATGATCGAACTGATCGATGCTGTCGGCCCGGCCGATGCAACGGTAATGATCCAGGGAGAATCGGGAAGCGGCAAGGAAATGGTGGCGCAGGCCATCCACGAAAGTAGCGGGCGGCGCGCCCGCGAGATGGTTACGGTCGACGGCGCCACCCTGCAGGAAACGCTGTTCGAGTCCGAAATTTTCGGACACGAGCGCGGCGCTTATACTGGCGCCGACCGGCAGAAGAAAGGATTGATCGAGGAAGCCGAGGGCAGCACGCTGTTTCTCGATGAAATTGGCGAGACCGGCCCGGCCAACCAGGCCAAGCTGCTGCGGGTCATGGAATCCGGAACCTTCCGCCGCCTGGGGGGAACCCGAACGCTGAAGGCGGATGTCCGCTTCGTCGTGGCCAGCAATCGCGATCTGGCGCAGATGGCGCAAGACGGCACGTTTCGCGCCGACCTCTATTTCCGGATGGCCAGCTTCGTGATCAAGGTGCCGCCGCTACGCGAACGTCGCGATGACATTGCGCTGCTGGCCAAACATTTTCTCGATACCTTCGGCGGTGGCGTCGAGCGCGAGCTGACATCGGATGCGCTCAAATTGCTGACGGCCTACGACTGGCCGGGCAATGTCCGCGAGCTGCGCAACCTGATCGAGCGCGCGGTCATCCTGGCCGGGCGCGATCAGCGCATCCGGCCCGAGCATTTCGGAATGCTGGTAGCACGCCGTGCCGGTGCGGTTGTGTTCACTTTCGATCACGAGCCCAGCCTTGAAGAGATCGAGAAGGACTACTTGCGGCGAACGCTGGCCCGTTATTCCGGCAACCGCGCCAAAGTGGCGGGCATACTGGGTATCAGCGAGCGCAATATCTACCGCCTGATCAAGCAATACGAACTGGGCGACTGAAAGCTGTCGCCGCAGTTCATCGGCTTGCTGCGGTCAACCGGCGGTGATTTCGGATTCGCCGATTCGCATGGCGATATGCGCCAAAGCCGCGTCGACCTGATCGATCAGGATCAGGCAAAGATCGCCTGGTTGCAACCGTGCCAGTGCCGTATCGATGGCGATGAATTCGCCGTTGATGGCGTCGATGTGGCGGGTACGTTTGGCATCGGCCAGGCCTTCGCGGAGCAGCGCGATGACTTCGCCATCCTCGCGGCCGCGCTGACAGGCATCCTGGTAGAGGATCACCTCGTCGAAAGCGCCGCCGAGTATTGCTGTTTGCTGGCGAATATCGTCGTCGCGCCGGTCGCCTGCCCCGCTGATGACGACGGAGCGGCGCTTGGCCGGCATGTTTTCGATACCGGAGACCAGTGCCTGGATCGCGTCCGGATTGTGACCGTAATCGGCGATCAACGTCGCACCCTTGTAGTCGAAGACGTTGAAGCGGCCCGGTGCGGTCGCCGCATCGCTGGCGAAGCCAGCAAGGGCCGACTCGATGGTGTCCCACGGCAGGCCCAGCGCCCAGCCGGCGCCGATCGCCGCCATCGCGTTCTCGACCTGGAAGCCGATGCTGCCGCCACGCGTCAGCGGAATCTGCGCAAAGGGGATGCGGCGTTTTTTGCGGCCTTCCTGACAGATCAGCGCGTCGCGTTCAGCATAGAGGACACGCTCGCCCTGGGCGCGGTGCGTGGCGAGCACCGGGTTCGACTTGTCGCGTGCGAAGAAGATCACGTTGCCCGGGCAATGGTGGGCCATGCGTGCGACGATCGGGTCGCCGGCATTGAGTACGGCGGTGCCGGTGGGGGCCACGTTTTCGACGATGACGCGCTTGATGACGGCCAGTTCGTCGACCGTCGTGATGAAGTTGAGTCCGAGATGGTCGCCAATGCCGATGTTGGTCACTACGGCAACGTCGCACATGTCGAAGCCCAGGCCTTCGCGCAGCAAGCCGCCACGGGCGGTTTCAAAGACGGCGGCATCGACGTCCGGGTGCATGAGCACATTGCGGGCACTGCGCGGCCCGGAGCAGTCGCCGTTGTCGATCTGCGAGCCCTGGACGTAGATGCCATCGGTGCTGGTCATCCCGACGCGCAGGTCATTGGCTTCGAAAATGCGGCCGATAAGCCGGCTGGTCGTCGTCTTGCCGTTGGTGCCGGTGATCGCGATGATCGGAATACGGGCGTTCTCGCCATCCGGAAACATCATGTCGACAATGGCCTTGCCGACATCGCGCCCCTTGCCGAAGGAGGGGTCGAGATGCATGCGCAGGCCGGGAGCGGCATTGACTTCGACGATGCCCCCCCCTTGGTCTTCCAGGGGCTTGTGCATGGTGTCGCAGACGACGTCGATGCCGGCGATGTCCAGGCCGACCGTCTGTGCCGCGGCGATGGCGGCGGCGGCCAACTCGGGATGAACGTCGTCGGTCACATCGGTGGCGGTGCCGCCGGTGGACAGGTTGGCGTTGTTGCGCAGCACGACACGAACGCCACGCGGCGGGATGGAATCGGCGTCATAACCTTGCAGGGCCAGGCGGGCCAATGCGATCTCGTCAAACCGAATCTTGGTCAATGATGTGGCGTGGCCGTCCGAGCGGCGTGGGTCGCTGTTGACGATATCGACCAGCTGGCGAACCGTGTGCTTGCCGTCGCCAGTGACTAGCGGCGGGTCGCGGCGGGCAGCGGCGATCAACTTGTTGCCGATGACCAGCAGGCGCCAGTCGTGCCCCGGCAGAAATTTCTCGACCATGATGTCGTCGCGGAACTCTATGGCGACGCGGTAGGCATGGCGCACCTGCTCCTCGGTCGTCAGATTGACCGAAATGCCCTTGCCCTGGTTGCCGTCCTGCGGCTTGACGACCACCGGCAGACCGACTTCCTGGGCGGCGACCCAGGCATCGTCCTCGTCGTCGACGGGGCGGCCGTAAGGCACCGCGACGCCGGCGGCGTGCAACAGCTTCTTGGTCAGTTCCTTGTCCTGGGCGATCGATTCGGCAATGGCGCTGGTGTGGCTGGTTTCGGCGGCCTGAATGCGCTTCTGCTTGCTGCCCCAGCCGAACTGGACGAGGCTGCCCTGCGTCAGGCGGCGATAAGGGATGCCGCGCGCGATTGCGGCGGTAACGATGGCGCCGGTCGAAGGGCCGAGCCGGATATCCTCGTCGAGGTCGCGCAATTCCTTGAGTGTGCCGTCGAGGTCGAAGGGGGTATCGTTCAGCGCCGCCAGGCAAAGCTGCTCGGCGCGCTCGAAGGCGAGGCGACCGACATCTTCTTCGGTGTATTCGACGACGACCTGGTAGATGCCGGTGTCGACGGTCTGCGCGGTGCGGCTGAAGGTGACCGGGCAGCCGGCTTGGGCCTGGAGACCGAGCGCCGAGAATTCCAGCGCGTGGGCCAGTGAAACGGTGTCGAGGTGGTCGGTGGGGATCAGGTCGCCGAGTTCCGGGAAACGCTCGCGTAACCGGGCCTCGAAGCCTGGCAGCTTGGCGATGGCGGCTTCGGCGCCCTCACAGGAGACGATGGCCTGGATGGCGGTGTGGCGGCTCCACAGGTTGGGGCCGCGCAGGGCACGAATGCGGGAAACGTCCATGACGTTGAATTTCCTTGTTATTTCCGGACAGCGGCCGGTTTGCTGACCGCTTGCGCCTGCTTGACGCGCTGGGAAAGAAGGGTGGCTGGATCGGGCAGGGCGAGACCGAAAGTCTTGATGCCGGTGATCAGGACATCCCTGCTCAAGCCGAGCGCCCAGCCGGCGGCGACACCTGCCAGCATGTTGGCGATCTTCTTGGGCGACCTGGCCTTGCCGATGTACGGTGCATTGATCAGGCGGCACAGGCGAATCTCTTCGTTGCCGCTACGCAGGACGATGCGGTTGTCGACGACCGTGACGCCGCGCTTGCCGGCAGCCAGATGGGCCGCCAGTACGGGGTTGGCGGCATCGCAGGCGAAGAAGATCACCTCGCCATCGCACAGTTCGGCGAAATCGGCGACCAGTTCGTCCTCGGCATTGAGCACGGCGTGGCCGTTCGGCAGGACGACGTCGACCTGGGTGCGATAGGTCGAGCGGTGGGTCGTGTAGTACTCGCCGCCGGTCGGCTGCACATCCCAGCGTTCGAGATTTTCGTCTTCCGGCACGATGTTGGTGATCACGCCGACGGTGCAGCGGTCGTAGGGCAGGCCCTGACCGAGAATGACATCGGCGCCGTTCTCGATGACGGCGGCCTCGACGGAGCGGTTGACCAGCAGCCGGCGGCCACCTTCCCAGTTGGCAGCATTGGCTTTCTGAACATGGTGACGGCTGAGGAAGATGCCGTCGCTGCAGGCAAGGCCGACATACTGGGCGGACAGGTACAGCAGGCGGGCGACGAGCTTGGCGACGGCGTTCCTGCCGTGCGTGCCGGTGACACCGACGAGCGGCACGCGGCCGGATTGGTTCTCGGCGAACAAGTTGTTGACGATGGCCTGGCCGACCGGGCGCGGTTGGCCTATCCCAGGCTTGATATGCATCAGCAGGCTGGGGCCGGCGTTGACTTCGACGATGGCGCCGCCTTGGCCGGCCAGCGGCTGGGAAATGTCCTGACAAACGAGGTCGACCCCGGCAATGTCGAGGCCGACCACGCGAGCGGCCAGCGCGGCGACCTGGGCGGTGGCGGGATGGACTTCGTCGGTGCAGTCGAAGGCGTGGTTGGCGTTGCGCTGGATCAGCACTTCGCGGCCTTCGCCTGGCACGCTGTCGGCGGTCAGGCCCTGGCGTTCGAGTTCGATGCGGGCGGCGGTATCGATGCGGATCAGCGACAGCGGATGCAGTTCGGTGGTGCCACGGCGCGGGTCACTGTTGACCTGGGTGTCGATCAGTTGCTGCACCGTCGATTGGCCGTCGCCGGTGATGGTGATCAGGTCGCTGCGGTTGGCGGCGACCAGTTTGCCGCCAACGACCAGCAAGCGGTGTTCGATGCCGGGAATCGAGCGCTCGACCAGTACGCCGGAACCTTCATCGACGGCAATGGCATAGGCCTTGGCGACTTCTTCCTTGGTTGTCAGGTCGATGAAGACGCCGCGCCCATGGTTGCCGTCGGTGGGCTTGACGCAGACCGGCAAGCCGATATCCTCGGCGGCATCCCAGGCGTCTTCGGCGCTGTCGACCTCGCGGCCTTCGGGCACCGGCACGCCGACCGAGGAGATCAGTTCCTTGGTCAGATCCTTGTCGCGCGAGATGGTTTCGGCAATGGCGCTGGTCTGGTCGGTTTCCGCCGTCCAGATGCGGCGCATCGCGGCGCAGTAGCCAAGCTGGACGAGGTTGCCGTCCTTGAGCAGGCGAATGGCCGGGATGTCGCGGTCGTCGGCGGCGCCGACGATGGCGGCGGTTGAGGGGCCGAGATATTTGCGGTCGATCTTGCGCCGCAAGGTGTCGACGACATCCGCGACAGCGAAGGGTTTGTCCTCGACGGCAGCGAGGATCAGTGCGATGCCTTCGTCCAGGGCGATGCGCGTGATGTCGTCCTGCCAGTTGCGGATGGCCAGTTTGTAGACGCCGCGCTCCGTCGTTTCGCGGGTGCGGCCGAAGCCGCCGGGCAGGCCGGCCAACGTCATCAGTTCAAGCGCGACGTGCTCCAGCGTGTGGCCGATCCAGGTGCCTTCGTCGAGCCGGCGGAGGAAGCCGCCGCGTTCGCCGTAGTTGCAGCGGTGCTCGATCAGCGAGGGGAGAAAGGCGGTCAGTCGCTCGGTGAAGCCGGGCAGCTTGTTGGAGGGGTAGTCCTCGAATTCGCCAATGTCGATCCAGGCCTCGAAGACCGGCCGGTAGGTCCAGATGTTCGGGCCGCGCAGCGCGATGATGTCCCGAATGATGATGTCTTTCTTCTTCATGCTTGATCGCCCAGCTCCGTCTCGCTGTAAGAATTGATTATGGGGCAGTTGATGATTATTAACGCTTTCCGGTGTGCGTGGCTGACTCGTGTCAAAAAAATGTCACGCTTCGGTACGTCCGGTTACAGGAAGCGGTCGAGCAGCTTGCGGCTGTGGCGGTCGAGGCTGCCGATGTCGCGGATCAGGAACTGGATGCCGTGGGTGTCGGAAATCATCATCTGCGTATGCGACAGCCGGCGAATGTCTTCCTCGCCCTTTAGCAGTAGCGTCGCCTGACCACGATTGGTTCGTACCTGCCAGGTGCTCGGGCAGGCGAAGCTGGAAACCTCGAAGATATGTTCGATCTCCGGTACGAATTCGCGGCTGGCCAGTTCATCCTCGATCAACTGGCCGATAGCCGGCGGCAGGTCGGCGAGGCGGTCGGCCCAGCCGACTTCGTGGCCTTCGGCATTGATCAGGGCAATGCCTTCGTCGGGCGCGGCGATCGGGAAGGCACGCACGGGAACGACGCCTTCATGCGTTTCGCCATTTTTGGCCTTTAAAACCAGTCGACCGTAACTGTCGCGAATCAGGCTGAAATCCGGTGCTGTCATTTGTTCAGCTCCTTGCTGGGCGTCTCGACGCTTCTGGTGGTTTCCTGCTCGGTATCGACGTTGCGCGCCTGCGCCTGGTAGAGCTTGTAGTAGTGGCCTTCGGCCGCCATCAGTTCGTCGTGGTTGCCGAGTTCGACCAGGCGGCCGCGGTCCATGACCACCAGCCGGTCGGCCTTGCGCAGCGTGGACAACCGGTGGGCGATGGCGATGGTGGTACGGCCGCGCACCAGATTGTCGAGCGCCTTCTGGATTTCCTTCTCGGTTTCGGTATCGACCGACGAGGTCGCTTCGTCGAGGATCAGGATCTTCGGATCGATCAGCAGGGCGCGGGCGATCGAGATGCGCTGACGCTCGCCGCCGGAAAGCCCCTGGCCGCGTTCGCCGACCAGCGAGTCGTAGCCGTGCGGCAGGCGCAGGATGAACTCATGGGCATGGGCGGCGCGGGCGGCGGCGATGATCTCGGCGCGGCTGGCGTGCGGCTTGCCGTAGGCGATGTTCTCGGCAATGGTGCCGAAGAACAGGAAGGGTTCCTGCAACACCAAACCGATATGCTGGCGGAACTCGGCGACCGGCACCGAGCGGACATCGACGCCGTCGATGAAGACGGCGCCTTCGGTGACGTCGTAGAAGCGGCAGATCAGGTTGACCAGCGTCGATTTGCCGGAACCCGAATGGCCGACCAGACCGATCATTTCGCCCGGTTTGATGACCAGATCGACGTCGCGTGTCACGGCGCGGGTGCCGTAGCGGAAGCTGGCTTTCTTCAACTCGATCTCGCCGGTCACTTTGGACAGATGGACCGGATTGACCGGCTCCGGCACGCTGGAAACGTGGTCGAGGATGTCGAAGATGCGCTTGGTGCTCGAAGCGGCGCGCTGGACGGCCGAGACGATGCGGCTCATCGAATCGAGACGGGTGTAGAAGCGGCCGATATAGGCGAGGAAGGCGGTCAGCACGCCGACGGTGATCTCGTTCTTCGAGATTTGCCAGATGCCGAAGGCCCAGACGACCAGCAGGCCGACCTCGGTGAGCAGCGTGACGGTGGGCGAGAACAGCGACCAGGTCTTGTTCAGCTTGTCGTTCATCGCCAGGTTGTGCTCGTTGGCGGCGCGGAAGCGTTCGGCTTCGCGCTTTTCCTGGGCGAAGGCCTTGACGACGCGGATGCCGGGGATGGTGTCGGCCAGTACGTTGGTCACTTCGGCCCAAACGCGGTCGATCTTCTCGAAGCCGGTGCGCAGCTTTTCACGCACGTAATGGATCATCCAGCCGATGATCGGCAGCGGCAGCAGGGTGACCAGCGCCAGCCACGGGTTGATCGAGAACAGGATGACCGCGGTCATGACGATCATCAACACGTCGGTGGCGAAATTGAGCAGGTCGAGCGACAGGAATACATTGATGCGGTCAGTCTCGCTGCCGATGCGCGCCATCAGGTCGCCGGTGCGCTTGCCGCCGAAGTATTCGAGCGAGAGGCCGAGCAGATGTTCGTAGGTCGTCGTCCGCAGGTCGCGGCCCATGCGTTCCGAGACCAGGGCCAGGATGTAGGTGCGAATCCAGCCGAGCAGCCAGGCGAGCAGGGCGGCGCCGAACAGGCCGCCGAGATAGAGGCTGACCAGCGGCCAGTCGATCGGCTTGCCGTTCTGGAACGGGATCAGCACGTTGTCCATCAGCGGCATGGTCAGGTAGGGCGGCACCAGCTGCGCGGCGGTCGACGCCAGGGTCAGCAGGAAGCCGCTGAGCAGCTGCCAGCGATAGGGACGGGCGAAGCACCAGAGGCGGAACAGCGTCCAAGTCGACGGTGCCGCCGTTTCTTCGCGGGTGCAGATTGGGCACTCGTCTTCGCCCGGCGGGATCGGCGCCTTGCATTTTGGGCAAATATCATCGGTCGACCGCAACACCGGCCGGCCGCTGACGATGCTGTCGCGATGCAGGTCGAATTCGCCGATCACACGCAACGCGGCAAGGTTGCGGCTCAGCGTGTAGCGCCAGTTGGCCAGGCGGCCATTTTCGTCGACCAGTTCCAGTGCGCCGACGCCGGCGTGGTCGTGGTGGTTGAGGGCGAGACCGGTGCGCAACGGCCATTCCTGCCATTTGCCATCGCCCGGCGCGCGCGCCAGCAGGCGGCGGTCGGTGACGAGAACCAGGCCGCTGGCGAACTGCAGGCGGGCATCGAGGTCTATTTCCAGCCAAGCCTGGGTCTTCTCGCCGGCGGCCAGTTGCGGTTCGATTTCGGTAGCCCAGCGGCCGGGGAGCGCCAGTTCGGTGCTGGCGGCGTTCTGTGGATTCGGGGTCATCAGGCGAGTATACCGCAAGGCTTTGGAAGCCCGTTTAACGCCCCATTTTTTCAGCGGTTGACTCACGTCAAGGAGTCGCCGGCCCGCCTGCCGTTGAATACGGCGAAGCTCCAAACAAGGAATTCCATGTTTCGCATCTCACAGTACATGCAGGAAATCGCCGCCCCGACCCCGCTCGGCCCGAAGCGCAACCCGCCCGGCCCGGTGGTCATCTGGAACCTGATCCGGCGCTGCAACCTGACCTGCAAGCATTGCTATTCGATTTCCGCCGACACCAATTTCCCCGGCGAGCTGACCACCGAGCAGGTTTATACGGTCATGGACGACCTGCGCGATTTCAAGGTGCCGGTGCTGATCCTCTCCGGCGGCGAACCGCTGCTGCGGCCGGATATTTTCGACATCGCCAAACGGGCCAAGGCCAAGGGTTTCTATGTTGGGCTGTCGTCGAACGGCACCTTGATCGACGAGCACAACATCGACCGCATCGCCGAATGCGATTTCAATTACGTTGGCGTCTCGCTCGACGGCATCCGCGAAACGCACGACAAGTTCCGCCGTCTGGATGGCGCTTTTGAAGGGTCGTTGAAGGGCATTCGCCTCTGTCGCGATCTTGGCCTGAAGATCGGCGTCCGCTTCACGATGACACAGGACAACGCCCATGACCTGCCCGGCCTGCTCAAACTGGTCGAGGACGAAGGCATCGACCGCTTCTATTTTTCACATTTGAATTATGCCGGGCGTGGCAACAAGAACCGCAAGGACGACGCCCAGCATAAGCTGACGCGCTGGGCGATGGACCTCCTTTTCGACACCTGTTGGGAGTACCAGCAGCGCGGGCTGGAGAAGGAATTCACTACCGGCAACAACGACGCCGACGGCGTCTATTTCCTGCATTGGGTCCGCCGGCGCTTCCCCGATTCGGCCGCCCACGTCGAAGCCAAGCTGCGCCAGTGGGGCGGCAATTCGTCGGGCGTCAATGTCGCCAATATCGACAATCTCGGCAACGTGCACCCGGACACCATGTGGTGGCACCACAACCTGGGCAACGTCAAGGAGCGGCCGTTCTCCCAGATCTGGCCGGATACCTCGGACGCGCTGATGGCCGGGCTCAAGCAGCACCCACGGGCGGTCAAGGGGCGCTGCGGCACCTGCGCCTTTCTTGGCCTCTGCAACGGCAATACCCGCGTTCGCGCGCAGCAGATGACCGGCGATGCCTGGGCGGAAGACCCCGGCTGCTACCTTTCCGACGAGGAAATCGAGCGATGAACTGGAAAATCCTGATCCCAGCCGGGTTTGCCGTCTATTTTCTGTTCGGCATGGCCAAACTGGCCGAGGCGGCCGATGTGCAGGCCAATTTCAAGCAACATTGCGCCGCCTGTCACGGCGCCGACCGTCTCGGCGGCCTTGGCCCGGCGCTGTTGCCGGAGAATCTTGCCAGGCTACGCAAGCCGGAAGCCGAGCAGGTTATTCGCGAAGGCCGCCCGGCCACGCAGATGCAAGGCTTTGGCCAGCAACTGTCGGCCGAAGAAATCAAGGCGCTGGTCGACTTCGCCTACACGCCGATCAAGCCGATGCCGGCTTGGGGCGAGCGGGAAATCACCGCCTCGCGCATCGTCAATCATGCGCCGGGCAGTCTGCCGGACAAGCCGCAATTCAGCGCCGATCCGATGAATCTCTTCGTCGTTGTCGAAAGCGGCGATCATCATGTTTCCATCCTCGACGGCGACAAGCTGGAGCCCATCCACCGCTTCCAGTCCCGTTTTGCCCTGCACGGCGGGCCGAAATTCACGCCTGACGGTCGCTACGTCTTCTTCGCCTCGCGCGATGGCTGGATCACCAAGTTCGACTTGTGGAATCTTAAAGTTGTGGCCGAGGTGCGCGCCGGCATCAACACGCGCAACGCGGCGGTGTCGGGCGACGGCAAATGGGTGGCGGTGGCCAACTACCTGCCGCACAGCCTGGTCATCCTCGACGCCGACCTCAACCTGAAGAAAATCCTGCCGGTGACGGACAAGGGCGGCAAGACAAGCTCGCGGGTTTCCGCCGTCTACGACGCCAGCCCGCGCCAGAGTTTCGTCGCCGCCCTGAAGGATGTGAAAGAGGTCTGGGAAGTCTCGTACAACCCGAAGGCCGACGACATTTCAGCCGGCATGATCCATGACTTCAAGTACCGCGAAGGCAAGTTCATCCCCGGTTTTCTCAACCCGCAACGCACCCAGCTTGACGACTATCTCGACGATTTTTACTTTACCCAGGGCTACGACGAGTTGATGGGCGCCTCGCGTAACGACGCCAAATCGGCGGTCAGCGGCCAGGTGGTCAACCTCGACGCGCGCAAAAAAATCGCCGACCTAGAACTGCCCGGCATGCCGCATCTTGGTTCCGGCATCAGCTGGAAATGGGGCGACAAAACGGTCATGGCGACGCCCAACCTCAACGAGGGGCTGATCAGCATCATCGACATGGCGACGTGGAAGACGGTCAAACAGATCAAAACCCGCGGCCCCGGCTTCTTCATGCGCAGCCACGAAAACAGCCGCTACGCGTGGACCGATTCGATGATGAGCAAGGAATTCAAGGACACCATGCAGATCATCGACAAGGACAAGCTGGAAATCGTCGCCGAACTCAAACCCGAACCGGGCAAGACCTTCGCCCACGTCGAGTTCACGAAAGACGGCAAATACGTGCTGGCCAGCCTGTGGGAGATGGACGGCGCGTTGATCATCTACGACGCGGTGACGTTGAAGGAAGTGAAGCGTTTGCCGATGAAAAAACCGGTCGGTAAGTACAACGTGTGGAACAAGATCAGCAAGTCAGAGGGAACTTCGCATTGAATCGTAGGAGCGGGTGATCGCAAGGTCTTGTTTTAGATAAGCCTTCATACGTTACTCCGTGATTTATTTCCTGTGAATTGCCCGTAGGGAGGTCTAGCATGAACTTATTACAGCTCAGGAGGCTTACAAATGACTGAAGGTCTTCAACAGAAGCGGGCGCCGTATGTCGTCGAGTGGCGCGACGCTTTCAAGGTTCAGATTCCGCAGGTTGACGCGGAGCATCATCGCTTGTTCGACATCATTCGTGCGCTGGATATCGACACCATCGACGAGACAATGTCCGAATTGCTCGATTACGTGGTCACGCACTTCACCAACGAACAGGCGCTCATGGAGCAGAGCGGTTATCCCGCCTTCGAACAGCATTTGAAGCTCCACGAGGAATTCGGTGCGCACGTCGCGGAGTTTCTCGGGAGCGGCGATGAATGGACCGAGGAACGGGTTCACGACCTTCGCCGCTTCCTGAACAAATGGCTTATCGGCCACATCATGACGCACGATCTGCGTTTTGGCCGCTGGTATGCCGATCACAAGGGTCATGCGCCGGCGGCGCCGGTTCAGGCCACGAAGGAGCAGCGCGGGTTTTTCGCGCGTCTGTTCGGGCGGGGCTAAGAACTCCTCTGGTTAGATTGACCTTCACCTGGATTTTCAAGACCGGCTAACAAAGGCAAGGTGGAGATTTTTTGCGGTCGGGAAATCCGCCCAGCGCTCCAGCCTTACGGAAGCTGGCGGGTTGTCAGGTTTCTAGGATTGCTGCGCAATGGCCATGTTTGTTGACGCCAGCGCTTCGTGCATCGTGCCGAAGATGCGATCCTGCCCCAGTGCAGCAACTACGCCATGCCGTGCGAGGTCGCCCCGCAGGCCAGTGCGGACCCGAGCCAGAGCGAGGGCGATGCCCTGTTGCTGCAAGTCCGCGATCAGGTCGCGCAGGGTTTGCGCGGCGGAATAGTCAATGTCGGTGACAGCGCCCGCATCGACCACGAACCAGCGTGTCGGCGCCGGTGCGTGGGCAATGAGGTTGCGTATATCCTCGGCAAAGCGGTCGGCATTCGCATAAAAAAGATCGGCCCCGAACTCATAGACGATCAGTCCTGGCAGGGTCTGGGCGCCAGCGACTGTGGGAATCGGGGCATGACGTCCGGCGCCATCAATGGCAAGGACGGAGGTGTTGGGACGGTAGCTGTGGCGGACATGGCGCAACAGCGAGAGTCCGATCGCCAGCAGGATGCCTTGCTCGACGCCGATGACGACGACGGCGGTAGCGGTGCCGACGGCGAGCTTGAATTCTCCCGGACTTTCGGCACCGATGCGGCGCAAACCGGCGACATCGACCATGCCAATCGCGATCGTGAAGACGATGGCGGCGAGGGCGCAGTGCGGCAGGTACTGAAGCGGCCCTGTGAGGAAGAGCAGGACCAGTAGCACGGTGCCGGCGAAGGCAATCTGCGCGACCTGGCTCGACGCGCCCGCCTGTTCCGCCATTGCCGTCTGCGATGGACTTCCATTGACAACGAAGGTGCCGGTCACTGCGGCGGCGGCATTGGCAGCCGACAGCCCGAGAATATCCGCATCCTGGTCGGTTAGTTCATGGTGCCTTTGGGCAAAACCGCGGGCCGTGGCGGCACTTTGTGCCATGATCATGACGAAGCACGATAGTGCGACGGGGAGCGTTGCCAGCCCGTTCCGCCAACTCACCTCAGGTAGTGAAAGCGATGGAAGGCCTCCTGGCACCGTCCCGATCACGGTAATTCCGTGTGCAGCGAAACCGAAGGTGGCGCTGGCCGCGATGGTTCCGACGACGACGAACAGTGCAATCGGGAGCCGCGGGGCAATGCGGTGCCCGACAAGGATGATGCCGGCCACCAGAAGCGCAAGTACCAGGCTCGGTATGTGGATGTCGGCATGTCGGCTGGCGAGCTCCCCCAACTGGAGCAGACTTCGTGACGAGGTGAATTCGACACCCGTCATGCCGCCCAGCATGGCAATGCCGATCTGGAATCCGACGCCAGTGAGAAACCCGACCAGTACGGTGCGCGACAGGAAATCGGCGAGAAAGCCTAGCCGGAAGATGCGGGCGACGAGCAGCAGTGCAGCCGTCTGGAGAGCCACCATGCCGACCAGCGCCATGTACTGGGCGCTGTGAGGTGGCGCCATGTGGGTCAGTGAGCCGGCCAGGATGGCAGCCGTTGCCGAGTCGGCAGCGACGACGAGGTGGCGGGAGGAACCGAGCAACGCGAACAGGAACACGGGTAGCAGCGCGGTATACAACCCGGTGACGACCGGGGTCATGGCGATGCGGGTATATCCGAGGACCTGTGGGATGTTCATCGAAGCCAGCGTGACCCCGGCGACGATGTCGCGCATGGCCCCTTTTCCGGTGATCGGACGGACTCCCCCGAACAGCTTGATCGACATCGCCTGATTTCCTCCTTGCGTCTGGGTTTCGTAGTCGCCGGGGTGGCCTGTGCGGCGCACCCCGACGGCGCGGCGGCGGTCAGCCCCCTGGCTTGCCCGGTGCTTGCGAAGCTGCGTGGAATTCCCGGGCAATGGCGTCCAGATCGACGCGCACGGGCGGTGTCCTGAGCTTCATGTCCTCCAGCGTCCCGGCGATGATCTGCGAGATGGCGAGATCGCGGAACCACTTGTGGTTGGCGGGAATCACGAACCACGGCGCATGCGCGGTGCTGGTGCGTTCCAGCGCCTCCTCATAGGCCTCGACGTACTGGGGCCAGAACTTGCGCTCGGCGTAATCGGAGTTGCTGATCTTCCACTGGCGCGACGGATCCTCGAGGCGCTGCTTGAAGCGCGCCAGTTGCTCCTCCGGGGTGATGTGCAGGAAGAATTTCAGGACCGCCGTCCCGTTGGCCGCGAGCAGGCGTTCGAAGTCGTTGATCTGGTCGAAGCGTTTCGACCAGACCTCCTTAGGAACCAGATTGTGAACACGGGTGACCAGCACGTCCTCGTAGTGCGAACGATTGAAGATGACGATTTCGCCCTTGCCCGGGACGCGCTGATGGGCGCGCCAAAGGAAGTCGTGCGCCGCCTCGGCGGCGCTCGGCTGCTTGAAGCCGAATACCGAAGTCCCCTGCGGGTTCATGCCGCTGAAGAGATGGCGGATGGTGCCGTCCTTGCCGGCGGCATCCAGCGCCTGCAGCACGACCAGCAGCGAACGCGAGCCGTCGGCGTAAAGCAGGTATTGAAGCTGGTCCATGCGTGCGACGTGCTTGCGGATCTCTGGCATGGCTTCCTCGTGTGAGGCATGCCTGCCTTTGAACCAGGCATCCAGGTCGCCAAGCCGTACCTTGGTACCGGGCTCGATCCTGAAGGTTTTGCGGTAGTCCATGTTGTTTTCCTCAGGCTGCGCTGTCGGCCGAACCCGGTACATGCGGTTGCAGCGACTGGGTGACGATCGCTGCGCTGCGCTGGTGGTGGCGGGTGCGGAAATCGACGACCTTCTCGGTAGCCAGGCGGACGGCACCGAGGATGAACATCCAGGTGATGTTGTAGGCCCAGACGGCGCCGATGGTCTGCCACGAAATCTGTGGCACCAGCCAGCCGAACGCGCACATCAGCGTGGCGAACACCTGGGTCGCGACGATGGCGCCGAGCAGTGGCGCCGCCGGGAACGGGGGCATGAAGAACCAGCGCTCGGTGCGGGTGACGAAGAGCAGCAGATGGCCGCCCGCGACGAGCTGGAGGAACATCACCGTCTGCAGGTGGCTCTGGTCATGCAGCCGGAACAGCGCCTGCGCATGCGGGTTGGAGAGAACTTCCATGCCGGAGAGGAGCAGGCCGAACGACTGGATGACCGAGAAGACCCCGAGGACCGCGGAAATGCTCAGGAGGCGCGGCATTTCCCAGCGGATTGGCTGTTCGCTGACCGGTGTGTTGTCGTAGGCGATGGTCATGATCGGCACGTCGTCGAGCAACGACATGATGACGATCATGATCGGGGTGAGCGGCTGGAAGCCGAGGAAGATGGTGGAGAGGACGACCAGGAACATGATGGCCATGGTCAGCGCGACGCGGTAGATCGTGTAGCTGGTGATGCGTCCGAAGATCCGGCGCGCCTCGTCGATCGCGTTGTTGATCACCGACAGACCGGGTGCGGTCAGGATCAGCGCCGCCGCGCCGCGCGCCGCATCGGTCGCGCCCGATACCGCCGTGCCGCAATCGGCCTGCTTGAGCGCCGGGGCGTCGTTGACCCCGTCGCCGGTCATCGCCACCAGATGGCCGCCCTTCTGCAGCGACTTGACGATCGCGTACTTGTGCTCCGGGAAGACGCGGGCGAAGCCGTCGGCTTTCTCGATGGCGGCCGCGATTTCCGGTGGCACGTTGTTCGGGTCCATGTCCTTCGGGAACGCCTCGGCGGCCGGGATGATATTGGTTCCCATGCCGAGCTGGCGCGCGGTCTCGCGCGCGATCGCGGTGTCGTCGCCGGTGATCATTTTGACGCGCACGCCCTTGGCGTTGGCGAGGTCGATGGTCTGCTTGGAGTCGTCGCGCGGCGGGTCGAACATCGGCAGGATGCCGAGTAGCGACCAGGTTGAGCCGCCGTCGTCGGAGCGGGCGACGCCGAGCGCCCGGTAGCCCTTGCCGGCGAGTTCGTCCACCGTCGTCTTGACCTTGTCCGTGATGTCGGCCGGCGGCTTCGTCAAGTCGACGATCGCCTGTGGTGCCCCCTTGGCGACCATGAAGGCCTTGCCGGCCGCGTCCGTGAGGGTCGCGCAGGTGCGCTTGGTGACCGGGTCGAAGGGCTCGAACTTCGTCTGCTGGAAGCTCTTCAGCGTACTCTGGTCCTTGAGGGCTTCGATGACCGCGGTGTCGATGGCGTCGCGGTCCTCGATCTTCGATGCCAGCGCGCCGGCGAGGATGACCGCCTGCGGATCGCTGGCGGTGAGCAGGATGGGGTCGCCCAGCTTGAGCTGGTTCTTGGTCAGGGTACCGGTCTTGTCCGAGCACAGGATGTCGACGCCGGCCATTTCCTCGATCGCCTCCAGGCGGGAGACGATGGCCTTTTCTTTCGACAGCCCCAGGGCGCCGAGTGCCATCGTGATCGAGAACACGGCCGGCATGGCGACCGGGATCGACGCGACGAGCAGTACGAGCACGAACTGGAGGATCGAGAGCGCATCGTCGAGGCCCCAGTTGTCGGCGATCACGATGTCGTGATAGACGCGCACCGCGACCATGATCGAGGCGAGGACGACGGCGAGGATGATCAGGAAGTTGCCGATCTGGAACATCGCCTTCTGGGCATGGCTGACCGATCCGGCACCGGCAACCAGCTTGGCGGTGCGGCCGAAGAACGTATGCGCACCGGTGGCGATGACGACACCTTCCATCTCGCCCTGCTTGACGACGCTTCCCGAGTAGGCCTCGTCGCCGATCTTCTTGGAGGCCGGCAGCGATTCGCCAGTCAGCGCCGCCTGATCGATCGAGGCGAAGTCGCCGCCAACCAGGCGCAGGTCGGCGGGGACGATGACGCCGAGGCGGATCTTGACGATGTCCCCGGGCACCAGTGTCGCGGCGTCGACGGTGGCCCACTGGCCGTCGCGTTTGGCGGTGGCTTCGGGGGCCAGGCCTTTCTTGAGGGCGGCGAGGGCGGCGGAGGCCTTCCGGTCCTGCCAGAGGTCGAGCACCGCGTTGAAGACGAGGAGGCCGGAGATGATCACGAAGTCCGGCCAGTGGCCGAGGATCGCCGAGATCAGCGCCGCCGCTTCGATCAGGTAGGCGATCGGCCCCATGAAGCAGGCAATGACCTTCGACAGGAAGCTCTTTTCCTTTTCGACAATGGCGTTCGGGCCGTACTGGGCCAGCCGCTTCTGCGCCTCGGCGCCCGTCAGGCCCTTGTCGGCCTCGGCGCCCAGTTTGGATAGAACCTGTTCGATCGGCGCTTTCTCGAGATCGATGCCACTGTCCGGTGCCTCTTGGGTAGTGCCGGCTTGGGCCGGAGTGTTTGCGCTGGCCATTTGATTCCTCCCTTTTCTTTTAATTACTATGGGTTATCGTAGAACGACTCAATGACTTGTCAAGTACTTAAGGGGAGGCTTGAGGTGCGTTGATGATCGGTCACGGTGGACACTCAAAATAGGTCAAAATCCAAAAACTTCGCCATCGCCGGAATTCGACATGCCCCCTGGTTTCATCAGCGCTCGACAGCTGCTCCTTGTCATCGCATTCGACTGGACAAGCAGCGGTGCTTATCTGCGCCGCTACGGGCGGCCGGACGCGTTCGCACCATGGGTGCCGGCCGGTTCGCCACTGGAAGTTAGTCTCGGGCGTGGCGGGCTGGCTTGGGAACGAGCGTTCGTTACACCAGGAGTGTCGCCGGGGCCGACCAAGCGCGAGGGCGATGGTTGCTCACCGGCCGGCGCGTTTCCTGTCACCGCGCTGTTCGGAGTGTCAGCGCCTGCCGCAGGCGCGAAATTGCCTTGGCTGCAGGCGACGCGCGATCTTAAATGTGTCGACGACCCGGCCTCGCGCCATTACAACCGGATCGTCGACCTAAACAGCGTCGACTGCATCGACTGGAATTCCTGCGAGGATATGCTGCGCACCGACGGGCGTTATGAAGTCGGCGCGGTCGTCGGCTGCAACGTCGACCCGGTGGAGCCGGGGGCGGGGTCGTGCATCTTTCTGCATGTGCGCGAGGCGCCAGGCGCGCCAACCGCAGGGTGCAGCGCGCTGGCGCGCGATGACATGATTGCGCTGGCCGCCTGGCTGGACGGCGCCCGGTCGCCTTGGCTGGTGCAGTTGCCGCACGCGGCCTACGCCGACCTGCGCGGACCGTGGCGGTTGCCGGAGTTGCTGGCCTGATGTCTGGCTAGGCCTTGGGCAGCCGTCCCATCAGGTAGAAGGGCTCGTTGGGCGGCGTGCCGGTAAGGTGCACGAGGCGGTTGCTCATCGCGAAGAAGCCGGTGATGGCGCCGATGTCCCAGATCGCCTCGTCGTCGAAACCATGTTCGCGCAGGCGGTCGAGGTCGGCATCGTCGACCTCACCGCCGCGCGTCGAGAGCTTGAGCGCGAAATCGAGCATGGCGCGCTGGCGCGGGGTGATTTCGGCCTTGCGGTAATTGGTCGCCAGCTGGTCGGCGACGCGCGGGTTCTTCGCCCGGATGCGCAGCACGGCGCCGTGGGCGATCACACAGTAGAGGCAGTCGGCGGCCGCCGAGGTGGCGACGACGATCATCTCGCGCTCGGCCTTGGTCAGGCCGATGTCTTTTTCCATCAGCGCGTCGTGGTAGTCGAAGAAGGCGCGGAATTCGGCAGGGCGATGGGCGAGCATCAGAAAGACATTGGGAATGAAGCCGGCCTTCTCCTGAATCGCGAGAATGCGCGCACGCACGTCTTCTGGAAGGGCGTTCAAGTCGGGGACGGAAAAGCGGCTGATGCTATCGTTCATGTGGGCTCCTAGGGCGGGCGGTTGCGGTCGACCGGCTCAGGGTAGCGAAAATCGCGACGGGCGGACAGGGGGATGCCGGCAGCCGCGAGCGCCATGAGGTTGCGGGCGCTTCCGGGCATCCTTTAGACTCGCGGCCTGTCGTCATTTTACGGAGCGCCACGCGCCGTGCTGAATCGAATCTGGGCCGCTTTCATCCTTGTCGGCTTCGTCGCGGCGCTAGCCCAGTTGCTGCAGGGCGATCTCGATATTTTTACGCGGGTGCTGAACGGCCTGTTCGATACTGCCAAGACCGGCTTCGATATTTCGCTCGGGCTGGTTGGCGTGATGAGCTTGTGGCTTGGCGTGATGAAGATCGGCGAGCGTGGCGGGTTGATCCAGCTTTTCGGGCGGCTGGTGGCGCCGTTCTTCCGCCGCGTTTTTCCCGATATTCCGGCCGGTCATCCGGCGAGCGGCAGCATCGTGATGAATTTTTCCGCCAACATTCTCGGCCTCGACAACGCGGCGACCCCGCTCGGCCTCAAGGCGATGCGCGAGCTACAGGAAATCAACCCGCACAAGGACACCGCCAGCAACCCGATGATCATGTTCCTGGTGCTCAACACGGCCGGCATCACGCTGATCCCGACTTCGGTCATCGCCATCCGCCAGAGCATCGCGCTCAAGCAGGGCCTGGTCGGCTTCAACGCCGCCGACATCTTCCTGCCGACCCTGCTCGGCACCTTCGTTTCCTTCTGTGCCGGGCTGGTCGCGGTGGCGATCTGGCAGCGTATCAACCTCTTCTGCAAGCCGGTGCTCGCTTTCTTCGCCGGCTTCGCGGCGCTGATGGCGGGGCTTTACCTGTGGCTGGCCGGCATGCCGCCGGACCGGATGGCGCAGATGATCGGCCTGCTCGGCAGCGGCATCATCGTGTCGATCATCGTCCTCTTCGTCGCCGTCGCGGCGTGGCGCGGAATCGATGTGTATGAAAGCTTCGTCGACGGCGCCAAAGAAGGCTTCGGCGTCGCCGTGCAGATCATTCCCTACCTGATCGCCATGCTGGTGGCGATCTCGGTCTTTCGCACCACCGGCTGCATGGATTACGTGATTGGCGCCATCCGCAGTGTCGTACTGGCGCTCGGGATGAACGACGATTTCGTCCCGGCGCTGCCAGTCGGACTGATGAAGACACTCTCCGGCAGCGGCGCGCGCGGGCTGATGGTGGACGTGATGACGACCTACGGCGTCGATTCCTTCCAGGGCAAGCTGGCGGCGATCATCCAGGGCTCGACCGAGACGACCTTCTACGTGCTGGCCGTCTATTTCGGCAGCGTCGGCATCACCAAGACGCGTTACGCCGTGGCCGGCGGGCTGATCGCCGATGCCGTCGGGCTGGTCGGCGCGATTCTAATTGGCTATGCCTTTTATCACTGAGCGGCGGTGCCTGTTGCGGTCGACCGCCAAAAATGGGCGAAAATCGCCATTTGCCGTTGCTGATCTAACGCGTGTCCAGAATCGTCTTGCTCAACAAGCCCTATGGTGTTCTCAGCCAGTTCACGCCGGAGGGCAAATGGCGCGCGCTCGATGAATTCATCCCGGTCAAGGGCGTATACGTTGCCGGCCGGCTCGATGCCGACAGCGAAGGGCTGCTGATCCTTACCGATGATGGCAAACTGCAGGCCAGGATCGCCGATCCGAAACACAAGCTGGAAAAAACTTACTGGGTGCAGGTCGAGGGTATTCCCGACGAAGCGGCGCTGGCGCGGCTGCGCAACGGCATCGCGTTATCGGATTTCACAGCCCGGCCAGCCAAAGTGCGCCTGATCGACGAACCGGCCGGCCTCTGGCAGCGCGACCCGCCGATCCGCTACCGCGCAGCGATCCCGACGGCGTGGCTGGAAATCCGCATCGCGGAAGGCAAGAACCGCCAGGTCAGGCGCATGACGGCAGCCATCGGTTATCCTACGCTCCGCCTGATTCGCGCTGCCATCGGGGCGGCGACGCTGGCTGGCCTGACACCCGGGCAATGGCGGCAGGTCGAAGGCAATTACCAGGATTTGCAAGGAAAATTCAATGAATAAGATGTTTGTCGGCGCCCTCTGCGGGCTGGCGCTGAGCGCCGCCGGAATGGGGCAGGGTTTGGCGCAGGGTTCGCTGCCGGTGCTCGAATTGAGTGCCGGCATGTACCGCATCGAGGCCGAAGTGGCGGCCAACGACCAGCACCGTCAGGTCGGCCTGATGAATCGCAAGACGATGCCGGCCCAGCGCGGCATGCTCTTCGTCTTCCCGCAGGAGCGAACGCATTGCATGTGGATGCGTAACACGCTGATCCCGCTTTCCGTAGCCTTCATCGACGCCGACGGCTACATCATCAATATCGAGAACATGCAGCCGCAGACCGAGGACAATCATTGCGCCAAGGTGCCGGCACGCTACGCGCTGGAGATGAACGAAGGCTGGTTCGCGCAGCGCGGCATCAAGCCCGGCTTCCGGCTGCAAGGCATCGACAAGGCGCCGCGTCCGCAGTGATGAAACGCAGTAATTGGCGCGCCCGTCTGGCGGGCAGTCTGAACGATCCGCTGCTGCGCTCCTGGCTGACCGAGCCGGGTTCGCTGACCGCCCGTTGTCAGCGTGGCTGCGCGAGTTTTCGCGTGCGCCTGCTGCGCTATGGCAAAGGCCGGGCGCTGGCCGACGAGGCAGCCGGCAGCAATGTTGGGCGCCAACCGGCATGGGTGCGCGAAGTCGTTCTGGAATGCGACGGCCAGCCGGTCATTTTTGCCCATACCACGCTGTCGACCGCAACCAGAGGGCGGCTGGCGCGCTGGATGGACAGGCTCGGCAACCGCTCGCTCGGCTCGCTGCTGTTCGCCTATCCGGGTTTCCGGCGCGAGGCCATCGAATATTTGCGCCTCGACCGGCACCACCCGCTCTACCAGCGGGCTGCCGCTGTCGCCGAGGTGGGCGAAACCCTGTGGGCACGCCGCTCGTTGCATCGGCTTGGCGCCCAGCATGTGCTGGTCACTGAAGTCTTCCTGCCGGCGATCGCGCGTCTCGGCTAGCCGCCTAATCTGAAAGGCTGGCGGCGTTGTGCCCGAGCCGCTGCGACAATTTTTCGGCAGCGGCCAGCATCGCCTTGGCCACCGGACTGCCCCACTCGACGTCGAATTCGCCGACCGAGCCCAGCGACGTGATGGCCGCGACCATATGGCCGCTGTGATCGAAAACCGGCGCGCTGAAGCCGTTGATCCCCGGCGTCAGGCTGCCCGTGGCGCGGGAGATTCCATGCTCGCGGATTTCGGTCAGGGTCTTTTCCAGCTGGCGCCGCAGCGTCGTGACCGCCGTCTTGCTCGTTTCCGCCGCGGCACGCAACTCCTCGTCGAGCAATTGCTTCAGATAGGGTGAGCGGAAGAAAGCGGCAAAGGCCCGCCCGGTTGCCGATTTGGACAGCGGGAGAACCGTGCCGGCGCGCAGTGTGATGGTGATCGGTGCCCCGGCATCGACGATGCGGACGATCGTCGCGCCATGCGTCCCCCAGACCGCCAGCGCCACCGTCTCCTGGATCTCCTCGCACAGCGTGTCGAGGATCGGGCCGGCGAGGCGCACCGGGTCAAGCCGTCCGAGTCCGGAAAGTCCAAGATCGAGCGCATAGCTGCCCAGGTCGTAGCGACCGCTGGCGCTATCCTGCTCGACCAGACCGATGCGCATGAAGCTGACCATGTAGCGATGTGCCTTCGCTGCCGGCATTCCGGCGCCCTTGGCGATGTCGCGTAACATCATCGGACGATTGGTGGCGGCAAGCACCCGCAGGAGGCGAAATCCGACCTCGATCGACTGAATTCCCTGTCTGTCGCTGGCTACTTTGGTGACCATGAAATGCTCGCTTGAGTAAAACCCCAATTCTATGTGCTTATGTCGGCTCTGCAACGGCGGAATATAATCACGCGATCAATAACGAGGGGGTGGTCATGCGCGCAGTATTGGTGGCAAATCCGAAAGGTGGGGCGGGAAAGACGACATTGGCGACCAATCTCGCCGGGTATTTCGCGAATCAGGGGAAAAAGGTCACGCTTTGCGACCTCGATCGCCAGCAATCGTCGTTGCGCTGGATGGCGTTTCGCGACCCCGAGATGGCCCCAGTTACCGGTTATTTCGCCGGCAACCAGATCGTCCTGAATCTGCCGCAGGAGGCCGACTGGGCCGTGCTCGACGCCCCCGCAGGCCTGCAGGGCTACAAGCTTAACGATTACCTGCGTACCGTCGACAAGGTGCTGGTGCCACTGGTGCCCTCGGTGTTCGACATGGCAGCCACCGAGGATTTCCTCAATTCGATCCGCAACGAAATGCGCGGCCGGCGCGACAGCGTAGGGATCGTCGCCATGCGCGTCGATCCGCGCACCCGGGCGGCCGGCATGCTCGAAGAGTTTCTCAAGCATTTCGACATCCCCATCGTTGGTTATCTGCGCGCCACGCAAAACTACATCAACGTCGCCGCCGCCGGCCTCACCGTCTTCGATCCGCCTCGCGCCCGACACAAGCGGGATGTCGAGCAATGGGAGAGTCTGCTAACCTGGCTGGCAAAATAAATGCCGGAATTGCCCCGCCAAGCATTGACAGGGATAGGAGGGGCATGGATAATGCGCCCCTCTGACGGACGCGGGGTGGAGCAGTCTGGCAGCTCGTCGGGCTCATAACCCGAAGGTCGCAGGTTCAAATCCTGCCCCCGCAACCAAGAAGTGCAACGAAGGGTCAACAGCTTAGCGGCGTTGGTCCTTTTTTGTTTTTCATCGCAGATTTCGATGTGACACATCTGTGACGACATGGCGCCTTCTGCAAATGACGGAAGTAGACGACCGGTCTAATTTCGTGCAAAATCATGTCGACATGAACACACGACACGACAATACCCGTCAGCACATTCTTGAAACCGGCCAACGCATCATTGTTGGCAAGGGATTCGCGAGCGTCGGATTAAACGAGATTCTCAAGACCGCCGGGGTGCCAAAGGGTTCGTTTTATCACTACTTTGAATCCAAAGAACAGTATGGCCGAGCTCTGCTACAGGACTATTTCGATCATTATCTTGCTGATATCGATGCCCTGTTTGCCAGCGAAGCATCCACCGGGCATGAGCGACTGATGCGCTACTGGCAACGTTGGATGAACAAGCAACTCGACACCTGCGCCGAACAGAAATGCCTTGTCGTCAAACTGGGTGGCGAGGTGGCCGATCTGTCGGACACCATGCGCGTTACATTACGCGATGGCACGGCACAGATCATCCAGCGTATTGCCCGCGTCATCGAAGCCGGCGTTGCCGATGGTTCGATACCTGCGATGGAGCCGCAAGCGACGGCACAGACGCTATACCAGTTGTGGCTTGGAGCGAGCCTGCTCGGCAAATTGCATCGCGATTCTGCAGCCTTGGAGAATGCCATGGCTTTTACGGCAAGGCTGCTTTCGCGCTGAATACACCCACTCACACCGGCCGCCAGAGCAGCGGCCAATTTTTATCCGCATTTTCAAGACGACCGGTCTAATTTAACTATCGCTTTCCCCAAGGAGAATTCCATGAGTACCTTGTTCGACCCGATCCAGATTGGCGACATCACTTTGACTAACCGAATCGTCATGGCACCGCTGACCCGTAATCGTGCCATCGCCGGCAACAAGCCCGGTCCGCTGACTGTCGAGTATTACCGTCAGCGCGCCACAGCCGGCCTCATCATCGCAGAAGCCAGTCCGATCAGTCCGACTGCCCAGGGCTATCTCGATACCCCGGGAATATGGTCGCCAGAGCAGGTTGCCGCCTGGAAGATGGTGACCAAGGCCGTTCACGCCGAGGGGGGCAAGATTGTTTTGCAGCTCTGGCACGTTGGCCGCATCTCGCATGCTTCATTGCTGCCGGATGGCGCTGTACCTGTCTCTTCGACCGACAAGACGGCCAATGCCTCCACGTTTACCCGCGAAGGATTCATTCCGGTTTCAAAACCCCGTGCCCTGCGCGATGACGAAATTCCTGCATTGATCGAGGACTATCGTCGTGCTGCACAGAATGCCATCGATGCCGGTTTCGACGGCGTGGAAATCCACGCTGCCAATACCTATTTGATCGAGCAATTCCTGCGTGACAGCGTCAATGATCGCAGTGGTTCCTATGGTGGCAGTATCGAAAACCGCGCCCGGCTGTTGCTTGAGGTTGTCCGGGCGATTGCCGGTGAAATCGGTGCCGGGCGCACCGGTATCCGCCTGAGTCCGATGACCACGTTCACCGCACCGCTCGACAGCAATCCGCAGGCACTCTATGGCTATGTCGTTGAACAGCTGGCCCCGTTCAAGCTCGCCTATCTGCATGTAATCGAAGGTGAAACCGGCGGCACGCGTACGCCGGAAGGCAAGCCCTTCGACTATGAGGCGCTGCATGGTGCATTCAAGGGCGCGTGGATGGTGAATAACGGCTACAGCCGCGAACTGGCGGTACAGACAGTCGCCGATGGCAAAGCGGAGTTGATTGCCTTTGGCCGTCTGTTCATCAGCAATCCGGATCTCGTTCGTCGCTTGTGCGATGGCGCACCGCTCAACGATCTGCAGGCGGACAAGCTATATGGAGGCGGTGCCGAAGGTTATACCGATTATCCAATGCTGACCAATTCATAACAAACCACCAACCCTTGCCATGGCTGGGCGTCCGGCCGTGGCGAATCAGAGAAAAACATGAACTCATATCGCCGTTGGCTACCGGCCATCGCTCTGGTGGTCCTGTCCTTGACCTGGGGATACACTTGGGTAATAGCCAAGAAGGGGCTGCAATTCGCACCACCATTCGCCTTCGCAGCCGAGCGTTGTGTTGGCGGTGCGCTGTCATTGCTGATCGTCCTCAAGCTACTCGGCAAGCCGCTCAAGCTGGTCGCTCCCGGCCAGACGCTGGCCATCGGTTTGACCCAGGTTGCCGGTTTCATGATTTTTCAGACCTGGGCGCTGGTTGAAGGCGGCCCCGGCAAGACTGCAGTGCTGATCTTCACGATGCCGGTCTGGACATTGCTGCTGGCTTGGCCGTTGCTCGGTGAGCGGGTGCGCGGCAAGCAATGGCTGGCGGCGGCAAGTACGCTGGGCGGCCTGCTGCTGATTATCGAGCCGTGGGATATGCACGCCAGCCTGTTCAGTAAATTTCTCGGCCTGATGGCAGCACTGTGCTGGGCCTCCGGCACGATCTTGGTCAAGCGCCTGCGCTCGACCACACCGGTCGACCTGCTGACGCTGACAACATGGCAAATGGTGCTTGGTGCCGTGCCGCTGATACTGCTCAGCCTGGTCGTACCGGAGCCGGCAACCCAGTGGACGATGTCCTATGCAGGCATTCTTGTTTTCATGTCGGTGGCCAGTACGGCAATGTGCTGGTGGCTGTGGATATATATCCTGGACCGGGTGCCGGCCTGGGAGGCCAGCCTGTCAGTCCTGGGTACGCCAGTGGTGGCCATCCTGTCGTCACGTCTGACCTTCGGCGAGGAATTCAAAACTGCTGAAGTAGTGGGCATCCTGCTCATCGGCGGTGGGCTTGCTCTACTCTCGCTGCTGAGTTGGGTGGCCAGTCGGCGCAGTCCGGTCATTGCTCCCATCATTGTTGAGGAGAAATCATGAAACATCTGAAGGATATCCAACTCTCCATGCTTGACCTTGTGGCCATCCGCGAGGGGGGCACAGTGGGTGAGGCGCTTCGGATTTCGCTGGCCAATGCCCGGCACGTCGAGTCCCTCGGTTTTACACGCTACTGGCTGGCCGAGCATCACAACATGCCCGGCATCGCCAGTTCGGCGACCGCTGTACTGGTCGGCCACATCGCCGGCGGTACTCAACGCATTCGGGTTGGCTCCGGCGGCATCATGCTGCCCAATCACGCCCCGCTGGTGGTGGCCGAAGCATTTGGTACGTTGGCCGAGTTGTACCCGGATCGTATCGATCTCGGGTTGGGGCGTGCGCCGGGAACCGATGCGGTGACGATGCGAGCCCTGCGTCGTGAGCGCATCGAGAGCGAAGCGGATTTTCCCCGCGAGGTAGCCGAATTGCTGCAACTGCTCGGCCCGCGCCAAGCGGGACAGCAAGTAGTTGCCGTACCCGGTAGTGGAACCGAGGTGCCAATCTGGCTGCTCGGTTCCAGCCTCTTCTCAGCTCGCCTAGCCGCTGAACGTGGCTTACCTTACGCCTTTGCCTCGCATTTTGCGCCGGCCATGTTGCTCCAGGCCGTCGAGCTTTATCGCCGGAATTTCCGGCCGTCGGCAACATTGGCAGAACCGTACGTGATGATTGGTGTACCCCTGATCGCCGCACCGACCGATGACGAGGCGGTTTTCCTGGCGAGCAGCACATTCCAGCGTGTGCTGGGGATCTTGCGTGGCGATCGTGGCTGTCTGCAACCACCTGTTGCCGGATTGCTGGAGAGTCTGAATCCTCGGGAGCGCTCGGGGATTGCAGATTTTCTGGGGGCTGCCGTGATCGGCGGTCCGGAAACCGTCCGTGCCGGATTGAGCGATCTCATCGAAGCTACGGGAGCTGACGAAATCATGTTTGTCTGCGATATCTTTGATCCATTGCTACGTCAGCGGTCGCTGTCAATTGCCACGGACGTTTGCCGACAGAACTGAGCACCCACTTTTCGAAGCTAACCATGTCGTGCCTGATCAAAGTGCCCAAGGGTCAGAAATGTATGGCTATCATGCGGTAGGGCGACTTGGATAAAAATCAAGTTGTTACATTTTTTTGAGATCGCCTAAGTTCATTGGGTTTTGGTGTAACTTCGTTGGTGTTGATTGGTGTTATAAAAATCAATGGTTTATGACGGCATACCCCTATTGGCCCCGGTTGTTGGCAGCTGAAGTCGAACTAAGCCAAACCTAATCGGTAGGCTCATAACCATCCTGCCCCCGCAACCAAGAAGTGCAACGAAGGATCAACAGCTTAGCGGCGTTGGTCCTTTTTTGTTTTTCGTCACGGATTTAGTGGCGATATATCCGTGACAGGCTTGTGGTAGTCCTGTGCCACACCAGAATTCCTTTATTGCTTGAATTGCCCTTCGGTCTGTTTCTGTAGTTCCCGGGCCGTCGGGGTGCTGTTATCCGCGATGTGTTCCGCTAATGCACTTGGTGGACATTGAAAATAATAGCGGTTCGCTTTATTCGGAAACTCCACTGTGCGTTGGGAAATTCTTAATCAGGAGTTCCGGAGGGAGAGCGAGTATCGTATTCAGTGTGAATTGAATATGGTCGCCAAGTAGCTTGACGGCTCTTGCCTTGTCTCGAGATAGCACTGCTTCGACTAACTCCGCGTGTTCCTTATGAATGTCTCGAGGAATGGTATTTTGGCGCAGAGCGATATGTCGATAACGTATCGCCTGGCGATAAAGAATCGAAAAAAAATGCTTTAGCCAGTGAGATGGGCAAGCGCTAATCAGTGTTTCGTGGAAGGTCTGATTGTGTACTTCCCAGACAAATCTTTGATTGCTGTTGTCCAGCCTTTCTTCGGATTTATGTAACCGATGAAAGGCGGACAACAAATTGGCTTCCCAAATATCATCGCCCGTGTCGATTGCCTGGCGCAGTGCTTCACATTCGATCCGTAGCCGGATTTCCGTAACATCCTTGAAGTCATCTAGCGAGATCGGCGCTACTCGAAAACCACGATGGGCCTGTGATGTGACCAACCCGTCCGCGATGAGAAGCGACATTGCTTCGCGCAGTGTGCCGGCACCGACGTGGTAGCAATCTTTCAGGTGTTCAACGCGGAGTTTTTCATTTGGGAGTAGGCAGCACTCAATGATGTCCTGGCGCAGGCAAAGATATGCTGACTTGATTCGAGTAGAAGGGTTCATTGGGCTCCTTTATTCGCGGCCAGCCTAAAAAATATCGTGATGGATTGAGCGCCGCGTTGCCTTAAAATGTCGAGATTTTATTATTATATCGATATTAATTGCCCAAGATGACTGAAAACGTATTCCGCATTGTTCGGCGCAAGGTTAAACCGGGCTGCGGGCCGGCGTATGAGGCGCTGGTTGCCGCGATGTTCGAAGACGCAAGCGATTTCCCGGCTATTTGTCAGCGGCCTTGATTCCACCGGAAGCGCCCGGTGGCGAATACCAGATCAACCAGCGATTCGAGAGTGAAGCCGATTTCGAACACTGGAACAATTCGCTGCAGCGCCTAGGTTGGCTGGAAAAACTCGATGCCGTGGCCGAAGGCGAACCCGAATATCGCCTGTTGAATGGACTGGAGGTCTGGTTTCCCCCGCCGACCGCGCCTGCCGCCAAGCTGCCGGCCCGCTGGCGCATGACGGTGGTCAGCTGGCTGGGCATCTTTCCGACGGTTGCCTTGCTGACCACGTTTCTTTTGCCCCAGTTGCAGTTCCTGCCGCCCTTGCTGCGGATGGCGGTATTCACGGCGCTGGTCGCGGTGGCGATGTCCTACCTGATCATGCCACGACTAACTCGCTGGCTGCGCTGGTGGCTTCGCTAGCTCGGCGGCACGGCGAATCCGGGCCGGCACGCCGCCAATGCCCCAACGGTCCGGGTGGGTGTTCTCGATATGGATGCGGATTCGTTCCGGATCGACATCCATCAGCCGGGCGGTGATTTCGTTGAGTTGAACGATGATCTGGTGAAACTGCTCGACAGTGCGTCCTTCCATCAGGATCATCTTGATGAAGGGCATTTCGGCGTCGCGCCGCGGCGTATGGGCCAGAACCTCGCTGGCCGGGTCGCCCGAGATGCCCCACAGATCCGGATCGATTTCGGTGACCCAGACTTCCAGCCGGTCCTTGGGAGCAGCGAGGATTTCTGACAGGGCGCTGGAGGTTTCACGTATCCACTGTTTGAGGTTTTCGCGCGGGTGGCCGTTGAGGACGTGCAGGTTGGCGACGGGCATGTTTTTCTCCGTGGTTTAGGGCAGGCCGCGCCGGCGACCGGCGTCGAGCATCAGGCTGGAGCCGGTCATGGCGTCGGCTTCCGGGGCGAGCAGCAGTGTCACCGCCCAGGCGATCTGTTCCGGCGTGCTGAGAATGCCGAGCGATGATTCGGCGCGCATTTCGTCGAGGACTTTGTCGGTGCTGCAGTTGCGCTGTTCCGCACGGGTGGCAGCAACGCGGCGCAGGCGTTCGGTGTCGGCCGGGCCGGGCACGATGGTGTGGGCGGTGATGCCGCGCGGGCCAAAGGCCATGCTCAGTTGGCGGACGACGTTGAGGATCGCCGCATTGGCGACGCCGGCCGCAGCGGCGTAAGCCGTCGGCTCCAGTCCGTAGTGGCCGCCGATGGCGACGATGCGCGAACCTTTTGCCAGTTGGGCATCGGCCGCCCGCACCAGGCGCAGCAAACCGCCGACCTTGATATTGACCGCATCGACCATCGACTCGGTCGGTGCGGTCAGGATGCCGCCGACGACGGCGACGCCCGGGCCATGCACAACCATGCGGACCGGCTTGTCGATGGTGGCAGCTATGGCGGCGATGGCCGAGTCGTTGCCGATGTCGGCCGCGCAGGCCCGCACACCGGGGTTTGCAGCGGTCAGCGCCTGCAGGCTGTCGGCCGAGCGGGCCACGGCGACGACGCCGAGGCCGGCAGCGAGCAGGCGCTGGGTGATTGCCGTGCCGAAGGCGCCGGTGGCGCCGACCAGGATGGCGCAGGCTTCGCGTTCTGCGTAAGGGATCATGATGTAGCTCCGGTCGCGGCATCCTTCAACAGGCCGCGCCCCTTGGCCATGGTCATCGCGGTGTCGATGATCATGTCTTCCTGGCCGCCGATCATCTTCTTGCGGCCAAGCTCGACGAGGATGTCGCGGGCCGGGATGCCGAAGCGTTCGGCCGCCCGGTTGGCATGCAGCAGGAAGGTCGAATAGACGCCGGCGAAGCCCAGGGTCAGTGACGAGCGGTCGACGCGGACGATGTGGTCCATGATCGGGAAGATCACGTCCTCGGCCATGTCCATCAGCATGAACAGGTCGCAGCCGGTCTCGATGCCCATGCGTTCGCAGACGGCGACGAAGGCTTCGAGCGGCGTATTACCTGCCCCGGCGCCCAGCCCGCCGACCGAAGCATCGATGCGGCTAGCGCCGGCTTCGATGGCGGCTATGGAGTTGGCGATCCCCATGCCCATATTGTGGTGGCCGTGGAAGCCGATTTCGGTTTCGGGCTTGAGCACATCGCGCAGCGCGCTGACTCGTGCCTTGACGTCGCCGGGCAGCATGTAGCCGGCCGAATCGGTGATGTACACCGTCTGCGCGCCGTAGGATTCCATCAGCTTGCCCTGCTGGGCGAGGCCTTCCGGCGTGTTCAGGTGCGCCATCATCAGGAAGCCGGTGCTGTCCATGCCCAGCTTGCGGGCGAAGGCGATGTGCTGCGGCGAGGTATCGGCTTCGGTGCAGTGGGTGGCGACGTGTACGCTGCGCGCGCCGCAGTCGTAGGCCGATTGCAGTTCGCGCATGGTGCCGAGGCCGGGCAGCAGCAGGACCGAGACCTTGGTGCGCTTGACCGCGCTGCATACGGCGCTCAGGTATTCCTCATTGCTGTGCGGCGCGAAGCCGTGTTGCAGCGAGTTGCCGCCCAGTCCGGCGCCGTGGGTGACCTGGATGTAGGGCACGCCGGCGTCGTCGAGCGCGGTGGCGATCTTGACCATCTGTTCGACCGACATCTGCTCGCGCTTGGCGTGCATGCCATCGCGCAGGCACATGTCGTGGACGGTGACCTTGCGGCCTTTCAGATTCACTTCACTCATGCTGCCACCTCCACGGGCTTGAGCTGGATGGTGCCGGCCAGGATCTCCTCGGCGAACATTTCGGCCGTACGTGTGGCGGCGGCCGTCATGATGTCGAGGTTGCCGGCGTACTTGGGCAGGTAGTCGCCGAGGCCGGCTACTTCCATGAAGACGGTGACCCGCTTGCCGTCGAACAGCGGGCCGTTGACCAGCCGGTAGCCGGGCACGTACTTCTGCACTTCCTTGATCATGGCGAGCACCGATTCAATGATACGCGGCTCGTCTGGCGTCTCGTCGGTCAGGCAGGAGATGGTGTTGCGCATCATCATCGGCGGCTCGGCCGGGTTGATGATGGCCAGCGCCTTGCCCTTGCGGGCGCCGCCGACGACCTCGATGGCATTCGAGGTGGTGTAGGTGACTTCATCGAGGTTGGCGCGGGTGCCGGGGCCGATGGATTTCGAGGCCAGGCTGGCGACAATTTCGCCGTAGCCGACGGACTGAACGCGCGAAACGGCATTGACGATGGGGATGGTCGCCTGGCCGGCGCAGGAGATCATGTTGACGTTCATCTCCACCTTCTCGGCATGTTCGCGTAGGTTCACCGGCGGCACGCAGAGCGGGCCGATGGCGGCTGGCGTCAGGTCGATCATCATCACGCCCAGTTCGTTCAGCTTGCGCGAATTCTCGGCGTGGACGTAGGCCGAGGTGGCATCGAAAGCGATCTGGATGTTGTCTTCGAGCACGTGCGGCAGCAGGCCGTCGACACCGGCGGCGGTGGTCTTCAGGCCCATCTCGCGGGCGCGGGCCAGGCCTTCGGATTCCGGGTCGATGCCGACCATCCACACCGGTTCAAGAACCGGGCTGCGCTGGATCTTGTAGATCAGGTCGGTGCCGATATTGCCGGAGCCGATCAGCGCACAGCGTATTTTCTTCATGGGACTCTCGTGGGGATCAAAGCTTGATACAGACGTTGCGGGTTTCGGTATAGAACTCGAGCGAATGCACACCGCCTTCGCGGCCAATGCCCGATTGCTTCGAGCCGCCGAAAGGCGTGCGCAGGTCGCGCAGGAACCAGCTGTTCACCCAGGTGACGCCGACTTCCACCCGTTCGGCAACGCGGTGGGCGCGCGACAGGTTTTCGGTCCAGATCGTCGTCGCCAGGCCGTATTCGTTGTCGTTGGCCAGCTCGATGACTTCGTCCTCGCTGTCGAAGGGGCGGATATGGCAGCACGGGCCGAAGATTTCCTCGCGTACCACGGCGGCAGTTTCCGGCAAGCCGGTCCAGATGGTCGGCTGCACCCAGCTGCCGCCGGCCAGTTCGGCCGGCATGTCGGGTACGCCGCCGCCGGTGACGAGTGTTGCTCCTTCTGCGACCGCCTTCTTGTAATACGACAGCACCTTGTCGCGGTGTTCCTGGCTGATCAGCGGGCCATAGTTATTGGCCGAATTTTCCGGTCGACCGTAGCGAACGGCCTCGACCTTGGCCTTCAGTGCCCGAACGAAGCGTTCGAAGATCGGTCGCTCGACATAGACGCGCTCGGTGCCCAGGCAGACCTGCCCGGTGTTCAGAAAGGCCGAGCGGAAGATGCCGTCGACCGCTGCATCGAAATTGCAGTCGGCGAAGACGATGCCGGCATTCTTGCCGCCCAGCTCGAAGGATACGTCGCGCATGCCTTCGGCGGCGGCCTTCATGATCGCCGTCCCAGTGCGTGTTTCGCCGGTGAAGGTGATGGCATCGACGCCCGGATGCTGGGTCAGGTAGGCGCCGGCCGATTCGGGGCCGAAGCCATTGACGACGTTATAGACGCCCTTGGGGATGCCGACCGTGTTCATCACCTCGCCGAGCAGTGTGGCGGTGAGCGGGGTTTCCTCGGAAGGCTTCACGACGACGGTGTTGCCGCAGGCCAGCGCCGGCCCGACCTTCCATGTCATCAGCAGGAAGGGGGCATTCCAGGGCGAAATGACGCCGATGACGCCCTTCGGGTTACGGATCGCGTAGTTCAGCGCGCCCTTGCCGTCCGGCGTGGCCATGCGGAAGGATTCGGCGGCGACATTCTTGATCACGTCGGCGAAGACCTTGAAGTTTGCGGCGCCGCGCGGGATGAAGACGTGTTTCTGGACGTGCGATGGCTGGCCGGTGTCGGCCATCTCGGCGGCGACGAAGTCGTCGAAGCGGCGGGTGATCTCGTTGGCGACACCATAGAGCAGGTCGACGCGCTGGTCGGTGCTCAGCTTGCCCCATTCGCCCTTCAGGGCGCTACGCGCAGCTTTGACGGCGTCGTCGATGTCAGCTTTGCCGCCTTCGGCAATGTGGGCGATGACGCTGCCGTCGACCGGTGAACGTTTGTCGAAATAGCGGGCGTCGGGTGAGGCGGTGAATTCGCCGTTGATGAAATGGTGGATGCGTTGCGGCTGGCTCATGGCATGTTCCGGGGGATTAATGGACGTGCTTCCCCCGGTGGCGGGAATTCGGAGGGGTAACCTCGTGGATTCCCGCCGACGTGGGAATGCGGTGCGGCGTGCTCGATACGCGGCGGGGTCAGGTCACGACGCTGAGGAAGCTTTCGTGCAGCTTGCGTTGCGGATAATCCAGGCCGCCACCAGCGCCCAGGCCATCGAAGGTCCAGGTTGTCGGCTCGTAGTCGGGATAGGGCTGGTAGCCGCCCATGAAAGTCTCGAAACGATTGCCGGATGGGTCGAAGGCGTAAATGGTGCAACCGCGGGTGATGCCGTGGCGGGTCGGCCCGATGTCGATGGGTACGTTGTTCATCGACATGATGTCGCTGGCGCGCAGCACTTCTTCCCAGCTTTCTAGCAGGAAGGAGAGGTGATGCAGCTTGCCCGGTTCCGGGTGCTCGACGAAGGCGATGTCGTGCACCTTGTGCGAGCAGGAAAGCCAGATGGCGGCGCTGTTTTCGTTGTCAGGTGCCAGCACATGCTCGACCAGATAGAAACCGAGCACTTCGGTGAAAATCTTTTTCACTTCGGCGATGTTCGGTCCGTAGAGCAGGCAGTGGTCGAGGCGCACCGGCGCGATGCCGTTCTCGGAAGCCTTGGTCCATGGTGCCGGGTTCTGCACCTGCAGGCCGTTGCCGACGGCCTTTTTCTCGGCATAGAGCTCGATCAGGTGGCCGGAGGGGATTTCGAAGCGGACGCGCTCGCCGGTTTCCAGCATTTCGCCAGCCGGGATGCGTTCGGTTTTCAGGCCATAGGCCTGCAGGTCGGCTTCGAGCTTATCAAGGGTCGCCTTGTCGAGCACCTTGAAGCCGAAGAAATCGATGCCGGCTCGATCTGCCTGGCGCAGCACGACGCTGTTATGGTCGCGCTCGTCCCAGCATTTCAGATAGACGCGTCCCTGCGCGTCACGGCCGGTTTCCACCATGCCCAGGATGTCGCGGTAGTGGTGCACGGCCTCGTCGAGATCGAGCACCCGGATAGCCCCGTGTCCGGGGCGCAAAACACCTGTCATTGCCATTGTCTACTCCTTTGTGTGTCAATCGGGCCATTCGTCGATGGCTTTGTTTTTTGAAATCAGGGGGATCAGTACGATCCTGGAATACCGGCCGGCACCGCCTCCGGCTTGTAGCTTTGACGCAGTGCCGTGGTGGCGGCGGTGAGCAGCAGTGCGTCGATGCCGACTGCGACAAAATTGGCGCCAGCCCGCATATAGCGGTCGTTGAGTTGCCGGTCGCTGCATAACACGCCGCCGGCCTTGCTGGCGGCGCGGGTGCGCTGCAGACCGTGTTCGATGGCGGCGACGATTTCCGGGTGGGTGGATTGGCCGAGATAGCCATACGATGCCGCCAGATCTGCCGAGCCGAAAAACACCCCATTCACACCGCCGACCGCAAGAATCTCGTCCAGTTGTTCATAGCCGGCCTTCGTTTCGACCTGCACCAGCAAGCACATCTGTTCATTGGCCAACTGGGCGTAGTTGTCGATGCGGCCCCAGCGCGAGGCACGTGCCAGGGCGCTACCGACGCCGCGGATGCCGTCCGGCGGGTAGCGCATGGCTTCGACCAGTCCGCGTGCCTGAGCTGCGGATTCGACCATCGGGATCAGTAAGGTCTGGACGCCAGTTTCCAGCAACTGCTTGATCAGCACATGGTCGCCCTGTGGCGGGCGCACCACCGGCTGGGTCGGGTAGGGCGCCAGGGCCTGCAATTGCGAGAGAATGCTGCGCAGGTCGTTGGGGCCGTGCTCGGCATCGATCAGCAACCAGTCGAAACCAGCGCCGGCGCAGATTTCGGCGCTGAATGTTTCGCCCAGGCCAAGCCATAGCCCGATCTGGTCGCGACCATCGCGCAACGCAGCCTTGAACTGGTTATTGGGTATCTCCATCGCCCCTCGCTTGAAATTGATCGTCTCGGGAGGCTCATGCGATGCCGCCCGATGATGTTGAAATCAATTAAACGTGATGCGTGATATACCGTCCAATACCGTTGCAATCTGAGTTTGATACGGGAAAGGTATGGCTGGTTGTCCCGAGATTGTCCGGCGCTTGCGCCTTGTGGCATTCGCCCGGCGCATTGGATTGCATGCCGTCGCGACGCGAGTAACATCGGCAGGCGAGCTTGGCACGACAATCGGAGGTGCGCCCATGCGCGAATTGGAACTGAGCAGGGCTTTCACGCTGATCGAGCCGGGGCCGGTCATTTTGGTCACCACGCACGATGGGGCCAAGGCCAATATCATGACCATCTCGTGGACCATGGTGCTCGATTTCACCCCGCGGTTCGCCATCGCTACCGGCGGATGGAATTACTCGTATAGCGCCCTACGCCAGCACCATGAGTGCGTCATCGCCATACCTGGCGCAGACCTGCTCGACGCGGTGGTCGGCATCGGCACCTGCTCGGGGGCGGATACCGACAAGTTTGCCAAATTCAGCCTCACTCCGATGCAGGCCTGCTTGGTCACGCCGCCGCTGATAGCGGAATGTCTCGCCAACATCGAGTGCAAAGTTATCGATATCGTCGACAAGCACAACATCGTCGTGGTGGAAGCACTGGCTGCCTATGTCGATGACAAACGGAATGAGCAGCGAATGCTGCATGCGGTGGGCGACGGGACATTCATTGCCGACGGGCGCAAGCTGGATCGGCGGAAGCTGATGGCCAGTAAACTGCCGCAAGGGATTTAGGGAGCTAGCCACCGGAAGGCTATCTCCGGCCTACGGCTGAAGAATTTCAATTTTGACCAAATTTTGCGGTTGACCGCAGCGATAGCTCGAATATTGGCGATCCATGGACTGAGGGGTTACGGTTCCACGCCTGAATTACCGGGAAACAGTTGCGTCGAGAAAATTCTCAATGCCTATTGTCGTTCTTCGCCCTGAACTCCCGAATTGTCTGCAAGAACGCCTGCAGGATCGGTGACGTCTCGTCCGTGCGGTAGATGCAACTGAGGTCCACGACGGCGTTCGGGGCATTGGCCAGACGGCGGTAGACGACGCCGGGTACGCTCAAGCTGGAGGCGGCTTCTGGAACGAGACTGAGGCCGAAGCCGGCGGCGACCAGGGCGACGCTGGTCGGGGCGTCGCCGACTTCCTGGGCGACGTTGGGCTCGAAGCCTTCGTCGGCGCACAGGGACCAGACCTTGTCGATGAAGCTGGGGCGGGCACCGCTGGGAAAGAGGATGAGCGGCTGGCCGGCCAGTTCCTTAAGCAGGATGCCGGCCTTGGTCGCCAGCGGGTGATGTTCGCTGAGCGCGACCATGATGCTTTCGAGCATGACGGGTTCCGACGAAATGTCGGGCAACGGTCCCAGCATGCGGTTGAAGCCAGCCATGATGCGGTGCTGGCGCAGGGCTTCGATCTGCTCCTTCTTGCTCATCTGGTGCAGGGCGATCTGCACGTCGGGATGGCTGGCGCGGAAGGCGTGCAGTACTTTCGGAATGACATCGAGGATACCCGAGCCGAAGATGCCGATGTCCATCTTGCCGCGCTTGCCTTGTCCGGCTTCACGAACGCGCTCGACGGCCTGCTGCATCAGGTCGCGGATATTGCGGGCGTCGCGCAGCAGGATTTCGCCGGCCTGGGTGAGTTCGACGCCGCGCGCTGTACGCAGGAAGAGATGGGTGCCGAATTCCTCTTCGAGTTGCTGGATTTGCCGGGTCAGCGGCGGCTGGGAAATGTGCAGGCGGGTCGCCGCCCGGCCGATATTGAGCTCTTCGGCGACGGCGATGAAGTATTTGAGTTGCCTGAATTCCATGTCCGCTGCTCCGTCAGAAGCCGTCCTTCTTCTTCAGGCGGTATTGCAATTGAGGGCGGGTAATGCCGAGGGTGCGGGCGGCGCCGGCCAGGTTGCCGTCGGCACGCTTGACGGCTTCGTCGATCAGGCGGTTTTCAAGATCCTCGAAACCGATGCCGCTGCTCAGGATGGCGTCGATCAGGTTGGATGAGGCGCAGGGTTCCTGTTTCTTTTCTAGGCTGCCGGCCTGCGATATCTGCGCTTCGTTGAAGTCGCTTTCGGCGACATTGGCGAACAGATGCTCGAGCTCGATCCAGCCGCCATTGGGGGCGAGGATGATGCCGCGCTCGATCATGTTTTCCAGCTCGCGGACGTTACCGGGCCATTGGTAGTGCTTGATCGCCTGCATCGCCTTGTCGCTGATGCCGAGCAGTTTCTTTTCGTAGAGCGTACAGAAGCGGGCGAGCATGGCTTCGACGAGCAACGGGATGTCGGCGATGCGTTCGCGTAGCGGCGGAATCTGGATCGGATAGACGCTGAGCCGGTAGAAGAGGTCAGAACGGAAACGTCCGGCCTTGACTGCGGCTTGCAGGTCGACGTTGGTGGCAGCGACGAGGCGGATGTTCAGCTTGCGCACCCGGTCGTCGCCCAGGCGCTCGATCTCGCCTTCCTGCAGCACGCGCAGCAGCTTGGCCTGGGCGGCGAGCGGCAGTTCGCCGATTTCGTCGAGGAACAGGGTGCCGCCGTCGGCGCGTTCGAACTTGCCCATGCGCGAGGTCTGGGCGCCGGTGAAGGCGCCTTTCTCGACGCCGAAGAGTTCGGACTCGATCAGGTCGTGTGGCATTGCAGCGCAATTGACGGCCACGAACGGCCCCTGCTTGCGGTTGCTCATCTGGTGCAGCGTGCGGGCGAAGCGCTCCTTGCCGACGCCGGTTTCGCCCAGCAGCAGCACGGTGACCTGCGTGCCGGAGGCGCGGGTAACGAGGTCGTAGGCGTGCTTGAAGCCCTTTGAATTGCCGACCAGTTGCGGCGGCTGGGTTTGCTGTGAAATGGTGGTGCGCAGGTAGTCGACCTGGTGGCGCAGTTCCAGCAAGTGATTGAGCATCGAGTCGGATTCGAAATAGCTGGCGTGCTGCTCGGCGTCTTCCCATTCCTCCAGCGGCTTGCCGACGATGCGGCAATTGTTGTGGCCGCAGGCGACGCATTCGACTTCCTTGAACAGGATGAAGCGCCCCATGAAGGCAGAGGTATAGCCAGAGGCATAGCCGATCTGCGACCAGCAGACCGGCTCGTCGGACTGGCCGAGTTCGCGCAAGTGGATTTCCTGCTCCCAGGAGTTCTCCCACAGGAATTCGCCGGAGAAGTTGCCCTTGTCGAAGTCGAGGTTCATGTGCACCGGGGTGACGCGGACGACGCCCTCCAGCATGTGCAATTGAGGGCCGGTGAAGAAGGCATCCTGCAGCGACTGATGGCCACGGATGCGCTTGGCCAGTTCGGCATCGCAAACACCGGCAGCGTACCCCATGCGGGTCAGCAGCCGGCGGGCGTGTTCCTTTCCTACCGAACCGACCAACTCGCGGCGCAGGGCGCCGAGGGCTGAGGTGTGCATGAGCACCATGCGGTGCTCGGCAAGCCAGATCGTGCCGTCCTTTTCGCAAAACTTGACCAGGTTGCGCAGGTCGTTTGCTTCCGGGTATCGAATGATAGTCATTGTCTCTCTCTGCCACTTTCAGCGCTCCTCTTTCATGGAGGGAGCGGCTTTTATGGGGCGATATTACTGCGGGAGCGAGGTTTCGTAATCCCTTAATTAGGAAACTAATTCACCATGTTGCAATTCTCGAGATTTTATGTGAATCTAGAGAAAATGTCTCGGGCAATCGGCGCTTTTGTTGGCGAAATCGGTTTGCCCTACGTCTATTGGGGGAGAGCATGGGTTCAAAAAGCAGCATCGATGCAAAATATACGCAGCAGGAAGGGCGGGTTTTTCTGTCGGGTAATCAGGCGCTGGTGCGCCTTCCGTTCGAGCAGGCGCGGCGTGATCTCGAAGCCGGGCTGAATACCGGCGGTTTTATTTCCGGCTATCGCGGTTCTCCCCTGGGGCATCTCGATCAGGATCTGTGGAAGGTCAAGAAGTCACTGGCCGAACGCAATATCCATTTCCGCTCCGGGGTCAACGAAGACCTGGCGGCGACTGCGGTCTGGGGGTCGCAAGAGGCGGAGTTCTTCGGGGCCAAGGTCGATGGCGTCTTTGGCCTGTGGTACTCCAAAGGGCCTGGAGTTGACCGTAGCGGGGATGCGCTGCGCCATGCCAATCTGTGGGGTACCTCGAAAAACGGCGGGGTGATCATGGCGGTCGGCGACGATCCGATGAGCCGCTCGTCGTCGATCCAGCAGCAGAGCGAGCACACACTGGCCGGCCTGTGCATCCCCGTGTTTTACGCTGCCAATGTGCAGGACATTTACGACTACGGCCTGCTCGGCTGGCAGCTTTCACGCTACGCCGGGGTGTGGGTGGGTATCAAGTCGGTGTCGGATATTTACGAATCCTGGTATCCGGTCGATACCGATCCGAGCAGAAATACGGCCATTTTGCCGGTCGACCGCAACAGCCTGCCTTTGGACGTGCATACCCGATGGCCGGATCGTTCGATCGATCAGGACGAGCGCATGCTGAAAGCGCGCTTGCCTGCCGTGCAGGCTTTTGCCCGTGCCAATCGCCTGAATCGCGAAACGCATACGCCGCAGCAGCGCAAGCTGGGCATCATTACCGCCGGCAAGAGCTGGGCCGATACGCTGGAATCCCTTCGCGATCTGGGTATTGGGCAGGCGGAACTCGATGCGCTCGGACTGGCTGTCTACAAAGTTGGCCTGATCTGGCCGCTGGAGCCGGAAGGCATCAAAGCATTCGTGGCTGGCCTCGACGAGGTGCTGGTGATCGAAGAGTGCCGGCCGATGCTTGAGCCGCAGGTCAAGGACATCCTTTACAACCTGCCAACCGAACAGCGTCCGCGCGTGCTCGGCAAGCGCAATGCCGAGGGGCAGGAGTGGCTCAACTCGCACGGCGAACTGACGCCGGTCATGATTGCGCGCACGCTCTTCCATTGGCTGGCCCCGCGTCAGCAAGGTGGGCGCATGGCCGACTGGATCGGCTTTCTCGACGACACTCAGGCCCGCCTCAATAAACCACGCGACAGCGTCGTGCGCACGCCCTACTTTTGTTCCGGCTGCCCCCACAACACCTCGACCAAGGTACCCGAGGGCAGCAAGCAGTTGCTGGGCATTGGCTGCCACTGGCTGGCGACCTTGATGGAGCGCGACACGATTACGTATCCGCACATGGGCGGCGAGGGGGCGAACTGGGTCGGCGCGGCACCATTTGCCAAGACCGAACACATGTTTGTCAACGTCGGCGACGGTACCTGGTATCACTCAGGCTCGATGGCCATCCGGCAGGCGGTTGCCGCCGGTGTCAATTTGACCTACAAAATTCTCTACAACGACGCCGTGGCGATGACCGGCGGCCAGCCGGTCGATGGGCCAATCAGCGTCCGCCACGTGCTGGCCGAGGTGGCGAGCGAAGGCGTGCAGCGCATTGCCCTGGTTTCAGCCGCGCCGGAAAACTACAACCCGGCCGAGCTGCCGGCGGGTGTGACCCTGCATCACCGCGACGAACTCGACACCGTGCAGCGCCAGTTGCGCGAGTTCAAGGGGGTGTCGGTGATTGTCTATGAGCAGACTTGCGCCACCGAGCTGCGCCGCCGGCGCGGGAAGAAACAGGCGCCGGATCCGGCACGCCGCGTGTTCATCAACGATCGCGTCTGCGAAGGCTGCGGCGATTGTTCGGTGCAATCCAACTGTCTGTCGGTGCAGCCGCTGGAAACCGAGTTTGGGCGCAAGCGGGTGATCGATCAGTCGGCTTGCAACAAGGATTTCTCTTGCCTGAAGGGCTTCTGCCCCAGCTTCGTCACCATTGAAGGCGGCTCGCTCAAGAAGGGGGCCGGCGTCAGTATCAGCGATGAATTGTTCGCCAGTTTGCCATCGCCGGCTGCGCAGGCCGTCAATGGTGTTTATGGGGTGATGGTGACTGGTATCGGTGGCACGGGGGTCGTGACCATCGCCAACCTGATCGGCGCAGCGGCGCAGAAGGAAGGCAGGTTTACCCAGGCGCTCGATCTCACCGGCATGGCGCAGAAATTTGGTGCGGTGTATTGCCATTTGCAAATCGCCAACGATATCGACGCATTGCATAGCACTCGCCTCTCCTATGGCAAGGCCAATCTGCTGCTCGGGGCTGATCTGGTCGTGGCGGCCAGCGAGGAATCGCTGTCGCGCCTGCGTCAGGGGGTAACGCAGGCGGCGGTAAATTCACATGAAACGGTGACCGGGGCCTTTACCCGCGATGTCGGCTTCCATTTGCCGATTACGGCCATGGAGCAGGCGGTGGCCGATTTCTGCGGGGACGGGCGCGCCGATTTCTTCGATTCGACCGATTTGGCCCGCGAGCTTACCGGCGACACCATCGGTGCCAACATGATGCTGCTGGGCTACGCCTGCCAGAAGGGCTGGCTGCCGGTGCAACACACGACGCTGGAGGAAGCTATCGAGGAAAACGGAGTTGCCGTGCCCTATAACCTCAAGGTCTTCCGGCTGGGGCGCCTGCTGGCTGCCGATCCGCGCAAGCTGCAATCGCTGCTTGGAGGTGGCAAGACGCAACGCGACAGCCTGCGCCAGTCCGAATCGCTCGATGAATTGATTGCCCGTCGTGAAAAGGATCTGGAGGCCTATCAGGATGCCGCTTATGCAGCACGTTACCGCGGTTTGGTGGAGCGTGTCCGCACGGCGGAAAAGGCCGTTAATCCGCAGTCGACCGCACTCACCGAGGCGGCAGCGCGCAATCTCTACAAGCTGATGGCGATCAAGGATGAATACGAAGTTGCCCGCCTGTATACCGACGGCGCATTCGAGGCGTCGCTCGCTGAGCAGTTCTCTGGCGATTACCGTTTGAATTTTCATTTCGCCCCGCCTTTGCTGGCAAAAATCGACCCGAATACCGGTCGACCGCAAAAGCGGGCCTATGGCCCATCGATGTTGAAGCACATGCGCTGGCTGGCAAGCATGAAAAAGTATCGCGGCTCGGCACTTGATGTCTTTGGCCGGACCGCCGAGCGCCAAGAGGAAAGACGCCTGTTGGCCGAGTACGAAGCCAGCTTGTTGGTTTGGCTCGATGGTCTCGATGCCCAGCGTCTACCCAAGGTCGCTGCCCTGGCTGCGCTGCCCGAAGGGATACGCGGCTATGGCCTGGTGCGGGCGCAGAGCGTTGCGGATTTTGAGCGTCGTCGCGCGGAATTGCTGACTGACGTGAACTGATTTGATGGGTTCATCAATTGGTTAATCAAAGGTTAATTAGTTAATCAAATCGTAATCACGGCTTCGTGTATTGGGTTGGTGGTTTTTAAATTTATGTTTTAAATCAGATTGTTACAGTCTGGCACGATTGTTGTTAAAGGAAGTGTTCAAGCGCGATAAACAGAGCGCCATCTGAAGGAGAGAAGAGTCATGGAAGGTGATCATCAGGGAGGTTCCGCGACGGCATTTGATGCAAGTCGTCGTTATGTCCGGGTGTGCCAACAGCGTGCCGATGGCTTGGTTGAGTTTGAGTTCGCCATCGGTACACCCGAGTTGTGTGTCGAACTGATGATGCCAGAAGGGGCCTTCCATGAATTCTGTCTGGCCAACAGCGTCATTCTTCTTGAGCCGCTCACGGGCAATCAGGGGGATTGGGTTGATCGCTTGAACCAGGCTTCGCATCAGGAATACGGCGAGAAGCTTTGATTCAACCCCGGCAACGGGAAATTAACAGAGGAGTGTCGGCGCGCGTTTAAAAGTACCCAGCTGTGCGCGTTGAACGATTACTCAGGGACATTGGCCGCCTGAGGCAGGTCGGTTGAGGTTTAGTGTAGCGGATTCATCCGAGTTTCGAAGGGTGCGCGAA
>Ga0209310_1000329_pt1 | contig 58721 bp, 63 predicted proteins | sample AD_UKC030_MetaG_FD_184415 | JGI IMG/M metagenome (GOLD analysis project Ga0209310, IMG submission 184415) | Active sludge microbial communities of municipal wastewater-treating anaerobic digesters from USA - AD_UKC030_MetaG (SPAdes) (version 2) | ecosystem: Engineered > Bioreactor > Anaerobic >...
TGGCATGGGCAAGTTCATCGCCGAACAAACGATCAAGCAACTGGTTCGCAACGGGCACCCGATCAAGGATTGCCCGATCATCGTTCTGGGCCTGACCTTCAAGGAAGACTGCCCCGACCTGCGCAACTCCCGAGTCATCGACGTCATTCACGAACTCGAGTCCTATGGCGCGCGCGTCATCGTTCACGATCCGGTTGCTGACAGCAAGGAGGCTCAGCATGAGTACGGAGTCGATCTCGTCTCTTGGGACGCGCTTCCCAAAGCATCCGCGATCGTCGCTGCGGTGGGCCATCGTGAATTCAAGGCACGGTCGACGGCGGATTTCATCGAAAAACTGCAGCCCTGCGGCGTAGTGACTGATGTCAAGAGCATGCTAGACGCCCCGTCTTTTAGCAAGCACGGAATCAAGATCTGGCGACTCTAGCCGCCATAGACTGCCATGAAGCGAACCCTTCCCCAACATCCAAGCCTGTGCCGTATTCTCCTCTGTTCGGCTTTGATACTTGCCGGTAGTAGTGGGCAAGCCGCCTCCGATACGGGCAACCCGGCAGCACTACGTGAACAGGCGCGTGGCCATGAACATGGTGAAGGCGTTCCACGCAACCCCAACATGGCGATCCAGCTTTATTGCGAAGCTGCCCGCCTGGGAGATGTCGAATCGCAGTACAGCCTCGGCTGGATGTATGCAAATGGTCGTGGCATCCAGCGCGATGATGCCACCGCCGCCTACTTTTTCGAGATGGCCGCCAAACAGGGTAACCCTCAAGCCCAACGGATGTTAAAGCAAGTCGGCGACCCGGTTCGTAAACCGCCCGAATGCCTTTTTGACAGTGACGGTCACGATATCGTCGCCAAGGCAGCCCCCGATCACCGCAAGGTTATGGAGATGGTTTTGAAACTTGCTCCGGAATACGGCGTTTACCCCAGACTGGCGATGGCTGTTATTCGTGCTGAATCAAACTTCAATCCGGGTGCCATTTCGCCAAAAAATGCACAGGGACTGATGCAGCTTATTCCGGAAACCGCAGAGCGCTTCAACGTCAAGAAACCCTTCGACCCCGAGCAAAACATCCGCGGCGGTTTGGCTTACCTGCGTTGGTTGCTGGCCTATTTCAAGGGAGATGTCGCGCTGGTTGCTGCTGCCTACAATGCGGGAGAAGGTGCAGTAAATCGCCATGCGGGCATACCACCGTACGCTGAAACGCAAGGCTATGTAAAGCGCATTCGTGAGATCTTCAAGCGGGATGCCCATCCATTCGACGCAACGGTCACCGAGCCTTCGCCCGAACTGCCCCGAATTTCATCAAGGAGGGTAATGTGAAGACAGGCGCTTTCGGAAATCCTAGAACCCTCTTGAAGATCTTCTCGCTTCTCGCCTTGGGGGTCATCATGTCGACAGCCCATGCGGGGCTGATCGAGACGATTGAAAGGGTGAAGCCTTCGACTGTCGTCATCGGAAGCTACAAAATTTCAGGCAGCCCGCAATTTGCAATGCGCGGAACCGGCTTTGTCGTCGGCGATGGAAACCTGATTGCCACCAACGACCACGTCACCTCTGAAATTGCAGATGCGGAGTTAGTCGTTCGTGTTGGCGCTGGCCCCGCCCCGGGCGAATCCCGTTTGCGGCGCGCCCGTGTGGTCGCAACCAGCAAGGCACACGATCTTGCAGTCCTGCGGATCGAGGGAGCACCGCTACCTGCAATGAAACTTGGGAATTCGGATACCGTCCGCGAAGGTCAAACCGCTGCATTCACGGGATTCCCAATTGGCGGCGCTTTGGGCTTTTCCCCGGTCACACATCGTGCGACTGTTTCATCGATAACCCCACTTGCGTTGCCGGGTGGTAACTCCAATCAGCTCAATGAGAAATTTATCCAGCACATCAAAAGTGGCACTTATGACATATTTCAACTGGACGCCACGGCCTACCCCGGGAACAGTGGCAGCCCGCTTTTCGATGTCGACACAGGAGAGGTCATTGGAATCATCAACATGGTATTCATCAAGGGTAGAAGAGAGGCTGCTCTGAGTCAGCCATCCGGCATAACTTACGCCATTCCCTCTATTCACCTGAAAAATCTGCTTTCACAGCGCTAATCGACTCAAACATTTTTTTACCGAAGTAAAAGCAAGCACGTCAGGTTTAAGTATTCACACTCTCTCGCTGTCGGAACCCCGGGCGCTCGATGTAGTTGCCTGCTATTGCTGTTTCAGATCGAGTTGTGCCAGGTCTACCCGCTTCCGGTATCCGCGGAACCGGAGCCATGCCTTGTGCGACAGGTGCCTGGCAAGCAGTCCGGGCGGCATCCGCAACCAATGGGCTCGGACATAGATCAACCAGCGGGCCACAGTTGCCCACCGGGAAGGATGATCCGGATGTTCCGGCAGAAGGGCGAGATGAATCAAACGACACATCAACTTGCGGACCGGCCAGAAAGGTGCCGCATCATCCAACCCACGCAGAACATCCGCTGGAATCGGCGTTTCGAAAAGTCGCTGCGCATGTTGCAGGCCATAATACAAAGGACGCTCGAAACCCAGAGCGCGCGCCCTTGGCCCGAGGCTGTGCCAGAAACCAGGGTCCTCACCATGGTGACAAAGCAGATCGTGGACGTCGAGCAGATCCCGCAGGCGCAGGCCCTCGTCAGGGTCGCCCTCAAGGAACAAGTGCACCAAGGCGTGCAGTACCATGTCGGTTGGTGCAAGAACCTTTAGCCGTGGGTCAGCCAGCGGCCGGGCAGCGGCAAACAGCGACCCAGGCTCAGATTTAAGGTGGCTGGTTCTCGGCAGAAGCCGGTGGTGGATGTCGATTTCGGTGCCGCGCTCCCGGTGTCGAAGCGGCGGAATTTCATGCATCCAGACGCGGTAGTAACGGTCGTCATACGGGTCGATCTGAGTCTTGAACCAGCCGCGCTCGACCAACCTTTCCTCGATCGCGCCGATTCGGTCTTCCGGGACCAGCAGATCGACATCGGCGAAAATCCGGCCGCGCGCTGGCGGTAGCTCGGCCAAGAGATAGGCGGTACCCTTGAGCAGGATCAACGGAACGTCGATGCCTTTGAGCGCCCACAACAGGCGGTTCACCTCCCAGGAAATCAGCGTGTTCCGGTGCGCAATGACGTTACGCGCTGCTCGCAGATGGGCAGCGGCGCGCGTTGGAATGATTCCAAGCAAACCGGATCGTGCAAGGTCGGACTCCAATCGTCCGAGCACCCGGGCACGCCGGGCCATCCGCAGGAGAAGGTCCCAATCGGATAGTGGCATACTCTGCAGGGTTTCGGGACCCCTTAGAGCGCTAAGCAGGAGTCGCTGCACCCGCCGCGTTTCGCTCACTGCCCTAGTCATCGCCGGCGCTCGAAATCTCGTCAAGTACGTTGACCGCCTCGTCGAGCTTGGAATAAATCAGCGAGTAGGAATCGCAAGAGAAAATCATCTCCGTGACCAGTCGAAAGGCAATTTCGTCCAGGACATCGTAGTTGAAAGCGTTGGTGGCAACCATCAGGAACGCCTGACTCTTTGGGATCGGTTCTAACGTCAATGGCGCGTTGGCTACCCAGCGCGGAAAAACGAACCATCGCGGACGGGCCGGCTCCTGCGCTCGCCGGATGCTCTCTTGCGGTGGCCGCACATGCGCAACCGTTCCCTTGCGCGTTCCGAGAAACGACGGGCCGATTATCGCCTCCGGACGAAATTCCCGAATCACGTCGATCGACTCATTCTTCAGAGGAATCAGGCGTGGCATTGGAAGCAATAGGCCATCCTCGGGCTTTACCATGCCGAATTCATCAGAAAGAAGGCGCCATCCCGAATGGACCAGGGCGGTACAAAGTGTGGATTTTCCATACCCGGGCGAAGCCGGAAAAAGCATAGCGCGCCCATTGCGCTCGACGCCTGCTGAATGCAGAAGCAGCAAATGATGCGCGCGTGTAGCTACGCACCAGTTAATCCCCCATTCGAGCGCAGGAAAGGCATGCTCGACGGTATAGGGTGCAAAGGGAAATTGCCCATCAACACCGAAACACGCTTGGCTACGTATTAATCGGCGCGGGCCACGCGGTGCACTGATCTCAACGTGAAAGTCGCTGATCTCGGCTGCGTCAGCCAAAGGGTACGGTTCGTATAACTGATGTGCGAGCGCTGCGAAGGAATCGAGATTGGAGCGAACTGTAAGGTTGAACGGGCCAAATTGGAGCTTGAGACCACCTTCTGCCAAGCATTTCCCCAATTCCCGGCGACTCAGGTCACCGACAATCATCGAGGAATGCTGGCTTCGTCAAGACACTCGATGAGGCCAAGCTCTTCGAGTCGAGTGGTGGCGAATTCAAAGTCACCAGTAACTAACTCACCCACACGAAGACCGAGAGCGGTTTCGGTTTTGGCTTTGATTGCCGTTGCCTCCAGAGGGCCCATCGCCAAGCACCTCAAGATCATGGCAGTTGTTTGGTTAAAAACGTGAGTTTCCGCAGATGTCGGCTGATAGACGATAAATATCTCATCCCACTGACGCCACTGCAATCCGCTTGCAGCACGAGTACAGATCAGAAAGCAAGCCGTTTCATGGGGTCCGACCGTCAACATCAGTCCAAATCAATTGCATTCAAGTGCACTCCCGGAATCGCCGAGCATTATGAACCAACAAATGAAGCAGCGGCAGTTGCACTCAAAATTGCGACATTTGTACCCCCAGCCAAGTTGCCGCATTTTCCGTTGTTACCGATCGTGTAGCCAGGGGGGGCTCCCACAATATTTTCCAATTTGGTTGGAGCATCTGGGCATGTGTTTACATCTGAAACCTTGAAGCATACATCGCCCTCCACGGCTCCAACGCTGGCAGGGGGTTTCGCGTTGTTGTCAAGGATGGTGTTCACGGTTCTGGCTCCGGTACATGAAGCCGCCGCCAGTGCCCCGCTGCGCAGGGTCAGAACCAATGGCGCCAAAGCAACTACACCACGAACCACGCGCCGCCTACCGACATTTTCCTGTTGGCACGACAGTTCTTGATCGTTATTCATTTTGCTCATGGCAATTCCTTTTCAGCATGGCATCAACCGAGATGGATTACACCATGCAAGAATCGAACCATTAAAATTAAGCAATTTTTTTCAACTACTTATACACCCGACATTCGAATTCTAGTGCTTGGTGCCAGCCAACTGTAAAAATTTCCGACATGTTTGACTTCCCACTCTGATCTTATGCCAAGCGCACAATAGCCAACAGGAATTTTTTCACATCTAAGACTCGGCTACGCCTGAGTCGCGCCACAAATCAGTGCCGCCCATCTGGTTGTCAGGTCAAGAATCCCAGCGGGTTCAGCGACTGCCAACGCCACGCGTCAAGACACATTGCCGTGACATCCCGCTCGGCAGACCAGCTGAGAACCGCCTTGGCCAGCGATGGATCGGCATAACAGGCGGCAACGTCACCGGGTCGGCGCTCGACGATGCGATAGGGCACTTTTCTGCCACTCGCCCGTTCGAACGCCTCGACCACCTCAAGGACGCTGTAGCCACGGCCTGTGCCCAGGTTGATCGGCATGACGCCTCCCTGCCTGTCCAATGCCTGCAGGGCAGCCAGATGGCCGCGTGCGAGGTCGACCACATGGATATAGTCACGCACGCCGGTACCGTCCGCCGTCGGATAGTCGCCACCGAAGATACTAAGCTCGGGCCGGCGTCCGACCGCGACCTGCGCCACGAAAGGCATCAGATTATTGGGAATCCCCGCAGGGTCCTCACCGATCAGCCCACTTGGATGCGCTCCGACCGGATTGAAATAGCGCAGCAAAACTACGCGCCAGCGAGCATCGGATTGGCCAATATCGTGCAGCATTTCTTCGATGACCAGTTTGCTGCGGCCATAGGGATTGGTCGCCTGCAGAGGAAAGGTCTCATCGATGGGAACCCTGTGCGGATCGCCATAAACGGTGGCCGACGAACTGAATACCAGTCGATGGACACCGGCGTTGGCCATGGCCTCGAACAGGCGCAGGGAGCCGAGCACATTGTTGTCGTAGTAGCGCATCGGCTGCGCGACCGATTCGCCGACCGCCTTGAGGCCGGCAAAATGGATTACGGAGCGAATCGGATAACTGGAGAACAGCCGCTCAAGAAGCAGCGAATCCCGGATATCCCCTTCGATTGCGACGGGGCGTTTCCCTGATATTTGCTCGATGCGCTCGAGAACCTTGGGCGAGCTGTTGGAAAAATTGTCGAGAATCAGCAGTTCATGCCCTGCCGCGAGCAATTCGACGACGGTATGCGAACCGATATATCCCGCGCCACCCGTGACAAGAATCATCGCTGCTCCCACTTTCGCTTTCCGCAGCGAACACCCGGTTTGGATTGGCGTGCCCGGAGGGACTCGAACCCCCGACCTGCTGCTTAGAAGGCAGCTGCTCTATCCAGTTGAGCTACGGGCACATGAGGGTAAAAACCAACAAAGAATGGTCGGGGCGGTGGGATTCGAACTCACGACCCTCTGCTCCCAAAGCAGATGCGCTACCAGGCTGCGCTACGCCCCGACACGAGGAGACGGATTCTATCACCAGCCTGAAACCCGCACCAGATCAGGGGCGTATAATACTTACATAAACTTTTCTTGCAGCTCACACTGCTTTCTGATATTTAATCGCCTTTTTGTCTTTGGAACGCACAATCAAAATGGCAGAAGAACTGCTCCACAAACATTTCGCGCCCTACGAACCCAAGAAGGGTGAGGAGTACATGAGCGCCAGGCAACTTGCGCATTTCCGCAAGATTCTCGAGACACTCAAGAAGGAGTTGGGCGAAGATATTGACCGCACGGTGCATACCATGCAGGACGAGGCGACCGTCTTCGCCGACCCCAACGATCGTGCCAGCCAGGAAACCGATATCGCCATCGAACTGCGCAATCGCGACCGCGAGCGCAAGCTGATCAAGAAGATCGACGAGACGCTGGCCAGCATCGACAGTGGCGACTACGGGTTCTGCAACAAGTGCGGTGTCGAAATCGGCATCAAGCGCCTGGAGGCCCGCCCGACAGCCACGTTATGCATCGACTGCAAGACATTGGACGAGATGAAGGAACGGCAGATGGCGAAGTAGCTTTCGCCATCTCCTGTTGCGGTCAACGTTGGAAATGCCGCAAAAAACAAAGGGCGCCGCGTGGCGCCCTTTGGCATTTCACTACCTGGTAGCGGTTACTGAGCCGTGACTTCCGGTGCAGGCGCCGACTGCCCAGCGCCCTCTTCTGCCGCCGCCGCCTTCATCGACAGCTTGACCCGGCCGCGGTCATCGGTTTCGAGGACCTTGACGCGCACGATCTGGCCTTCCTTGAGATAGTCCTCGACCTTGGCTACACGCTCCTGCGCGATCTGGGAGATGTGCAGCAGACCATCCTTACCCGGCAGTACGGAAACAATTGCGCCGAAATCAAGGATCTTCAGAACGGTGCCTTCGTAGATCTTGCCGATCTCGACTTCCGCCGTGATGGCATCGATACGGGCACGCGCCGCGGCAGCCGCCTCGCCACTGCTGGAGGCAATGGTGATCGTACCGTCATCCTGAATATCGATCGTGGTGCCGGTTTCTTCGGTCAGGGCGCGGATGACTGCACCGCCCTTGCCGATGACGTCACGGATCTTTTCCGGATTGATCTTGAAGGTGTACAGACGCGGGGCGTAGGCCGACATTTCTTCACGCGGACCGGCAGCCGATTCCTGCATCAGGCCGAGGATGTGCAGACGTGCATCCTTGGCCTGGGCCAGCGCGACCTGCATGATTTCCTTGGTGATGCCCTGGATCTTGATGTCCATCTGCAGCGCGGTAATGCCGCTGGTCGAACCGGCAACCTTGAAGTCCATGTCGCCGAGGTGATCCTCGTCACCCAAAATGTCAGTCAGCACGGCGAAACGATTACCGTCCTTGATCAGCCCCATGGCGATACCGGCAACGTGCGCCTTAAGCGGCACACCGGCGTCGAGCAGCGCGAGACAGCCGCCGCAGACGGAAGCCATCGACGACGAACCGTTGGATTCGGTGATTTCCGAAACCAGGCGCATCGAGTAGGAGAAATCCTCGGACTTGGGCAGCACGGCGAGCAAAGCGCGCTTGGCCAGACGACCGTGACCGATTTCACGACGCTTTGGCGTACCGACGCGGCCGCATTCGCCGGTGGCGTACGGAGGCATGTTGTAATGCAGCATGAAGCGGTCGCGGTATTCACCTGCCAGGGCGTCGATGATCTGTTCGTCGCGGTTGGTACCGAGGGTAGCGACAGCCAGCGCCTGGGTTTCACCACGGGTGAACAGAGCCGAGCCATGGGTGCGCGGCAACACGCCGGAACGCATGGTGATCGGACGCACGGTGCGTGTATCGCGACCGTCGATACGCGGGGCGCCGCTCAGGATGCGGCCACGCACGATGCTGGCTTCCAGTTCATGAAACAGGTTACCGACGGTGTTTTCATCCGGAGCGCCTTCAGCACCGGTAGCCAGCGTTGCGACTGCCTCGGCACGGATTTCCTTGACTGCCTGGCTGCGCGTTTGCTTGACGGTGATGTTGTAAGCCTCTTCGAGCTTGGCGGAAACCAGATCCTTCAACTGGGCGACCAGGGCTTCGTCCTGGGCCGGCGCTTGCCAATCCCATTCCGGCTTGCCGGCTTCTTCGACCAGTTCGTTGATGGCGTTGATCGCCTTCTGCGACTCGGTATGGCCGAAAACCACGGCACCGAGCATGATTTCTTCGGACAACTGATCGGCTTCGGACTCCACCATCAGCACGGCCGATTCGGTACCGGCAACCACCAGATCGAGCTGGCTGGTCTTGAGCTGGCTCAGGGTCGGACACAGCACGTACTGACCGTCGATGTAACCGACGCGGGCGGCACCGATCGGGCCGTTGAACGGCACACCGGAGATGGCCAGGGCGGCGGAGGCGCCGATCAGGGCCGGGATGTCGGAATCGACTTCCGGGTTCAGCGACATCACGGTGGCGATGACCTGGACTTCATTGTAGAAGCCATCCGGGAACAGCGGGCGGATGGGACGGTCAATCAGGCGGCAGGTCAGCGTCTCTTTTTCGGAAGGACGGCCTTCGCGCTTGAAGAAGCCACCGGGGATACGGCCGGCGGAGTAGGTTTTTTCCTGATAATCAACGGTCAGCGGGAAGAAATCCTGGCCCGGCTTGGCGTTCTTGGCAGCCACGACGGTGACCAGAACCACGGTTTCTTCCATGGAAACGAGGACTGCACCACCAGCCTGGCGGGCAATTTCGCCTGTCTCGATGGTGACCTGATGGGCACCATAGGCGAATGTTTTTTTCACGACATTAAACATAATTCCCTTTCACACTCAACAATTTAGCTTCAACACACAACACAACGACAAAAACGAAAAAAGCGGCCGGGGAAATCCGGGCCGCTCCTTCGGGGGGCTTTAGTCTGCGTTACTTCCGCAGGCCAAGGCGGGTAATCAGGGTACGGTAGGCGTCGACGTTCTTGCCCTTGAGATAGTCCAGCAATTTACGACGCTGATTGACCATGCGTAGCAGGCCACGACGTGAGTGGTGGTCCTTCTTGTGCTCCTTGAAATGCGGGGTCAGGTCGTTGATGCGCGCGGTCAGCAGCGCAATCTGAACTTCGGGAGAACCCGTGTCGCCCTTGGCGCGCTGGAAATCGGCAACAACGCCGGCTTTGACTTCGGTGGTAAATGCCATTTCAAACTCTCTTTCATGGTGACGACGCCGCCCCAGTTTGATAGAGCCAGCGCCAGTTGGAAAATCTCCCGTTGGCAACGGGAAGCGAGCAATTATATCAGTTAATCAGCAAGTTGAACCAAGCGCTTCGGCCACAATCGGTCGCCCTGCCCGGGCTCGCCGACACCGATCAGACGACTGCCTTCATAAACCCGAATCTTTCCGCAGAATCCAGCCGGCAGGTCAACCGGATTCCCATGGCGAAAGCGCTGTGCCGCATCACCCTCGAGCGTTAGCGCCGGAAGCGTATGCAGCAGGGCATCGACGGGCCGCAGGTGCGCGATGCGCCCAGCTTCGTCGAGCGCCTCCAGTTCCGCCAGGGTTACCGCACCCGCCAGGCCGAGTTCGCCGACAGCCGTTCGCCGCAGGCCGGCCAGATGCGCACCACAGCCCAGCGCGGCGCCGATGTCTGCCGCCAGCACCCGGATGTAGGTGCCCTTGCTGCACTTCACACGCAGGGTCAGCTCATCGCCGGCAAAAGCCAATAGATCGATGGAATGAATCGTCACCGCCCGCGGCTGACGCTCGACCGCGATTCCCTGCCGAGCCAGTTCGTACAACGGGCGGCCATTGCGCTTGAGAGCCGAGTGCATGGGGGGCACCTGAAGTAGATCGCCCGTAAAGCGGGGGAGGACGCCAAAAATGGCTTCCTTTTCGACGTCGACCGGCGCCGTGGCAATGACCCTGCCCTCTGCATCCCCGGAGTCCGTGGTGACGCCAAATCTGATGACCGCTTCATAGGTCTTGTCAGCATCGAGCAGATCGGCCGAAAATTTCGTCGCTTCGCCAAAACATAGCGGCAACAACCCGGTCGCCAGCGGGTCAAGGGTACCGGTGTGCCCGCCCTTGGCCGCCGAAAACAGGCGGCGCGCCTTTTGCAGCGCGTCGTTAGAAGTGAGCCCGAGCGGCTTGTCGAGCAACAACACCCCGTCGACCTGTTTCCAGGTCTTCTTGACTTGCATGTAGCTCAGTCTTCCGGGGTCTGGTCGCTGAGCGCGTTGGCCCGCTCGATCAGCGCCGACATGCTGGCGCCGCGTTCGATCGAATCGTCGTACACGAAATGCAGTTCCGGCAGCGTATGGATATGGATGCGACGCCCCAACTCGCGGCGGAGAAAGCCTGCGGCCCGCTTCAACCCGCGTTCGATTTCTTCCAGATGGTCGGCATTGAGCGTGGCAAAAAATACCTTGGCGTGTGCGTAATCCGGCGTCAGCTCGACCGCCGTCAGGCTGATCATGCCAACCCGCGGATCCTTCAACTCGGTACGAATCAGATCAGCCAGGTCGCGACGGACCTGCTCCGCGACCCGGTCACTGCGCTGAAACCCTTTTTTCTTCATTACAGCGAACGCGCCACTTCCTGGATTTCGTACACTTCGAGTTGATCGCCTTCCTGGATGTCATTGTTGCCGCGCAGGGAGAGACCGCACTCGAAATTGCTGCGCACCTCCTTGACGTCGTCCTTGAAACGCTTGAGCGAATCGAGTTCGCCGTCCCACTGTACGACATTGTTGCGCAACAGGCGAACGCGCGAATTGCGCTTGACGATGCCTTCAAGCACATAGCAGCCGGCAATGGTACCAACCTTGGAAACATGAAAGACCTGGCGGATTTCGACCAGCCCGGTAATCTGCTCGCGTTTTTCCGGGGACAGCATGCCGGAAAGTGCTGCCTTGATTTCATCGACGGCGTCATAGATCACGTTGTAATAGCGGATATCGACACCGAAGGTCTCGGCCAATTTCCGCGAACCGGCGTCGGCACGAATGTTGAAGCCGATGATGACCGCACCCGATGCCTGGGCCAGATTGACGTCGGATTCGCTGATCGCTCCGACCCCGCCATGAATGATCTGCACCCGGACTTCCTCGTTCGAGAGCTTGCCCAGGGTTTGCACCAGAGCCTCCTGAGAACCCTGCACGTCGGCCTTGACGATGAGCGGCAAGGTCTTGATCTCTCCTTCCTTCATCTGTTCGAACATGTTTTCCAGCTTGGCCGCCTGCTGCTTGGCCAGCTTGACATCACGGAACTTGCCCTGGCGGAACAGCGCGATTTCGCGCGCCTTCTTTTCATCGGCCAGCACAATGGCTTCCTCGCCGGCAGCCGGCACATCGGACAAACCAAGAATTTCAACCGGGATGGACGGGCCCGCTTCGCTGATCGGCTTGCCGTTTTCGTCGAGCATGGCGCGCACACGGCCGGAGACCTGACCCGCCAGAATGATATCGCCACGCTTCAGCGTACCGGACAGCACCAGCATGGTCGCCACCGCGCCGCGCCCCTTGTCGAGACGCGCCTCGATGATCAGCCCCTTGGCCGGCGCATCCTTCTGCGCGGTCAACTCAAGCACTTCGGCTTGCAACAGGACCTGTTCCAGCAGATCGTCGATGCCGGTGCCCTTCTTGGCGGAAACCGGCACGAAGGGCGAATCACCACCATATTCTTCAGGAATCACGCCTTCGGCGACCAGTTCCTGCTTCACGCGATCAACGTTCGCATCCGGCTTGTCCATCTTGTTGATGGCCACGACCAGCGGCACACCGGCCGCCTTGGCATGATGGATCGCTTCCTTGGTCTGCGGCATCACACCGTCATCGGCAGCCACCACCAGGATGACGATGTCGGTCGCCTTGGCGCCGCGCGCACGCATCGCAGTAAACGCTTCGTGGCCCGGCGTATCGAGGAAGGTGACCATCCCACGCTCGGTTTCGACGTGATAGGCGCCAATGTGCTGGGTAATGCCGCCAGCTTCACCGGCCGCCACCTTGGCCCGCCGGATGTAGTCAAGCAGCGAGGTCTTGCCGTGGTCAACGTGGCCCATCACGGTAACCACCGGAGCACGGGGTTCAAGCGGCACATCCTTGTGCTCGACCCCCTGGGTGTCTTCAAGGAAGGCATCCGGGTCGTCCAGCTTGGCAGCCACCGGCGTGTGCCCCATTTCTTCGACCACGATCATGGCCGTTTCCTGATCCAGCACCTGGTTGATGGTGACCATCGACCCCATCTTCATCATCACCTTGATGACTTCGATGGCCTTGACCGCCATCTTGTGCGCCAGATCCGTGACGGAAATGGTTTCCGGAACATGCACTTCGCGCACCACCGGCTCGGTCGGCGCCTGGAAGCTGCCCTGGCCGTCATCGGTCTTGTTGTCGTGCTTCTTGTGGCCATGACGACCCGTTTTCCAGGAACTGCCCGTATCAGCGGAACGCGTCTTGATACCCGACTTCTTCTTCCCGTCATCGCCGCGGCCATTGCCGCCTTTCTTGGCGTCCTTGCCCGGCGCATCCGGCTTCTTGTGCAGCGTTCCTTTTTCGCCTGCAGGCGCAGGCGCCTGCGCCTTGGCCTGGGTCGTTGCCAACTGGCGCGCCTGCTCTGCTGCCTGTGCTGCGACGGCAGCGACCTCGGCTTCGCGCCGCATGCGAACCAGCTCGGCTTCGCGCTCCTGCTTCATGCGCATTTCGCGGGCTTGCAGTTCCAGTAGTTCGTGGTGGCGGCGGTCCTGTTCGTCACGGAACACCCGTACCGGGGCGGGTGCCGCCGGTACTGCTTCAACCACCGGCTCGACGACCGGCGGCTCGACAATTACTGGCGCAGGCGGAATCTCGACCGGCGCAACAACCGGCGCCTGCTCGACAACGACTGGCGCCACTTCGACGACCGGCTCGGCAATCACCTGTTCTGGCAGCGTGCCAGGCACCTGGTCACCGGGCTCGCGCTTGATCAAAACGCGTTTCTTGCGCACCTCGACCTGAACGGTCCGGGCGCGCCCGTGGGAATCCGTCGCCTTGATCTCGGAGGTCTGCTTGCGGGTCAGCGTGATCTTTGTCTTCGATTCGTCGCCATGCGCCCGGCGCAGGTACTCGAGCAGCCTGGCCTTGTCCTGATCGGTCAGCTCATCATTGCTGCCCTGCTTGCCCACGCCGGCCTTGCCGAGTTGCTCGAGCAACGCCACCACCGGCATCTTGAGTTCTACTGCAAATTGCGAAACAGTTGTTGCGGTCATACGTCCACCCTCCCGCTCACTCAAACCAGTGAGCACGCGCCTTCAGAATAATTTCCTTGGCACGTTCTTCATCAATGCCGCTCATTTCAACGAGCTCATCCACCGCCAGTTCGGCGAGGTCATCACGGCTCTTGATCCCATGCCCCGACAGCTTCGCTGCAAGTTCCCTGGTCATCCCTTCGAGACCGAGCAGGTCATCGGCGACCCCTTCCAGTTGCTCCTCGGTCACGATGGCTTCGGTCAGCAGGATGTTCCGCGCGCGATTGCGCAGCTCATTGACAATATCTTCGTCAAGACCGTCGATCTCGAGCATTTCCGCCAGCGGCACGTAGGCAACTTCTTCCAGCGAGGAAAAGCCTTCCTCGATCAGCAGGTCAGCCAGTTCCTCGTCGATATCAAGCTTTTCCATGAAGACGAGGCGGGTCACCGCATACTCGGCTTCCGATTTCTTTGCCGATTCGTCCTGCGTCATCAGGTTGATCGTCCAGCCGGTCAACTCGGAGGCGAGACGGACATTCTGCCCGTTGCGGCCGATAGCGATGGCAAGGTTGTCTTCATCGACCACGACATCCATCGCGTGCTTTTCCTCGTCGACCACGATGGACGACACTTCGGCCGGAGACAAGGCGCCGATGACGAATTGGGCCGGGTCAGCCGACCACAGCACGATGTCGATGTTCTCGCCACCGATCTCGTTGCGCACGGCGGTGACGCGCGAACCGCGCAGGCCAACACAGGTACCGATCGGATCGACGCGCGGGTCGTTCGACTTGACGGCTATCTTGGCACGCAGCCCCGGGTCGCGGGCACAGGCCTTGAGTTCCATCAGGCCATCCTCGATCTCCGGAACTTCCATTTCGAACAGGCGGATAACAAATTCCGGCGCGGTGCGTGACAGGATGATCTGCGGGCCGCGGGCATTGCGGTCGATGCGCAGCAGATAGGCGCGAATACGGTCGCCGATGCGCAGGTTTTCCTTGGGGATCATCTGGTCACGCGGCAGCAGGGCCTCGATCTTGCCGGCCTCGACAATGGCGTTGCCGCGCTCCATGCGCTTGATGGTCCCGGAAACCACATGCTCCTTGCGCTCGAGGAAGTCGGCCAGGATCTGCTCACGCTCGGCGTCGCGGATTTTCTGCAGGATGACCTGCTTGGCCGCCTGCGCACCGATACGACCGAAATCAATGGGTTCGAGCGCCTCTTCAAGGGAATCACCGGCCTCGATCTCCGGATCGTCCTTCTGCGCTTCGGAGAGCGGAACCTGAAGAAATTCGTTGACGTATTCGCTATCCGGCACAACCTGCCAGCGACGGAAGGACTCGAAGCTACCCGTGTTGCGATCGATGGCGACGCGCACGTCGGCCTCATCGTGGATACGCTTCTTGGTCGCGGACGCGAGTGCCAGTTCAAGGGCACCGAAGACGATATCCTTGCCAACGTTCTTTTCGCGGGCCAGTGCATCGACCAGCAGCAACAGTTCACGGCTCATGGGCTAAAACCTCCTAGTCCTTCAGTCGAATCGGGGCACCAGACGTGCCTTTTCGATATTATTGAATTCCAGTTCCACTTCATCTTTTTCGAGACGCAAGGCAACCTTGCCATCCCAGTAGCCAAGCAGTTCGCCCTGGAAATTGCGGCGGCCGCCGTGCGGAATGCGCAGTTTGATCTGGATATCCTGGCCGGCGAAGCGCGCGAAATCGGCAGCCTTCTTGACCACGCGGTCGAGCCCCGGCGACGAGACTTCGAGACGGTCGTAATCGACGTTTTCCACTTCGAAAACGCGCGAAAGCTGATTGGACACCTTGGCGCAATCCTCGACGTCGATACCGCTCTTCTTGCCCGGGAGGTCGATGAAGACGCGAATCGTCCGGCCGCGCGGCGACATCTCGACGTCGACGAGCTCATAACCCAGACCAACCACGGTCGTTTCAAGCAGCGTGTTTAAATCCATAGCCACAAATAAAAAATGGGCGAAACGCCCACCTCGATAAAAAAGATGCTCCGCCATAAACGGCGGGGGGAACAAACCCGTGAATTATAACGAGTTTATTCCCCCCGGTAAATGAATCCAGCCGACTTTATGCACCGTCAAGGGGCGCCGGCGCAGGCTTGGCCGATTTTTCCAGTTCGCGCAGGAACATCCTGACCTCAGCTTCTTCGAGCTCGCGCACCCTGCCCCGCTTGAGCTGCGGCGGCAGGCTGAACGGACCGTAGCGAACACGGATCAGACGGCTGACCGTGCAGTTGACCGCCTCGAACATGCGGCGCACCTCGCGGTTGCGGCCTTCGAAGATGGTCACGCGGTACCAGTGGTTGGCGCCTTCGCCGCCGCCATCTTGCAGGCTGGCGAAACTGGCCGGGCCATCTTCCAGCTGGATGCCTTCCAGCAGCTGTTTTTGTGACTCCAGCGTCAGTTCGCCCAGCACCCGCACGGCATACTCGCGAATCAGTTCCGAACTCGGGTGCATCAGGGTGTTGGCCAGTTCGCCGGACGTCGTGAACAGGAGGAGGCCCGAGGTATTGAAGTCGAGGCGGCCGACCGCGATCCAGCGTCCACCGCGGATGCGCGGCAATGCGGCGAACACCGAGGGACGCCCCTCCGGGTCGTCGCGCGAGACGATTTCGCCTTCCGGCTTGTGGTACAAGACGACGCGCGGCGTGCGCGTGGTCGTGAAACGCAGATTGACCAGGCGACCGCCAATCTTGACCTTGTCGGTCGGCACCACGCTTTGCCCGACCTGGGCGGTCACGCCATTGACACTGATCTTGCCGGCGGCAATCCACTCCTCCATTTCGCGGCGCGAGCCGATGCCGGCCTGGGCCAGCACCTTTTGCAGGCGCTCCGGCCGGGCTGCGGCGAGCGGCCGGCCATCCCGGGCGACGCTGCCGCGATTCGCCCGCCCACCGGTATTGGGCGCCGGCTTGCGGGGTGACGCGGCGGCCACTGCAGGAGCCGCCCGGTCCTCCGGCGCCGCGCTGTGGCGCCTGCGGCCCCGAAGCCCTTCACTGTCACGGTCGACGCCATTTTCATGCCGCTTTTCAGAAGCGCCCCCGCCCTTTTTCAGCGATTGGCGCAGCGGCGTACGTTTAGTTTTCATGGTTCAGTTCCAATGTCTGGCTGACTTGTTCGAGGGGTGGCAATTCGCTGACGCTGCGCAAACCGAGGTCATCGAGAAATTGCCGGGTCGTGGCGAACAGCGCCGGGCGGCCGGGGGTATCACGATGCCCGACAACATCGATCCAGCCACGTTCTTCCAGCGTCTTGACCACATTGGAATTGACCGCCACGCCGCGAATTTCCTCAATATCGCCACGCGTCACCGGTTGCCGGTAGGCGATGATGGCCAGTGTCTCAAGTACGGCGCGCGAGTACTTCGGCGGGCGCTCCGGGTTGAGCCGCTCGAGATACGGCAAGTATTCGGCACGGGTGCGAAAGCGCCAGCCGGAGGCGAGCTGGATCAGTTCCACTGGCCGATCCGCCCATTCCTCGCGGATTTCATCGAGCAGCTTGCGCAAGGTGTCAACCGATAGCGCATCGTCGAACATCTTGCGCAGTTCGAGCGGCGTCATCGGCTCGCGTGCGGCGAGCAGGGCCGCTTCAAGCACTTTCTTGACCTGGCTCGCTTCCACCTTGATGCACTCTCACGTAAATGGGCTGAAACGCCTCGGTTTGGGTAAATTCGACCAGCTTTTCGCGGGCCAGCTCGAGCATGGCGAGAAAATGCACGACCAGACCGGGCGCACCCATTTCCGGGTCGAACATCGTTTCGAACTGGACGAAACCGCCGCGCTCCCGCAAAAGACGCAGGATGATCCCCATATGCTCGCGCACCGACAGCTCTTCGCGTTCGATCCGGTGGTGCTTTTTCAGGCCGGCCTGGCGGAAGATCGCCATCCAGGCATCCTTGAGATCATCGACCGAGACTTCCGGCAAACGAACGTAAAGCGACTTTTCGACCAGCGTCTCGACCCAGAAGAACTCGCGTTCGGCCTGCGGCATTTCGTTCAGCCGCTGGCCGGCCAGCTTCATCTGCTCGTACTCCATCAGCCGACGCACCAGTTCCGCACGCGGGTCCTCGGCTTCGTCGTCAGCGCCGACTTTCGCGCGCGGCAACAGCATGCGCGACTTGATCTCGATGAGCATGGCCGCCATCACCAGGTATTCGGCGGCCAGTTCGAGATTGCCCGCGCGCATGCTGTCGATATAGCTCAGGTACTGCCGGGTCAGCGGCGCCATCGGGATGTCGAGCACGTCCACGTTGGCTTTGCGGATCAGGTAGAGCAACAAATCGAGCGGCCCCTCGAAGGCATCGAGCATGATCTCGAGCGCATCGGGCGGGATGTAGAGATCCTGCGGCAGGGTCTCCATCGCCTCGCCATAAATGCGGGCGACCGGCACGAAAACAGACGCCTGGGGCGCGTCGACCACCGCATTCATCGGAAAATACAACCGTCAGCCCGGGATGTCGTCCGCGGCGAAGCCATCAGTGGTATTCGAGCCCCATCGACTCGCGCACGTCGCGCATGGTTTCGCGGGCCAGTTCGCGCGCCTTCTCGCAGCCGTCGGCAATGATGTTCTTGACCAATGAGGGATCATCCAGATACAGCTGCGCCCGCTCGCGCATCGGCACCTGTTCACGCAGGATACCGTCGATCACCGGCTGCTTGCATTCGATGCAGCCGATACCGGCGGTGCGGCAGCCCTGCTGCGCCCATTGCTTACAGCTGTCATCGGAATAGACCTGATGCAACTGCCAGACCGGGCACTTGGTCGGCTCGCCCGGATCATTGCGGCGCACCCGGGCCGGGTCGGTCGGCATGCTGCGCACCTTCTTCGTCACCGACGCCTCGGATTCGCGCAGGGTGATGGTGTTGTGGTACGACTTGGACATCTTCTGCCCGTCCAGCCCGGGCATGCGCGAAGCCTCCGTAAGCAGTGCGCCCGGCTCGGCAAGGATCATCTTGCCGGTGCCCTCCAGATAACCGAACAGCCGTTCGCGGTCACCCTGGGAAAGATGTTGGATTTCATCAAGCATCGCCTTGGCCTGCTCGACCGCCTCCTTGTCGCCGTTTTGCTGAAAGCGGGTGCGCAGTTCCTCGTAAAGCCGCGCCTTCTTGCTGCCCAGCTTCTTGACCGCCTCGCGTGCCTTGTCCTCGAAGCCCGGTTCGCGCCCATACAAGTGATTGAAACGGCGGGCAATTTCGCGCGAAAACTCGATATGGGGAACCTGATCCTCGCCCACCGGCACCTTGTCGGCGCGATAGATCAGGATATCGGCTGACTGCAGCAGCGGATAGCCGAGGAAGCCGTAGGTCGACAAATCCTTGTTCTCCAGCTTTTCCTGCTGGTCCTTGTAGGTGGGCACCCGTTCCAGCCAGCCGAGCGGCGTCATCATCGACAGCAGCAAGTGAAGCTCGGCATGTTCCGGCACCCGGGACTGGATGAACAGTGTGGCCAGATTGGGATCGATACCGGCCGCCAGCCAGTCGATGACCATGTCCCAGGTCGCCTGCTCGATACCCTGCGGGTTGTCGTATTGCGTGGTCAGGGCATGCCAGTCGGCGACGAAGAACAGACAGGGATGCTCATGCTGGAGCCTGTTCCAGTTCTTGAGAACCCCGTGATAGTGGCCAAGATGCAACGACCCGGTGGGGCGCATGCCGGAGAGAACACGTTCTGCGTACATAGTCGATCAATAAAGTCCAAAAATGGATTCGATGGTCCGCGCCGCAAAGATCACCAGCGGATTCATGACGGCGCCAAGAATACCGGTGAACAACAGGAGCAGCAAAATCGGAAAACCCCAGCGCTCAAGCTGCGCGAACTTCCACGCCAGCTGGTGCGGCAGAAGGCTCACCGCAATGCGCCCCCCATCGAGCGGCGGCAACGGTAGCAGGTTGAGCACCATGAGTACGCAATTGACGATGATGCCGATCTTGCTCATTTCGGAGAGCGGCAGCGTGAAGAAATTTCCGGGCATCAGCCAGGCCAGCTTGAGCATGAAGGCCCAGAAAAAAGCCATGAAAAGGTTGGCACCCGGCCCGGCAGCGGCCACCCATAACATGTCGCGCTTGGGATTGCGCAGGCGGTTGAAGTCGACCGGCACCGGTTTGGCGTAGCCGAACAGGAAAGTGCCACCGGAAAAGAGCAGGATCGCGATCGGGATGATGATGGTGCCGACCAGGTCGATATGGCGGATCGGGTTGAGGCTGATGCGCCCCATCTGCCAGGCGGTCGGGTCGCCAAAATGGCGCGCCGCATAGCCATGCGCAGCCTCGTGCAATGTAATTGCAAAGATCACCGGCAGAGCGGCGATGGCGAGGGTCTGGATCAGGCTTTCGAGCATCAGCTGCCCAGCCCGAAAGGCACCAGGGAACCGCGTCCGGCGCGGATGAGCTCGGGCGTCGGACCGGTCAGGTCGATGATCGTCGTCGGCTCGGTACCGCAGTGACCGGCATCGAGAATCAGTTCCAGCTGATCCTCGAGCCGGTCGTGAATTTCCCAGCCTTCGGTCAGCGGCGTTTCGTCACCCGGCAATTGCAGGGTGGTGGTCAGCAGCGGCTCGTTCAGCTCGTCGAGCAGCGCCAGCGCCACCGGATGCGCGGGGACGCGCAGGCCGATGGTCTTGCGCTTCGGGTGCAGGACGCGGCGCGGCAACTCCTTGGTACCTTCGAGGATGAAGGTATAGCTGCCCGGCGTGGTCGCCTTGAGCAAACGGTACTGACTGTTGTCGACGCGGGCGAAATGGGCAATTTCGGAAAGGTCGCGCACCATCAGCGTCAAATGATGGCGGTCATCCATCTGGCGGATCTGGCGAATGCGATCCAGCGCCTCCTTGTCGCCGAGACGGCAACCCAGGGCGTAGCACGAATCGGTCGGCAGCGCGACGAGCGTCCCGTCGCGGATGAATTCGGCAGCCTGGGCCAGCAAGCGCTGTTGGGGCGACTCGGGGTGAATATTGACGACGCGGGCCATGAATTAAAGAATCATCCGCCAGATCGGTTTGAGGTCTTCCGGCAGTTGCGGCAGCTTGCCAAGATCGACATAACTCTCCACCGGCCCGTGGAAATCCGAACCGCGCGAGGCGTGGAAGGCGTAATGTCGGGCCAGCCGGGCAAAATGCATGACATGGTCGGGTGAATGGCTGCCGCAGGTCACCTCGACACCCTGCCCGCCCAGTTCCTTGAAATCGTCGAGAAAATGTCGCATTTCGGCGCCCGACATCTTGTAACGCCCGGGATGCGCGACCACCGGGACGCCGCCGGCAGCGGTGATCCAACCGATGGCTTCCTCCAGGGTCGCCCAGCGATGATCGACGTAGCCCGGCTTGCCCGGCGTCAGATAATGCTGAAAGACGCTCGAGACATCGCGAGCGATGCCGATCGACACCAGATAGCGGGCAAAGTGGGCGCGCGAAATCAGGCTCGGGTTGGTGGCAAAGCACAGCGCCCCCTCGTACGCGCCAGGAATACCGATGGCAGCCAGCGCATCACCCATGCGTCGGGCGCGCTCAAGACGACCGATCCGCAGTTCATCGAGTCCGCCACGCAGCGCCGGATCCTTGTCATCGAAACCGAGACCGACAATATGAATGGGGACACCCTTCCATTCGATGGAGATTTCCACGCCGGTCACATAGCCCATACCGACCTCTTCGGCGACTGCGCGGGCTTCATCCAGACCACCAATATCATCGTGGTCGGTCAACGCCCACAGGTCTACGCCATTGGCCGCCGCACGTCTGGCTACCTCATGCGGCGGCAGCAAGCCGTCGGAAACGACCGAATGGCAGTGGAAATCGAAGTTGGCTGGGGTCACGGGCAAGGCAGTTCAGGCAAAATGCGAGTTTAACACGAAGGCAGGCGACGCCCGGCTTCCCTTGTGCAGTGCAGCAGGTTGCCTGACGGGAGGCATCCCGCTATAGTGCTTCCCGTTCCGTGGGAGAGCGCAGATCCGTCTGCCGCCGAAGGCGCAATTTCACCCGAAAACGCTCAGGCAAAAGGACCGCGGAACCGATGCCATGCCCCCATGGCATTGAAACTCTGGAGAGCGGCGTCAACAGCGCCCACCGATGGGGCAAATCTCTCAGGTATCGAGGACAGAGGGGTGAAACGCAAGATGTGTGTCTTTCGTTTCACCCCTTTTCCGTTTCTAGAAGTGGCGTTAACAAACGTTCATAAAGGATTGATATGCTGAAGAAAACGGTTTTGAACGCAGCCCATCGCGCGCTCGGTGCCCGGATGGTCGATTTCGGCGGCTGGGACATGCCGGTCAACTACGGTTCGCAGATCGAGGAGCACCACGCTGTGCGCAAGGACTGCGGCATGTTCGATGTCTCGCACATGTGCCCGGTCGATGTCGTCGGTGCCGATTGCCGCGCCTTCCTGTCGCGCCTGGTCGCCAACGATGTCGCCAAGCTGACGGTTTCCGGCAAGGCCCTTTACTCGGCCATGCTCAACGAGGCCGGCGGCGTCATCGACGACCTGATCATCTACTTCCTGAGCGATACACGCTTCCGCATCGTGATCAACGCCGGCACGGCCGAGAAGGACCTGGCGTGGATGCAGGCGAAAGCTGCCGAATGGAATCTGGACGTGACCATCACCCAGCGCCGCAGCGGCGACAGTGCCCTCGCCATCATCGCCGTGCAGGGCCCGAATGCCCGCGCCAAGGTCTGGCAGGTGCTGCCGCAGGCCAAGGCGGCCATCGCCAACCTGAAGCCCTTCTTCGCCGCCGAAGTCGATCAGTATTTCATCGCCAGCACCGGCTACACCGGTGAAGACGGCTACGAGATCATGCTCCCGGCCAGCGAAGCCGAAGCGCTGTGGAATGCACTGCACCAGGCCGGGGTCGCCCCCTGTGGCCTCGGCGCTCGCGACACGCTGCGCCTGGAGGCCGGCATGAATCTCTACGGCCAGGACATGGACGAGACAGTTTCGCCGCTCGACGCCGGTCTCGCCTGGACGGTCGCCATGAAGGACGGCCGCGATTTCGTCGGCAAATCGGCGTTGACCGCAGCCGGCCAGCGGAAAGCTTTCCTCGGCCTCGTCCTGCTCACTAAGGGCGTACTGCGCGGACATCAAAAAGTAATTACGAAACATGGCGATGGAGAAATAACTTCAGGTAGTTTCTCGCCAACGCTGCAGCAGTCCATCGCCCTCGCCCGCCTGCCACTTGGCGTCCAGGTCGGCGATGAAGTCGAAGTCGATATCCGTGGCAAGTTGTTGAAAGCCAGGGTCACCAAACCTGTATTCGCCCGCAACGGCAAAGCCGTCAGCTAATTCAATCCCATTCAGGAGAAAACCATGTCCAACGTCCCCGCCAATCTCAAGTACGCCACCTCCCACGAATGGATGCTGCTCAACGCTGACGGTACCGTCACGGTCGGCATCACCGACCACGCCCAGGAAGCGCTCGGCGACCTCGTTTTCGTCGAACTTCCGGAAGTCGGCGCCCATTTTGCCGCCGAGAAGGAAATCGCCGTCGTCGAATCGGTCAAGGCTGCGGCTGACGTGTATGCACCGATCGCCGGCACCGTGACCGAAGTCAATCAGGCCGCTGCCGACGCGCCGGAATCGGTTAATGCCAACGCCTACGCCGCCTGGCTGTTCAAGATGACGCCGGACAACGCCGCCGACCTCGACAAGATGCTCGACGCCGCTGCCTACCAGGCCGTCGCCGACGCCGCCTAAGCAAGGACTGCCCATGTCGCTCAATCAACCGCTCGCCGCGCTGGAGCAGCACGACGAGTTCATCGGCCGTCACATCGGCCCCTGCGCCAGCGAGATGACCGCCATGCTAGCCGCCATCGGTGCCGCCAGCCTCGACCAGCTGATCGACCAGACCGTGCCGGCCGCCATCCGCCTGCCCGCCGACCTGCCGCTGCCCGCACCGCGCCGCGAACACGAGGCGCTGGCCGATCTCAAGGCCATGGCCAGCAAGAATGTCGTCAATAAGTCCTGCATCGGCATGGGCTATTACGACACGCTGACGCCCAAGGTCATCCTGCGCAACGTCATGGAAAACCCGGGCTGGTACACCGCCTACACGCCCTACCAGGCCGAAATCGCCCAGGGCCGCCTGGAAGCGCTGATGAACTTCCAGCAGATGGTCGTCGACCTGACCGGTCTGGAAATCGCCAATGCCTCGCTGCTCGACGAAGCGACCGCCGCCGCCGAGGCGATGACCATGGCGCGCCGCGTTTCCAAGTCGAAATCGAACCGTTTCCTGGTCGATGCCGCCTGCTTCCCGCAGACCATCGACGTCGTGAGGACCCGCGCCGAGTATTTCGGCTTCGAATTGGTGATTGCTGCGGTCGACCCCGAAAATGAGGCAAAAACCATTGCCGACGATTATTTCGGCGCCCTGCTCCAGTACCCCGGCGACAACGGCGAAGTCCGCGACCTCAGCGAGCTGATCGCTGGCCTCAAGGCCAAGGGCACGACGGTCGCCGTGGCCACCGACCTGATGGCGCTGGTGCTGCTCAAGTCGCCGGGCGCCATGGGTGCCGACATCGCGCTCGGCTCCAGCCAACGCTTCGGCATTCCGATGGGCTTCGGCGGCCCGCACGCCGCCTTCTTCGCCACCCGCGAAGCCTTCGTCCGCTCGATGCCGGGCCGCATCATCGGCGTCTCGAAAGACGCCCGCGGCAACACCGCCTACCGCATGACGCTGCAGACGCGCGAACAGCACATCCGCCGCGAGAAGGCCAATTCCAACATCTGCACCTCGCAGGTACTGCTGGCCAACATGGCCGGCATGTACGCCGTCTATCACGGCCCGCTGGGCCTGCAGACCATCGCGGCCCGCATTCACCGCCTGACCGCGATCCTCGCCGAAGGCCTGGCGCGGGCCGGCGTCAGCGTACTGACCAGCCAGTTCTTCGACACCCTGCATTTCGACCTCGGTGCCCGCGCCGAGACGGTCTATCGCGAAGCGCTGGCCGCCGGCTACAACCTGCGCCGCGTTTCGGCCGGCGTGCTCGGCGTTTCCTTCGACGAAACGACGACCCGCCACGATGTCGCCGCGCTGTTCAAGCTGATCGCCCAGACTACGCTCGATGTCGCCGCCATCGATGCCCAGGTTGCTGCCGCCGACCCGGCGCTGCCCCCTGAGTTGTTCCGCAGCGACGTCATCCTCGGCCACCCGGTGTTCAACACGCACCACACTGAACACGAAATGCTGCGCTACCTCAAGTCGCTGCAGAACAAGGATCTGGCGCTCGACCACTCGATGATCTCGCTCGGCTCCTGCACCATGAAGCTGAACGCGACCAGCGAAATGATCCCGGTCACCTGGCCGGAATTCGGCGGCCTGCACCCGTTCGCGCCGCGCGACCAGGCGGCCGGCTACCTGGAAATGATCGCCGGCCTGACCGAGTGGCTGAAGACCGTCACCGGTTTCGACGCCATCTGCATGCAGCCGAACTCCGGCGCCCAGGGCGAATACGCCGGCCTGGTCGCTATCGACCGCTACCACGCCAGCCGCGGCGAGGAACACCGCAACGTCTGCCTGATCCCCAAATCGGCGCACGGCACCAACCCGGCCACCGCCCAGATGGCCAACATGAAGGTCGTCGTCGTCGATTGCGACGACAACGGCAACGTGGACGTTAGCGACCTCAAGGCCAAGGCTGAAGAGCACAACGACGACCTGGCCTGCCTGATGATCACCTACCCGTCCACGCACGGCGTGTTCGAGGAAGCGGTGCGCGAAATCTGCGCCATCGTCCATGCCCACGGCGGCCAGGTGTACATGGACGGCGCCAACCTCAACGCCCAGGTCGGCCTGACTTCGCCCGGCTTCATCGGCGCCGACGTCAGCCACATGAACCTGCACAAGACCTTCGCCATCCCGCACGGCGGCGGCGGACCGGGCATGGGTCCGATCGGCCTCAAGGCGCATCTGGCACCGTTCATGGCCGACCACGCCGTCCAACCGACCGGCGACGCCAACCGCGTGAATGCCGGCCAGGGCGCGGTGTCCGCCGCCCCCTTCGGTTCAGCGTCGATCCTGACCATTTCCTGGATGTATATGGCAATGCTCGGCGGCGCCGGCGTCAAGAAGGCGACGCAGGTCGCCATCCTCAACGCCAACTACGTCGCGCAGCAGCTGCACGCCCATTACCCGGTGCTCTATACCGGCAAGAACGGCCGCGTCGCCCACGAGTGCATCCTCGACATCCGCCCGATCAAGGCTGCCACCGGCATCGCCGAGATCGACATCGCCAAGCGCCTGATGGACTACGGTTTCCATGCGCCGACGGTGTCCTTCCCGGTCGCCGGCACGATCATGGTCGAGCCGACGGAATCCGAATCGAAGGCCGAACTGGACCGCTTCATCGCGGCCCTGATCAGCATTCGCGAGGAAATCCGCCAGATCGAAAATGGCGTCTGGACAGCCGACAACAATCCGCTGAAGAATGCCCCGCATTCCCAGGCCGATGTTATCGATGCCGACTGGAAGCATCCGTACAGCCGTCAGCAAGCCGTCTTCCCGCTCGCTTGGGTAGCGGCCAACAAGTTCTGGCCGAGCGTCAATCGCATCGACGATGTCTATGGCGACCGCAACCTGAACTGCGCCTGCCCGCCGATGGAAGCGTACGCCGACTGATGACCGTCGATCTCTCTGCCATCGCCAAGTGGCCCAACGTCCCGGCCTGTTACGACTGGTTGTCGCTCGACCGGCGGGGCGACTGGCGCTTGCAGGGAGAGCGCGTCACGCACAGCGGCCTGATTCAATTTATCAACCGGCAGTACGGTTGTGATGAATCAGGCTGCTGGTTTCTGCAGAACGGCCCGCAACGGGTTTTCGTTGCGCTGGCCTACACGCCCTGGGTATTCCGCCGCGAAGGCGAGTCGTTCGTCAGCCATACCGGCGAACCGTCCGGCGACATCAAGGCAATATACCTCGACGAGGAAGGCAGCATCCTGCTCGAAACCGGACTCGGCATCGGCCTGCTCGACGACCGCGACCTGGCGCATTTTATCGCTGAATGTCGCGCCGGCACCAACCGCACTGCCGATGACGACGACCTGCTCGCCCTGATGACGGGAAGCGCGAGCGGCGCCGTCCTTTGGCGATCCCTGCCACTGCAGCGGATTGCTGCGGTCGACGTCAAAAAACACTACAAATTCGAGCCGCACCCGCAGCCTCCGCATGTTCCTTAACCTCGCCACCCTGCTCCACGTTTTCGTGGTGCTGGCCATTGCGTTGCGCCTCTTCTCGCGCCGCAACGCGCACGGCACCGCCCTCGCCTGGCTGCTGCTCGTCGTGCTGGTGCCGGCCGTCGGCGTTTTCGTTTACCTGCTGATCGGCGAACGTCGTCTGGGCAAGACCTGGATGCAGCGCGCCATTGCGCTGCAACCGCAGGTGCTCGAGTGGGCCAGAGGAATTCCTCCGGAAAATGTCGTTTCCCCGGCCACCCTCGCCGCCGGTGCGCAAGGCGTCAGCCGATTCGCCAGCGGCTCGGTCGGCCTGCCCTTGATGGGCAACCATCGGCTGCATCTGCTTTCCGACAGTGCGGCGATCATTGAGGCCTTGATTGCCGACATCGATTCGGCGCGCAACTCGGTTCATATGGAGTTCTACATCTGGAATGCCGGTGGCTTCGTCGACGACCTCGTTGCGGCGCTGGATCGGGCCGCACGGCGCGGCGTCGCGTGCACCGCGCTGATGGATTCGCTGGGCAGCCGTGCTTTCTTCAGGAGCGCGGCAATCGAGCGTTTGCGCGCAGCCGGCGTCAGGGTGGTCGAAATTCTCCCGGTCAATCCGCTGCGTTCGCTCTTCGTGCGCTTCGACCTGCGCGATCATCGCAAGATCGCGGTCATCGACCGCCGGATCGCCTATACGGGCAGCATGAATATCGCCGACCCGCGCTTCTTCAAGCAGGATGCGGGGGTCGGCCAGTGGGTGGATGCCATGGCGCGCATCGAAGGGCCGGCGGCCTGGGTGCTCGAAGCGGTATCGCTGTCGATCACCGCGCTGCAGACGGGCACCCATTTTGCCGCGCCGCCCCCGCCTGACTTGCTGCCAGCCGGCAACAGCAACATTCAGATCTTTCCCTCCGGCCCCCAGACACCGACCAGGAGTGTCGAGCAACTGCTGCTCGCCGCCATTTACGCGTCCCGCCGAGAGATCGTGCTCACCACGCCTTATTTCGTCCCCAGCGAAACGCTGCTGATCGCCCTGCGCTCCGCCGCGACGCGCGGCGTCAGCGTGATCCTGATCGTCCCGGAAAAGATCGATTCCCGTCTGGTCCGCTACGCGACCAATGCCTACAACGATGACCTGCTGGCTGCCGGCATCACCGTCCTGCGTTTCCGCGATGGCCTGCTGCACACCAAGAGCATGGTCGTCGACGAGGAAATGACCATCTTCGGCACGGTCAACCTCGATCTGCGCAGCTTTGAACTCAACTTCGAAGTCTCGATGATCGCCTTCGACCCGATCTTTTCAGCGGAAGTACGCGCCCTCCAGCGCCAGTACGAAAGCCGCTCGGATCACCTGCAACTTGAGCAGTGGCAGGCCCGCCCCGTCTGGCGGCGCATCGTCGAAAACGCTGTGCAGGTGATGAGCCCGCTGCTCTGAGGCGAAAAACCCGGTCAGGTCGCCTGCTGCCAGGCCGCGATCTCCGGTAGCGAATCGGCGAGGTTTTCGTGCAGTGCCTTGTCCACCTGCAACAGCAGCTTGCCCTGCCGGGCATCCAGCTTGCGCGGAAAGACCGGATTCAACGTAACGAACAGATCGCCAGCCAGATTGTGTCCGCGCCCCGGATAGCCTTTGCCGGCCAGATGCAGCACCCGTGAGTCCGGCAGTCCGGCTGCAAGCCTGACCGAGATATTCCCGCCCAGTGTCGGCACATCGATCTCGCCGCCGGCGATCATCGCCAGGGCGCTGACCGGCATGCTGAAATGCAGATCGCGCCCGCGCAGCTGATAACGCGGGTGGGAACGAATGATCAGGGTCAGGTAGAGATCGCCGGCCGCGAGTTCGCCCATTGCCGGCTCGCCCTGCCCGGCCAGGCGCAGCTCATCGCCAGGCAGCATGCCGGGCGGGACGCTGATTTCAAGGCTGAGATCCGCTGTCTCGCGGCCACTGCCCGCACAATCGGGACAAATGCGTTCGCTGAAGAAACCGCGGCCACCGCAGTCAGCGCAGGGAACCAGCCCGCGCCCGGCGTCGCGAATGCGACCACTGCCGTGACAGGCTGCGCAAAAACGCGTGCGTGCCATGCCCGATTCCCCGCTGCCGTCACAGGTCGAGCACGCCTTGCCACGGCTGAAGCTGAACATCTTGGTGCAGCCGGAAGCCGCCTCCTCCAACGCCAGTTCATAGCTGAAGCGGATGTCGGCCGCCCGGACCACCGGTTCCTCCTGCGCCGCGCCGTCCGCTTCGTCATCGGGTGCCCCGTTTTCACCCCCATTTTCCCCGTTGACCGTGGTCAGCCGGTCGTAGGCGGCACGAATCTCCTTGAATCGCTCTGCCGCTTCCGGATGGCCATTGCGATCAGGGTGCCAGCGCATGGCGAGACGGCGGAAGGCGCGCTTCCATTCGGCAGGGCCGGCTTCGGCAGAGAGTCCGAGAACGGTATAGGGATCTTTCTCCATCGCTTATCTTTCCGGGCGCCCGCCATCCGCCGGCAGGATCTGGCCGATCAGGTCCGCCATCAAGTCGGCGGTGTGTCCTTGGCGGTCACGGTCCGGGTTGTATTCCACGATCTCGAGGGCCAGCAAGCCGGCGAGACGCGCCACCCGGCCCAGCGCCCCCAGGAGTTCGTCGGCGCGCAGGCCATCCGGCTCGGGACTGCCGACGCCGGGCGCCACGTCGGGGTCGAAGGCATCGAGGTCGAGGGTCACGCCAAAGCCGCCAGGCGCGGCAGCGACGATGCGCATGGCCTCGTCGAGGCAGGCGGCGAACCCACGTTCCAGTATCTCGTCGCTCGTCATCACCCGGACACCGATGCGCATCAGGAAATCCATTTCTTCAGACTCATAGCTGCGCGGCCCGAGAACGACGGTGTGCGCCGCATCGACCTGCGGCCCGGCCAGCCCGACATTCAGCAGGCGTTTGTCCCCGCGCCCGAGCAGGCAGGCCAGCGGCATGCCATGCAGGGCCCCGGAATACGAGGTTTCCGGCGTATGGCTATCGAGATGGGCGTCGATCCACAGAAGCCCGACCGGCCTGCCGACGAATCTCGCCACCCCGCTCCAGGTGCCGATGGCCACGGAATGATCGCCGCCAAGCACTAGCGGAAATACCCCGGCGCCAAGCGCCAGCCCGACCTCGTCGGCCAGACGCCGGCACAGTTCGGCGATACGCCCGACCGGCGATGCACCGTCACCCTGCGTGGCAAACAGGGTCCGGCCCCAGTCGAGGCGTGGGTGATGTTCCAGTTCATGCCAGGCCTGGGAATGATGGAAGGCTACCGGACCATCGGCACATCCTCGGTCCGGCGCACCGATGCCACTGGCCGCACCGATGATGCGCACGCGCGCCGGGAATTTCCTCCCACCCGGCTTCACCGGATCTGCCCCCTGCCGCTTCAAATTGCCTTCCCGGGCTGCAACTGGGTGAGCATGGCGCGCAACGCCGCTACTTCCGCCTCGAGCGTCGCGACACGTGCCCTGAGTTCCTCGAATTCCCGACTCACCGAAGCGCCGCCTTCGGCGCGCCCGGGCAGCATCGCATCGCTATCCGGATGCCCGCCGAGCAGATGCATCCAGCGATTCTCGCGCGCCCCCGGCAAACGGGGCAATTCGACGACCAGGCCGCCATCCGGACGATCCGCCAATTCTTCTAGAAAAGCGTCGACCGATGAGATGTCGGCAAATTTGTGCAGCCGTTCACAGTTCAGGCGCAGCTCACCCGCAGTCTGCGGGCCGCGCAGCATGAGCACGGCAAGCAGAGCCGAGGCCTGCGTCGGAACACCCAGCGCTCTCTCCATGCCATGCGCAAAGCGCACCACCCGGCTGCCACTCACCGCCTCGACCAGCCCTGCCGCGCTTAATTCACCAAGGGCGAGCAGAACTTCGGATTCGCTCACCTCCATGACCGGATTCCGGCTGGTTTTCTGGTTGCACCCGGCCACCAGGGCGTTCACAGAAAGCGGGTAGGTATCAGGCACGGTACGCTGCTTTTCGACAAGGGTGCCGAGTACGCGGATCGGAAGCGGGGCGAGGGAAGGAGGGAGATTTGCCATTGACATGTCTTCGGTATCAGGCTGGGCGATCAAGCGCCCGTATCAAGCAAGTTGGGCACCGTGACGCCGCGCTGCGCTTCCGGGGTTCGCGCCCAGGCGCGATAGAGGCGCAGGGCCACATGCGCGTCATTCGCCGCGTATAGCAACTGGCGTTCGCTCAATTGAGCTGCGGCCCAGTTGCTGGTGCCGGTCTTCTTGGATTTTTGCAGCTTCTGGCCGAAAAAATGGGCGACTGCCACCTTGGCGCCCACCGTTCCGCGATGCCCTGCCCCGCGCAGCACCTCGCCGAGATCGAGCACATTGCGGATTTCGATGCCCAGCCTCGATTTCAGGGCGCTGCGATCATTGCCCAGCCCGAATCCGACCTTGATGACTGCGGGCGACTCGAGCACGGCTCGCAGCGCCGCGCTGCCCGGCAGACGCGCAACGGGAAAAAGCCAGGCACGTGCCTCGGTCGCCAGTTGAACCAGGTGCGGGCCGGTCGACACCTCGCCTTTCAGGAAGGTCGGCTTCGACTCCGTATCGAAGCCGATTGCATCGGCTGCCAGCAGGGCGGCACGCGCCTCGTCCGCCAACATCGGCGAGACGACGAGGGTCACGTCGGCCAGCCCGATGCCCTGGTAGAGCGGCAGATCGGCGGTGGCCAGCGACCGCCGGCTGAAGACCACGTCACTCATCCGGACACGCCGCCATTGCTGCCCTGAGCCAGTGGCCGAGCGCGTGGATTTCCTCGAGGCAGACCGAATGCGGCATCGGATATTCATGCCAGTCGACCCGATAGCCGTTTCGCTGCAGAAAATCCCGGGCCGCCAGTCCGAGGTCGGGGTCGACCACGTCGTCCGCCAAACCGTGCGCCGCAAAGATCGGCACCTCCCGGCAGGCGGCAGATGCCTCGCCGGCCAACCAGACGGGGTCGGGAATGTAGGTGGACAGGCCGATGACCCCGGCCAGCCGCTCGCGATGGGTGAGTCCGGTAATGTAGGCAACCGCGCCGCCTTGCGAAAAGCCGGCAACGAAGATCCGCCGAGCGGGAATGCCGCGCCTGTTCTCGCGCTCGATGAGCGAGCGGACCGCCTGCCGGGAGCGGCCGAGACCTGCAGCGTCGACCCGCCGGCTGGTTTTCTCCAGCGAAATGATGTCGTACCAGGCACGCATTTCATAGCCGCCGTTGCACGTCACCGGAATGAACGGCGCATGCGGAAAGACGAAGCGGACGCCGACGCCCGCATCCAGCCCCAGTTCGGGCACCACCGGCACGAAGTCGGAACCATCGGCGCCAAGGCCATGCATCCAGATAATCGAAAAACGCGGATTTTCGGCAGTCTCTACTTCAATTGCGGGCAACAGGTCTTCCACTGCATTCTCCGTTTACGGGCCGGACGCGGCAATCAGGCCGGCGCGCTGCAATTCGCTGACGATGCCGGCGGCCATCTCGCGGTAGCCGGCGGCGTTCGGATGAATCTGGTCCGCACAAAGCTCAGGGCGGCCAAGGATAGCCGAGAACAGGTCACGGATCAGCAGGATTTTCTCCTCTTTTGCCAGTTGACCGTAGATGGGCGAATCGGCGGGTTTTCTCGCCACCACGCCGAGCAGCGACAACTCCGGCACGGCCAGCAGAACGACCTGCGCCCCGCTCGCACGGACTTGCCGGATGATGTCGCGCAAATCCTCCTTGACCATTGGCGACGGTCGGCGCCGGAGAAAATCGTTGCCACCGATTTCGACGATTACCAGCGCCGGCCGGTACCGATCGAGCAGCGCCTGAATGCGCTGCCTGCCTGCTTCAGCGGTATCCCCGGGAATCCCGGCGTTGACCACGTTCCAGCCGCTCCGCGCCGCCAGTAGTCGGGGCCAGTCTTCCCCCGGCCCGGCCCCCGTTCCATAGGTGACGCTGTCGCCAAAGGCGAGCACCACTTCCCCGGCAGGAACCTGCGGCAGTTTCGTCGCCTTGCCGCAAGCACCGGGCAGACCCGCCAGAAGGACCGCACCGAGCAGGGCACGGCGCTTAGGCAATAGCTGACGGATCACGGGAAGGCGGTGTGGCGTATCAATCAAACAATCCGGGCGGCAGGGGTCTTAGATTCTCGCGCTTGACGGTAAAGCGGACGGGCATCCCCAGCTTGCCGATCGCTTCGACCACCATCCGTCCCGCCGACGCCTCGGCAATCACCCGGACGTTGCGAATCCTGTCCCGCGAACGTCCCACGTAAGTGACATAGGTGCCGGCGCGCGGCAACCAGGTAATAGAAGAGCTGCCCACGTTGTCGCCATTCGCTGCTGGGAGAATGTTGGAAGGCTACTCCTCACGGTAAAAAAATCACATACTGTACATGCATACAGTTATCGGATATTCTGGCGCTGCCCGTTGCAATTGTTTCATTCGATCCGTATGGAGGAACACCGTCATGAACCGTATCCAGAAGTGGTTTGAACTACTCGCCGGCATTTCGCAGGACGAACTTGATCGCCAGGCACTGTCCGCAAGAATTTTCCGGGCGCGGCCATTTGATGCCACGTTACTCGAGAAACCGGCCTGCTGGCGCCGCCGGGAGCGGAACCCGGCAAACGGCAGGTAGATGGAACGGTAACTTGCGCATGCCATACACACCATCCGGATGGGTGGGTGTCATAGACTGACTGGCAGTTCAGAAAAGCAAAAAGCCCTGCAATCACAGGGCTTTCGGCTTATCTGGCGGAGACGGAGACCCCCTTGAATATCTCCGACCGCTTCCTAACAAGTACAAAATTCTATTATTTTACAATTAGATAGACGGCTTAAGAGTCCTAGCAGCTCCTAAGCATTCCTACCCGAGCCAACCCATTGTGGCATACTGCATGGCATACTGTTGAGGTATTCCATGGCTATTCTCACTGATACAAAGGCTCGCAATATTAAACCAGATAGCCCTCAACTCGCTCACGGCGGTGTCACAGGGCTGGTACTCATTCCGTCCAAAACCAAGGGTCGTGGCAAGTGGGTCGTGCGGTTCGTCAGCCCGACCACGGGCAAGCGACGGAATGCTGGTCTAGGTTCCTATCCTGATGTCACCATTGCTGAGGCTGGGAAACAGGCAAATGCCATGCGCGAACAACTTGCGGCAGGCATTGATCCGCTCGATGCGCGTGAGGAATCTGCCAATGCCCCGGAAGCGCTAAATTTCGAGCGGACGGCTGTCTGTGTTCATGCCGAACTGCTTCCCGGCTGGAAAAACAAGAAGCACGGCCAACAATGGATTACTACGCTTCGAGAATATGCTTTCCCGATCATTGGCTCGCTAAAACTGGATGAAATTCAACCGCGCCATATTGCGGACGTCTTGCGCCCTATTTGGCTATCCAAACCCGAAACGGCCAGCCGACTCAAACAGCGATTGCATGCTGTCCTGTCCTGGGGATGGGCACATGGCCATTGCGCCGCCAACCCAGTCGATGTGGTGCATCATCTCTTGCCCCAACAACCCGGCAAAGCCATCCGCACCGAGCATCAACCAGCCATGCCATGGCGGGAGATTCCGAAATTCGTCACCAATCGTTTACGCGGAACTGACCGTCATGGTCAAACCCGCGCAATACTGGAGCTTCTAATCTTGACAGCCACACGCTCAGGCGAAATTCGGGGAATGTGTTGGCGCGAAGTGGATTTTGAAACGTCAACTTGGGCGATTCCTGCCGAACGTATGAAAGCGCAGCAAATGCATCGTGTTCCGCTGTCAAAGCACGCGCTCGATATTCTTGATAAGCAGCGCGGACAACACGACACCTTGGTCTTTCCTTCGCCGCGAGATCAGGTAGTTTTGTCGGACATGGTACTTACCTCATTCTTGCGGCGGGTCAAAGCGGTCAGCGACACGCCAGGACGTGTTGCTACTGCACATGGTTTCCGTAGTTCGTTTCGTGATTGGTGCAGTGAGCATGGCTATCCCCGAGATCTGGCTGAGCGCGCATTGGCGCACACGATCAGCAATAAGGTTGAGGCAGCCTACCATCGGACGGACCTACTGGAGCAGCGACGTCCAATGATGGAGGCGTGGGCTGAATATTGCGTGGGTGATACCCCGTCAAACTTCGATATCGAAAACTAGAACGGCATGATCGGTAATTGCAGCCATCTCCTTTGACCCGGCAAGTTGCAGCCCCTTCCATTCAGTAAGGTATTCTGCCGAAAGGACTCGGCCTTTCTCAGAAACAATCGCGTGGTCGATTCTAGAGGTCTTCTTCCCGTCAATCGAAATGTAGCTCCACGTTCCTTTGGGATTTGGGATCGTGAATCTTTCAGCAAGCTTGAAAGCAATCGAATCTGCTTTCGACGTAGCACCAAGAAATGGATCGTGGTTAAGATCGCCTGCGGCAACAAGACTTCTTCCTGCTGCTGATCTGAGAATTCCTCCGAACTGTCGCCAGTACTCGGTACGCTCAGAGGTGAGTTTGTAAGCAGGGGCGCGGATGCCGATAAACTCGAATCCTTTCCCCGCCAGCTTAACGTGAAGAAAATTGGTGGTCGCTGCATCCGTTAGGGAGGGTGGAGTCAGGTCTCCAATTTGAAGCGGGTGCTTTGAACCGATAAATATTTGGTTGTTTTTGCCCATGCGGGGAGAGATGAGCTGATGGATATAGCCAGCCTTCTTCAAGTCATCCTTAAAGGTATCCCTTGAAAGGCCATCGACGTACTCACTCATGGAAATAATGTCTGCTTCTAGCTCGGCAAGGAAGCGGCCAGCGGCATCCGGGAGGGGCTTTTCAATGGTTCTGTGGTTGAGGTTCCAGCTAGCGATCTTCACAAGAACTCCCTAGGGAATATATGTCAAAATAATACCATTCTATCGGCGAGGGCAGAACCGCATGACAGAGACAAGTTGCTGGATTGAGTTTAAAACAGACAAAGCGCTTCAGAAAAAAGTTAGCAAAGGAGAGTTTTCTGACAGCGAAGTGGAGTGTGCGCTACCGATTCTTTCATTCCCAATGCACCCCGAACGTATGTTCTGGACAGGGGTGTTACGGGATTGGTGTCAATCTAGGAATATCAAGTGGCGTGAAATTGATGGCACAACCGTTGCAGCGAAGGTCAAGCGTGATCAGATCAGAGATTTCGTTGAGTTTGTTTACGCTGAAGCTCCTATCTACAACGATCCCGAGCAGATGCTCACTTGGAAAGGGAGAGCTTATATGGCGCATCGCTTAGCCGACTTGAGGTCTTTCGTGGCGCAGGAACTCAACCCACGTCTTTGGTATGAGTTAATGGCTGACACTTACTGATTGCTCTGCCCTTGAGATTTCAGCAGGTACATCGATTTGGTTGTGCGACGGCTTCCTGGGGCGGTGACTGGCGGCCTGCGACCCTTTGCAGACTGTCGCGGCGTCAGGGATTCAGCGGCGGGTATCCGAGTTGAGCAGTCACACCGGACGACTGTCCGCGGACAATTGCTCGGCCTGAACGGTCATTCATGTATCGTCACATGAGCGACCGCAATGAACTGCCAACTTGTTGTTGGCTGGCTAAAGCTCAACCTGACAGCATTAGACCTCACAAAGAAAATCAGCTATTCGGGAAGCACGAACCAAAGCCATCGGCTTATCGCTTTTTGGCTTTTTATGCTTCCCAAAACAGACTTACCTGCTACTTCAACACAAAGCGAACCGTTGCCGGGGCTTTGCCCGGGACGGATACTAAGGCCACAATCTTGCTGTTGGCCAGCTTAAAACTGCCTGAGGCCTCCAGTGCCTGCCCAGCCGGTTTCAACTCGATTTCCTGCTTGTCGGTGCCAACAAGGATGGTCAGTTTGGCGTTGGTCTTTGAAACATCCACCGCCTTGCCATGATCGCGCAAATGCAACTGAATCAAATGCGGCTTGGCCACCAGTTCGTAATCCATATCCTTAACCTCGCTGACGACGCCACCGTGGAGCGGTTTGTGTACGTGGCCGAGCTCGTGGCCACCCGCGGCGAAGGCAAGGCCGGACATAGAGAAAGCAAAAGCAGCGAGAAGATGCATCGGCTTCATGAGTTTCCCTTTCGTTGAGCAATAGTCAAAGCGCACCGGCATCGCGGTCGGCCATCAGGCGTTCCACATCCTTGCGACCAAATAGCCAGAACATGGCGGGCGTCAGGAAGGTGTCGAGCAGGGTCGAGCTGATCAGGCCCGAGAAAATGACCACCGCCACCGGATGCAGGATTTCCGTGCCTGGTCGTTCTGCCTCGAACAGCAGCGGCGCCAGCGCGAAGGCCGTGACCAGTGCCGTCATCAAGACCGGCGCCAGACGCTCCAGCGAGCCGCGCAAAATCATTTTCTGATCGAAGCTCTCGCCTTCCATGCGCATCAGGTTGATGTAGTGGCTGACCTTGAGAATGCCGTTGCGCACCGAGATGCCAGCCAGCGTGATGAAGCCGACCAGCGCGGCGACCGACAGCGGCTGCCCGGAGAGCCACAAGCCGAGCACCGCGCCGACCAGCGCCAGCGGAATGTTGGCCATGATCAGCACCGACAGGACGACCGACTTGTAGCGGCTGAAGAGCACCACGAACATCAGCACCAACGAGACGATGGAGAGCAGGCCAACCAGCCGCGAAGCCTCTTCCTGCGCCTGGAACTGTCCGCCCAAGGTGATGAAGTAGCCCTCGGGCAGTTTGCTGTCGCCGACCACCTTGCGGATGTCCTCGACGATCTCGGACAGTGCCCGCCCTTGGGCATTGGCCGAAATCACGATGCGCCGCTTGCCGTCGTCGCGGCTGATCTGATTCGGCCCGTCGCCATCCTCGATGGTGGCGATTTTTGACAAGGGAATCGGCCCGCCGGGTGTCTCCAGCAATATCTGCCCCAGCCCTTGCAACGAGCGGGACGACTCGGGCAGGCGCACGACCAGGGCAAAGCGCCGGCCGCCCTCGACCACTTGCGTTACCTTTTCGCCTTCGACCAGGCTTTGCAGTGTCGCCAGAATCTGCGGCGTCGGCACACCGTATTGCGCGGCCGTCGCATAGTTGACGCTGACCTTGATCTGCGGCGCCAGCACCTGTTTTTCAATTTCCAGATCGGCGATGCCCGGTATGCCGGCCAGCCTGCCGCGCAAGGCGTCGGCCTGACCACGTAGCGTGTCCAAGTCGTCGCCAAAAATCTTGATGGCGATCTGCGACCGCACACCGGAAAGCATGTGGTCGATACGGTGCGAGATAGGCTGGCCGATGGCAATCGCTGCCGGCAGGTTGATCAGGCGGGCGCGAATGTCGGCCGAAATCTCGTCCATGGAACGCGTCATTTCAGACGACGGCTTCAGGCCGACATCCAGTTCGCTGACGTGAACACCTTCCGCATGTTCGTCGAGTTCCGCCCGGCCGCTGCGTCGCCCGACATGCACGACTTCCGGCACTGCCTTGACCAGGACCTCGGCCTGTTGCGCCAAGGCCGACGACTCGGCCAGCGTGACGCCGGGGTTGAGGCGTATCCCGATCAGCAGCGTTCCCTCATTGAAGGGCGGCAGGAAGGTCTTGGGGAAGAAGGGCAAAGCGACCGCTGCCACCAGAATGGCGATGGCACCGGCTGCCAAGGCTGCTTTAGGCCGCTTGAGCACCGCCTGCAAACTGCGGCCATAGCTGGCTTTCAGCCAGGCCAGCAGTTTCGTGTCGCCATGATCGAGCGACTTCATGCTTGGCAGCAGGTAGAAGGAGAGCACCGGCGTCACCGTCACCGACACCACCAGCGAGGCCAGCGTCGACACGATGAAAGCGATACCGAGCGGCACGAACAGCCGGCCTTCCATGCCGGGCAGAGCGAAGAGCGGCAGGAAAACGAGCACGATAATAATCGTTGCGTAGAGAATGGCCGAACGCACCTCCATCGTCGCCCGGGCAACCAGTTCAATCGGGTGCATCCGGTGATCGTGGTGCTTGGCCCGGTCTTCCTTCAGGCGTCGCAGCACGTTTTCGACGCCGACCACGGCGTCATCGACCAGGCCGCCGATGGCGATGGCCAGACCACCCAGCGTCATGGTGTTGATCGACAGGCCGAAATAGTCGAAGACCAGCGCCGTCACGAAAATCGACACCGGTATCGCGGTCAGCGCGATCACCGTCGGACGCAGGGTGCCCAGGAAGAAGAACAAAATGACCGCGACGAAGATTGATGCCCCGATCAGCTTTCCTTGCAGTGTGCTGATCGACGACTCAATGAAACTGGCCTGGCGGAACGTCACCTTGGGCGCTTCCATGCCGGCCGGCAGCGATTTCTTCAGATCCTCCACGGCGGCCTCGATGCTCCGCGTCAAATGGATGGTATCGGCCGTCGGCTGCTTCTGGATGCCGAGAATCACCGCCGGTTTGCCCTCGAAACCCGCGTCGCCGCGCTTGATGGCGGGTGCGAAAGTCACCTCGGCGATTTGCCGCAATAAAACGGGTTGACCGTGGCGGGCCGTCAGCGCCAGGTTATTCAGGTCATCCAGACGCGAGGTGCGCCCCAGGTGGCGAATCAGGTATTCGCGCCCGTTGAGTTCAAGGAAACCGCCCGAAGTGTTGGCCGAGTAGCCTTTCAGCGCCCCGGTCAGCTGTTCGTGCGAGATGCCCAGTTCCGCCATGCGGATCGTGTTTGGCTGCACCTGGAACTGGCGGACTTCGCCGCCAATGGGGATGACCTGCGCGACGCCGGCGATGGCCATCAGACGCGGCCGCAGCACCCAGTCCGCGTATTCGCGCACCTGCATCGGCGAAATCTTCGCCGTGTCGATGGGAATGGCGATCTGCATGATTTCACCCATGATCGAACTGATCGGCCCCATGCGCGGCGTGACGCCTGTCGGCAGCCCTTCCTCCATTGACGAAAGACGTTCCGACACCATCTGCCTGGCCCGGAAAATCTCCGTTTTCCAGTTAAAGGTGACATAGATGAAGGAGAGGCCAGCGCTGGACACCGACCGCACGCTTTCCACACCGGGCAGACCGTTCATGGTCGTTTCCAGTGGGAAGGTGATCAGTTGCTCCACTTCCTCGGCGGCCATGCCGCCGGACTCTGTCATGATGGTGACCGTCGGTTTGTTGAGGTCCGGAAACACATCCACCGGTGTGCGCGAGAGCGTGAACGCCCCATAAGCCATCAGCACCAGGCTGGCGATGATGACCAGCAGGCGGTTGGCCAGGCTGTTGTCGAGAAGCCACTTGAACATGATTGGCTCCGATCAGCGTATCTGGTTGATCAGGGTGGCCGCTCGGACGGCAACCCGATCCCCGGCTTTCAGACCGCTGGTCACCGCCACTTGGGTGCCGTCCAGCGGCTCGGCGGTTACCGTGCGCGGCTCAAAGCGTTCCGGCGCGGTCTTGACCCAGACGATGCTCTGGTTTGCCGGATTCTTCATCAGCGCTGCCGCCGGCACGCGGATGCCCGGCACCGTGCTGCGCGTCTGCACGAAGACCCGAACCGGCTGGCCGACGGCCAATGCCGCCAAAGCGCCGCCCTCACCCCGGAAGGTCAGGGGCAGGGCCTGCTCACGCAAGCTCCTGGCAACACCGACCAGGCGTAGCGGCAACTTCTGCTCACCAACGGCAACAAAGGCTCCGGCGACATCGTTGGCGACGGCCATATCGAAAGCCAGCGCCTCGATCAGCAGGCGTTCCGGATTGACGATCTCGAACAGGGTTTCGCGGGCTTCAAGCACCTGTCCGGAAACGACATTGGCCGAGGCGATGACGCCGCTGACCGGCGCCACCAGTTGTTCGTTGGCAACGGCAGCTTCCGCTTCCTCGATGACCTTGCGCGGCACGGTGTCGGACAGTTCGCGCAGGCGGCGCAGGCGACTTTCCGCTAGGGAGCGGCTGTTGCCGCCGACTTCCGGCGTCACGTAAGCCAACACCTCGCCCTTCCTGACTTGCTGGCCGGGCAGCGGCAGGCCGCGTGGCCCCGGTGTGACCCGGCCGGCGACGATGGCCTGCACCTTGCCGCCGGCATTCGGGTCCATGACCACCTTGCCGGCCAGTTCATGGGTACGGGGCAGTTCGCCAGGCTCAACCAGCAGGGTACGAACGCCAATCTGGCGTTGCGCTGGTTTGGGCAGGAAGACGCTGCCGTCCGGCTGGCGTTTGGGGCCGTTGCCGCTGGCGGCTGGCGGGGCGTCGCCATGATCATGGCCGTCACCGGCCAGAACCAACGTTGAGGAAAATAAGAACGAAAGACAAAGGGCACTTAATAACAGACGGGGCTTCATGCGGCACCTCCGAAATGCGGTTTACGGGAAGCACGCAGGCGGCGCACTAGAGCGGCAAGGAGCAGCAGCCCCCCACCGGCGGCACCACCCCACAGGGCGTATTCCTTCCAGCCATGGGAGCGGGCTGTCGCTTCGGCATGCGCCTCTTCGTGCATGTCCAGCTCCCCCGCCAGCAAGTCGGTTTCCTCGCCGGCGATGACGGTCGCCGCTACCGACACAACCCCCGGCTTGAGTTCCTGCGCCAGCGTCGCCTCGAACTCGCCCTCGGCATGCGGTTTGACGGGGACTTTGACGCCACCCAGTTCCAGTTCGAGCTTGGCGTCCTTGACCGGGCTGCCGTCGGCATAGCGGTCGAGATAAAGCGTCAATTGCTTGCCATTGACGACGCCGACCAGTTCAAAGGTTTCGGACGTTGCCGCAAAACGCGGAGAGGCGGGACCGGCGGAAGAGGCAGGCGCCTCACCATGGTCATGCCCGTCACCGGCCCAGGCCAGTGGCGCCACCAGGGCGATCCAGGCAGCCCATCCCAAAGTGGCCAGCGTGTTTGTTGTTCTCATGTTCGGGTTCCTCATTTTTGTTCGGGGAGCAGACCCAGGGCCTGGCGCAAGGCGGAGATCGCGGCGGCCAGCTCAATCCGGGCGCGGGCGTTTTGCCGTTCAGCTTCGACGGCTTCGAGTTCGATGCGCAGACGGGTCGGCAGGTCGCTTTCGCCAAGGCGGAAGGACTTGTCGAAGAAGCCCCGCGACTCACGTGCCAGTTGGGCGCGTTTCTCGGCGGCTGCCAGTTGCGTGCGGCTGGATTCGACGCGCACCCGCGCCGCTTCCAGATCGGCCGCCAGGCGCTCGCGTTCGAGGCGAAGTTGCCCCTCGGTTTCGAGGGCTTCAGCGCGGGCCAGGCCGAATTTGGCGCGATTGCGGCTCTCCGAACCAAACGGGATGCGCACGCCGAGGGTGACCGTCTGCTGATAGTCGTCGCCGAAAGCGCCCCGCTCGCGGGTGGTGGCCAGCAACAGTTCGGGATTGTTCCTCGTCTGTACGCTGGCCAGATCGGCACTTCGGCGAGCGACTTCGGCACGGTCGAACAGTTCGACGACCGCTGGATGGGTCGCATCCAGGGCGGTGAAGTCGGCAGGCACCGACGGCAGTGTTTCCGGTTCGTCTGCTGCTTTGTCATCCGGCAGTTTGCCGATCAAGGCGCGCAGATGTTGAGTGCTTGCGGCCAGCAGGCTGCCGCTTTCCGCCAGCGCCACTTCGGCGCTCGCTGCTGCGCCATCAGCCTGATGCTGATCCGAGCGGGCAAGGTCGCCGGCCTTGGCTCGGCGACGGACATCTTCTGCCAGTTTTTGCGCGCTGACCAAGCGCTCGCCGGCGAGCAAGCGTTCACCGCGTGCCCGCTGCCAGTTCCACCAGGCATCTCGCACGGTGGCGGCAGTGCGCAGTTGGGCAGCTGTCACCCGGCTATCCAGGGCTTTGGATTCAGCATCGGCCAAGGCGCCCTGACCGGAACGTTCGCCGGGCAGCCACAGAGGCAAGACGACGCCGGCCGCGTATTCGCGGCTGCCTTGATTCTTGCTCAGTTGGTCGGTCTTCCCGGCCAAATCAAGCGAAGGCGGCTGGGCCGTCCAACTGTCGGCCACTTGCCGACGCGCCTCGGCCGCCTCGCGCCGCAGATCGAGGGATTGCGCTTCAGGTTGTCGTGCCCAAGCAGCAGCAAAGGCTTGCGGCAAGGTAATCGCGGTGCCAGCGGGGGCTGACGTCGATTGCGCCCAGAGGTCGCCGGTTGATAGCGCAGCGAGCGAGCACAGCCCGGCAACCAGCAGGCGGGCCGGTAAAAAGGTAGTTCGTGAAACCGGTTTGCTTCGAGACATCCGATTCTCCAGTGATGAAAAGACACACGGGGAATCGGCGAGGTGCGACCGGGAATCGTCGCAATGCGTCAGGGCGGATCAGTCCACCACAGCCGCAAGGGAGAAGCGCAGAAAAGTGCTATCCACCCCGCCGATTAGGCGAGGATGGACCAGTTGGGGCGTTCGGGATGAGCCAGTGGCGGCGCGGTCAGATTCCCCGGCAACCAGGGAATCGCAAAGGACGCGCTGCTTGAAGCCGGTAAGGAGGCCATGCTGAAAATCGCCGCAGCACAACTCGCATGACAGGCGACGCAATCGCCGTCGATGCCACCACCCAAGGTTTTGGCATCCGGCGCGCCCTCCTGATCGGCGGCGGCCTGATGCTGGTGGTCATGATGACCGAAGTGCTGTGCAGCCGCCCCGGTCTCGTGCTGGCAATAGCCAGCGACGGCCGCCCAGCTAAACTGGAACGGCAGGAAAACGAGCAAGAGGATGGCAAGCCAGCGGCGCATGGGGCGAATTCTATCAGTGAATACGAGAGTTAAAAGAGAAACCCCGTGCTTCTCCGGGGAATTGTCGGCAGGATGAACGGAGCTAAGCTGTTCGAATCAACGAGGTACTATTCTCGCTGCCAGTGGCTACCTCCCGTCGCGCAAGCATCAATGGCTTTCGCCAAGTTTGAGAGATTCAAAGGGGATTGTCGGATGAACAAGTCGAAGTTGATTGTAGCGATGCTGGTAGTGCTGATTGTCGGCGTCGGGCTTTGGACCACCTGGAAAACCGTATATCACACCGATGTCGACGGTCATGAGCACATTCAATCCACGACCCATGAGGATGCCATTTCTCAAATGCTAGGGTGGCTGGGCAGTTTTTATGGCTTAAAACCCACTGTGCACGACCCCAAACACGACAATAAAACCCAAAATAAATCTGGCAAGGCGGACACTCCAAAAAACTGAGCATACGTGGTCCTACAGTACCGGAGGGGCTCGGCGAATCCAGGCCAAGCACCGAACCCGACGACGTCTCTTACCTTTGCCACATGTACTGCTGGTGCTGCATCATGTTGTCCATCATCATTTGCTGCATGCCCATGTAGCGGTCCATCATGTACTGGCGCTGCTTCATTTGCTCCGGCGAGAGCTTCGAGTACCCCTGCCAGCCCATCATGTGGCCTCCCATCCCCATCATATGGTCACCCGCACAACAGCCCATCATGCCTGGGCCGCCCATGCCATGCATCATCTGCATGTTGCTCTGCATCGTCGCCCAATGCTCATTTAATAGCTTCTGCCGTACTTGGGGATCCTGAGTCTGACGGATTTTGTCCATCTGCTCCTGCATCTTCTTCATGTTCTCTTGAGCCTGCGCCATCTGCTTGTCGAATTCAGCGACATTGGGTGCGACCTGTTTCGCCGCAGCCGCCTTATCGCCAGAACCCTGTTGCGCAGTCGCTGCTCCCGGGAGCACCGCGAGGGCAGTTATCGTCGCTATGAGAATTGTCCTGTTCATGTCGTCTCTCCTTGGTTGAATCAGCTATCAATGCAAGGCATGGCCGCGTCGCGACAGGGGCGCGCCCACGAAGAGCGCACCTCCGCACTTCTGAAGGTGGCATCGGCGTCGAGACGGTGTCACCAGCGATTGCTCCACGTCGGCTGCTTAACGGTCAGCCCGATCTGTGCCGCGTAGTACGCGGCGAGCTTCCCGATATCTTCGTCAGACAACCCTTCCGCCTGTGGGTTCATCACCGGATCGATTCGTCTGCCGTCGCGATAGGCCCGCAGGGCGCCAACGAGATAAGCCTCGCGTTGACCGGCTATCCGAGGAATCTGGTCGGCGGTACTGTTGCCGTCGGCCCCATGGCACGCAGCGCAGACCTGCTGCGCCTTGCCCGGCGGCGTGACCTCGGCGGCATGGACCGATCCTGCGGCCAGGAAAGCGGCCAGGCAGCTTATCCAGGCATTTCTCATTTGTCGTCCTTTCCGGCATAGAAAGCGGCGATCTCGATAATCTCCCTGTCGCTGAGCATTGAGGCCATGCGATTCATTACGGGATGGCGGCGTTCGCCGCTACGATAGGCCCTCAAGGATTTTTCGAGGTAGGCGGCGTGTTGTCCGCCTAGCTTCGGCGCCGTCTCACCTGGACCCATGTGCATTCCCATGCCCATCCCGCCGCGCATAGCCATGTCGTGACAGCCGTGGCACATCTCGACCTTGTTCCAACCCCCGCCAGCGCGGTCCATGCCCCAGTTCTGCGCGTATGCCGTTGCGTTGGTCATGAGGATAAAGAGCATCGTTGCCAGATGTTTCATGCCGCTTTCTCCTTCTCTGAGCCAGTGACTTGCAGCAGCCGCAAGCCGTTACCCACCACCAGCAGACTCGCGCCCATGTCGGCGAACACCGCCATCCACAGGGTGGCATTGCCAAAATTAACCAAACCGCACTTTTGGAAATCGGCGCTATTCAACCGAGTAGAGGCGTGACGACTCACCCGCTTGGGGCAAGGTATACACCTTGAGCGTTCCCGCGATGTGCGGCCCCATGCCGGGGGCATTGGCCGGCATACCCGGAATGGTCAGCCCCCTTACCGACGGCTTTTCGGTCAGCATTTTCTTGACGGCGGAGGCGGGCACATGGCCTTCCACGGTGTAGCCGCCGACTTTCGCCGTATGGCAGCTAGCCAAATGCGGGGGTACCCCAAACCGTTGCCGCTCCACGTCCATGGCTCGGGTATTGACTTGCTTGACCTTGAAGCCGGACTCTTGCATGTGCTTGACCCACTCGGTGCAGCATCCGCAATCGGGATCCTTATAGACGGTCACTTCGGGCAGTTGTGCCGCAAGGGCGCCCTGTAGTGCGGTGGTCGCTAGCAGACTGGCAATGATCTTTCGCAACATGGCAATAGAACCTTTCAAGAGATGACTGGTGGGCTAAACACTGGTAATCGGAGAAGGAGATAACCGGCGTCAATCGAACTTCATGTCAACGGTTTTCTCGATCGGCGGATAACAGATGCCGAGTTTCTCATTACACCCTTGATAAGATGCATAAAGGGTTAACGCTTTGCCCTTGGGTGCGCGTTCCAGGACGATTTCGGCGACTACGGGCGATTTATAGACTTCAATCAGTCCAAAATAGGGATCGTTCTTCATCTCGCCAGAAGGCAGCTTGACCTCCTTGATCAGGACGCCGCTGGCGTTCTTCAAGGCAAAGCGAACCTTGTTCTTGTAGAGATAGTGCTTCTTGGCAGGAATGATCTCAGCTACCACCGTATCGCTCCCCTTCAGGGAGGCCTTGAACCGAAAGGCCTGATCAGGAGGCAAGGGTTCCTCGGCAGCCGAAGTGCAATGGACCACGCCCAAGAGCATCAAGGCAGACAGCGTACGACGGTCGAACAGGGAGAAGGATCGTTGAGCCAATTTGTATTCCTCGTTTCGATTTTTGACCAAGGGTTGCATCGATATCTCCTACGTTCTTGTAAGGTGTTCCTCATGGGCTTAACCGGGATCATTTGCGCAGCAGCCGCACGCCGTTACCCACCACCAGCAGACTCGCGCCCATGTCGGCGAACACCGCCATCCACATGGTTGCATTGCCAAAAATGGCGAGCCCGAGAAAGATCGCCTTGATGCCGAGGGCCAGTCCGATGTTTTGCCAGAGCACCGCATGGGTGCGCCGGGACAGGCGAATGGTTTCGGGAATGCGGCGCAGGTCGTCGTTCATGATGACCACGTCGGCCGCTTCCATCGCCGTATCCGTACCCGCTGCCCCCATCGCCACACCGATGTCGGCACGGGCCAAGGCGGGTGCGTCGTTGATGCCGTCGCCGGTCATCGCCGTCGGGCCATAACGATGCTGCAAATCTTCGATGGCGGCCAGTTTGTCCTCAGGGAGAAGATTGCCCCGGGCGTCGTCGATGCCTGCTTCCTTGGCAATGCTGGCAGCCGTCGCTGCGTTGTCGCCAGTCAGCATGACCGAGACGACACCGAGACGGTGCAGGTCAGCAACTGCCTCCCGCGAGCTTTCCTTGATGGTGTCCGCCACCGCAAAAATCGCCAGCACCTGCTGTTCTGTTGCCAACATGGTCACCGTCCGGCCTTGCGTCTCGTGCACCTGAAGGCGAGCCTCGATCTCGGCGCTGCACAGGGCGCGTTCCTCGATCAGGCGATGGTTGCCAAGGATCAGCGTTTGGCCGTCGGCCCGTGCTTCAATGCCGCGTCCTGCAAGGGCGAGAAAATCGGTCAAGCCGTTTTCCGGAAGGTTGAGACCGGTTGCAATCGCTTTTGACACCGGATGATCCGAATGACCGGCCAAACTGGCCACCCAAGCGAGCACCTGTGATTCAGGGAGCGTCGAGGGCAGCAGTTCTGTGGCGACCAGACGGGGTTTGCCTTCGGTAATGGTGCCGGTCTTGTCGAGGGCAATGACCCGCAGTTTGCGGGCCTCTTCAAGATAGACACCGCCCTTGATCAGGATGCCGCGTCGGGCTGCTGCGGCCAGGCCGCTGACGACCGTTACCGGCGTGGCGATCACCAGCGCGCAGGGGCAAGCGATGACCAGCAGCACCAGGGCCTTGTAGAGCGACTGCGTCCAGGTCCAGCCAAGGAGCCAGGGGGTCAGAATCGCTACGGCAACCGCAATGCTGAACACGGCCGGCGTGTAGATTGCGGCAAACCGATCCACGAAGCGTTGCGTCGGCGCTTGCGTTCCCTGGGCCTGTTCGACCGCGTGAATGATGCGGGCCAGCGTGGTGTCATCGGCGGCTGCCGTCACCCGGAACTCCAGGATGCCGGTTTCGTTGATCGTGCCAGCGAACACAGGGTCGCCAGCCGCCTTGTCAATCGGGATGCTTTCGCCGGTGACCGGAGCCTGATTGACCGCACTTGTTCCTGCCGTCACCTGACCGTCGAGCGGTATCCTGGCACCAGCTTTGACCCGAACGCAGGACTCAAGCTTTACCTCTGAGGCCGGTACTTCCAGCCACGTTCCATCAGCCTGCCGAACTTCCGCAGTCTGCGGTGTCAGGTCGAGCAGACCCTTGATGGCGTTACGCGCCCGATCCACGGAGCGGGCCTCGATCAGTTCGGCAATGGCATACAGGGCCATGACCATCGCGGCCTCCGGCCACTGGCCGATGAGGAAGGCACCGGTCACGGCCACACCCATCAGCGCGTTCATGTTCAACTGCCCGCGTCGTAAGGCAGCCAGTCCCTTGCTATAGGTAGAAATCCCGGACAGCCAGATCGCGGCGACGGCCAATGCCATACCGAAGCCCTTGAAAGGCAATGTGTCAGGCGCAAAGAAATCCAGCGCTTCCGCCCCGACGGCCAGCACCAGCGCCAGAATGGCTCGCCATAGTTCGCTGATGCCGACGCTTTCCGTTGCTGTCTGATCTGCCGATACCGCTTTGGGGCTGAACCCCGCCTTGCGGATAGCGGCCAAGGCTGCATCGAGGGCTTCCGTCGTCGCATCGATCGAAACCGTGCGTGCCGAAAGTTGGAAACGCAGGGATCGGATACCCTCAATACTAGCCACCGCACGACGGATGTCATTCTCCTCGTTCGGGCAGTCCATGGTCGGAATCACGAAAACGGTCACGCCGTCGCTTGTCGCGAGATCGGAGAGTGCCGGGGTTTCTGTGGTGGTCGCCGCTGCCGAGCAACCGTTGGCGCATCCGCAGCGGGCGGTTTTTTCAAGCGGCTTCGGGCTGACTTCAAGACTCATGAGTTCTCCTTCGTTTATTGCATTAGAAACCCTTGAGTGGCTACAGAGTCAAGCGACTACAATAAAGGAAAATAATTGGAGCCAAAGCAATGCTTGAGTTCATCAAAGTTCTGAGTTTGTTCGCCATAACCGCGCTGGCCGAGATTCTCGGCTGCTATCTGCCGTGGCTGGTGCTGAGCCATCAGCGTTCACCTTGGCTCTTGATCCCCGCAGCTGTTTCCTTGGGGCTCTTTGCCTGGCTGCTGACCTTGCACCCAGGTGCCGCCGGGCGAATCTACGCCGCCTATGGGGGTGTCTATGTTGCAATTGCCCTGATCTGGCTATGGCGGATCGATGGCGTTGTCCCTACCCGATGGGATCTTATCGGCAGTGCGGTCACGTTGGCCGGTATGGCGATCATCATGCTCCAACCGGCTAGGTCTGTTTGAACGTCAGGAGACGAAAATGAAAATCGGCGAACTGGCTCGCCTTGCCGGGGCGAATGTGGAAACGATCCGTTATTACGAGCGTGATGGGCTGCTGCCAGTACCTGCCCGTAGCGACGGCAACTACCGCATCTATGGGGATTACCATGTCCAGCGATTGTTCTTTATTCGGCGTTGTCGCAGTTTGGACATGACGCTGGATGAGATCCGGGTCTTGCTGCACTTCAAGGAGTCACCCCAGGAGAACTGCGCGGATGTGAATCGCCTGCTTGACCGACACATTGGGCACGTCGCCCAACGGATGCAAGAACTCCAGGAACTGGAGAAGCAGCTAAGGGACCTGCGTGAGCGGTGTGGCGAGGCGCGGGATGCTGCGCACTGCGGCATTCTTGACGGCTTGTCCCAAGCGACTCTACCTGGCGGCAAGACGGCATCCCACGTTCAGGGACCACATCGGCATGCTGCAAACCCCAATGTGGAGAAAGAATATAAAGGCAATCAAGATTGATGACTTTGCATATCGTATGGTTTATACCGTTGTTTGTAATTTCCTCTAATTCAAGCAACCATTCAGTCACCATTCCAAGTCAACGTCGGCAACTGTCGCAATAACGGTTATTCATTCCAGCTAACGCCACAGGCTGCTTTGGTCGAGTTGTTCGTGTAGGCCGTGTGGCAAGTTCAAGAGAGAAGCGGTCGCCCGAATGGCAGCTCTGTCTCAGGTACGAACGGCAACAGTTGGCCGGAAACTGACCAAGGCACCACTGGCCTGAATGGCCGTTCCCGCTTGCCAGATCTAGTCCCGACTTGTACAGATCACTACAGCGGCAGTTCTGCCTGAACAACGCCACCTTCCACATCCGACAACGCCACCAGGCTGCCGGCCCGCACACCGAGCAAACGTATTCGCTGCTCCAGCGGCACCCGCCTAAGGCACTCCCCTGCGGCTTTTCGAATTTCCTGGGCATCGGTCACGCAGACCGGCAATGTGACATCGCGCGTCACGGCATGGAAATCTGCATAGCGCAGCTTGATGCCAATGGTTCGGCTGGCATAGCCCTTCCGCTTCAGATCATCGGCCACACGCAGGCACAGCGAAGTAAAAATCTCCGACAGCGCCGCCCTATCCTGCCGTGCATGCAGATCACGTTCGAAGGTGCTTTCGCGGCTGATCGATTTGGGCTCTGACTCGGTAACCACGGGCCGATCATCGATGCCATGTGCCACCCGATGAAGCCAGGCGCCAGTGGTGCGACCAAACTTACTGACCAGAAACTCGACAGGCGTCGCCGCCAATTCGCCTATGGTGTGGATGGCGAACTGCGTCAGTCGTTCGCTTGCCTTGGGGCCGATGCCGTTGATCTTTTTAGCAGGTAACGGCCAGATCCGGGTGGCAATCTCTTCCATGCTGAGGATCGTGACCCCGTTCGGCTTGTCCAGGTCGGAGCAAATTTTTGAGAGCAGTTTATTGGGAGTGATGCCGATTGAGCAGGTCAGGCCTGTGGCGTCGAAGACCGCCTGCTTGATGCGCCGTGCCAATGCACTCGACTCTTCGGGGATCGCGCTGAGGTCGATGTAGATCTCATCGATTCCCCGATCCTCGATTTGCGGCGCGATGTTTGCCACTGCGGCTTTGAAGCGACGCGAATACTCACGGTAAGCGTCGAAGTTGGCTGGCAGCAGAATAGCCTCCGGTGCCAGTTGTGCCGACTTCATCAGCCCCATACCGGAAAACACACCAAGCGACCGCGCTTCATAGGTCGACGTCGTGATGACGCCACGCCCGACATAGTCACACAATCTGGCAAAACGCTTACTGCCGTCCGGTTGCAAAACCGGTTGATGGACATTACGCCCACCGACCACCACAGGCTGCCCACGCAGTTCCGGGTAGCGAAGCAATTCTACGGAGGCGAAGAACGCATCCATGTCGAGGTGAGCTATACGCTGAATACTGTTCATATGCACAGTATATCGGGATTGATGGGGCTCATGCCCATCGTTTCGGTATCTTGAGCGGGAGTCTCTCTTCTTGCTTTCTTTCCTACGGAAACAACTATTTCAGCAGTCCACGACAATGGCAAGGGCAATCCGTTGATACCATCTGTTGCAATCGGTTACTTGAGTTGCCGCTGTCCGGCCAGTATCTTGTAACCATGAGCTGACCAGACATCAGCCTGACGGCCAAACCCCCTCCCTCCCCCAACAGGCCGTCCTGAAAGCCTCGCACTCCCCCCGGTGCGGGGCTTTCGCCTATACGGGCTAGTACCAATTATTTTGGAACGCCCTTCGATTCGGGCATCTGCCGGATGGTTATCGAGAGAAGCAGTCGCTAAGTGTTTATCGAATCCAGCGCGATTCACTGAGAACGAACAGCTTCACCCAGATTTTTATCAGACGTTTGGAACAAGCAGATACCCACCGGCCTTATCTCCGTACTGATAGGCCTTGCCGGCCAACACGTAACCAGCTGTCAGGGCACAAAGCCCTGCATCGATGGCATCTATCGACCTTAACAATCTTAAGTCGATTTGATGCTGCTGGAGCAGTTCGCTGCGCTGCTTTCGCTTTAGCGGTGCAAACGCCACATCAGTGCCAAGGAACGCACAAGTGATGGCATGCGGGAAGGTCTCAAAATAAACTTTCCCTTGGGGCGGGCATACTCCCTCGAACAGTAGGTGGGTTGCTGATAGGGCGTCATACATACGCTCGCCATTGAACATCCAGCCATAGAAGTTGTTCCCAACTGCCAGCGCCCTAGTCGGTGTTGAGAAGCAAAAAATCCTTTTCTGCGACAGTTGCTTCTCGGCCAAGCGCCCTGCCCCTGCTTGCCCCCATTGGCAGGGTGCATCCACTCCAACAGCAACAACGCCGAGTTCAACACAACGTTCGGCTATTACTTCAGGGCTCAGGCTTCGGGTGCTGCAAACAATCTGGTTGTCACGCAGCACGACCAAGTGAAATCCCTTTCGCTCGCCACCGACATCGATGCCGGCTACACACTTGCCATCGGTCACCCAAGTGCGGCCAAAACCCTGAGTTTGGGATGCCATACCTGCGGACATGGGGATTTCTCTTTGTTTCATGGACGGTTTCGGATTATCGATATCGCTGCTCTTGGGGAACGCCCTGCGTGGCACTCAAAAGGCTATCAATCTACCAGTATCTCCGCATCAGTCGCTCGAGCTCACTGCCACTTCAATTGATTTCGATTAAAGCCAGCGGACTATTACCTGAGTATGGTAGTCAGGTATTTCTCTTCCTCAGGATAAAGCGAATGAAACGAAATCTCATGCTGCGATTGGCAGCCATTGTCCTCACGGTTGCTGCTGCATCTGGACAAGCGGCGTTAGCCGCCGAGGAACACCACCATCATGGTGAGAGCGCCGCTGCGGTGCAAAAGCTCGAGTTGAATGCCGGGAAAAAGTGGGCGACAGATGCCGCCCTGCGGCAGTCGATGGATGAAATCAACCAGGCCATGGCCAAAGCGCTTCCCCTCATCCATAAGGATCGTTTCAGCGACGCCGATTACGCGGTCCTCGCCACCACCATCAATCAGAAGGTCGGCTATGCCGTCGAAAACTGCAAACTGGAGCCGAAGGCCGACGCCATGCTTCATCTCGTAATCGCTGAACTGATGGCCGGGGCAGAGATCATGAACGGCAAGACCAGCGCTGCGCGCCATGATGGTGCCGTGCGCGTCAGGCAGGCGCTGCAGTCCTACGGAAAGTACTTCCAGCATCCCAACTGGAAAGTCGCCCGTGGCTGAGTGCAAACAGCCGGCCGAGAGTACAAGGAGCGAACTGATCGTAAACGACGTGTATGCGATCGAACTCTGCAGTGGCGAGATTCGCTACTGGCGGTATCTCGGCTCGGATAGCCGAAGACTGGTCTGGTGGCTGGATACCGAAACGAAACAGGAGTTCAACGAGGCGAGCATCATGTACGCATGGTCGATCAAGGGGCTGCATTCAACCTGACACACGAGGCATAGCGTTGTGGCCCGGACAAAGAGGTAAACGTAATGGCTATCGAAAACGCAGCGCCCGAAGTGCGCAACCTGAAACAGATGCTTCAGTATCAGGAGAAGGCAGTCGTCAGCCGGATGCTACTCAAGAACCCTGCTGGCAACGTGACACTGTTTGCTTTTGACGGCGATGAAGGGCTCAGCGAACACACGGCTCCTTATGATGCGCTGGTGATCGCGGTCGAGGGCCGTGCAGAAATTCCCATCGGAGGCGTGAGCCATACCCTAAATGAGGGAGATAGCCTGCTGCTGCCGGCCAACGTCCCGCATGCGGTGAACCCGATCGGTGGGTTCAAGATGCTATTGATCATGATTCGGGGCGCGGTGCAGTAGGACGGGGCCTGAAGCCTCCTCCTGATTGGACGGCGGGTGTCGCGTTCAACAGTTGGTTGTGCCGCCAGATCGTGAATGGCTGGCTTGGGCCAGTAATCCGACGTTCGGCGTTCCGGCGTGCTTAAGAGCCTAGGTCTCGCCGAAGCCAGTCAACCATGGCCTGTGCCTGTTGCTCCGTACCGTAGGCAACCTGCAGCATGCACAACGTCTGGAAAGGAATGGCAATTCAGCTCGACCAATCGTTCGTCGGGCGCTCCCAAAACTCGCACTCCGTGCCTCCAAGCGGATCAGCTCACGACGCATAGATTGAGTGCGGTTTGATATTCGAATAAACAGGAACCACAGCTCATATTTCTTCGAACAAACTTACCCCGCGACTTCGGTAGGATGATCGCTCCACCAACGACCCAGGAGGCTAAGGAAAATGAAAGTAAGGACTTCAATCCAGCGAGGTGCAAACTACATCTACGTCAAGTTCGGTGAGGTAGTGACTGCAATTGAGCAAGTGGCCGTAGTCAAAGGGCTGCCCATGTGGGAAGTCGAGCGACACTTGGGGTCCGGGCTCAGGAAGCGATTGATTGTTTCTGCCCGCTCGCTGATGCCCATTCAGCCAACAACTGCCTGCGCTTAGCAGGCCCTTTCGGGGCCATCTCCGAAGAGACTTGAGCATATTGGCCGGACTGCTCAATCGTAGGCTCCCCCATAGCCAAACCATATTCCCGACCTGAAAGAGGAGATTTCTGATGCGAGCCGAAGACCAGAAAGCCATTCTTGCCATCGCACTTCTCGCTGCCTTCGCCGATGGGGCAAAGGACGACCGCGAACGCGAGGAGGTCCGGCGCATTGCCGAGTCGCTTGCCACTGCTTCGCCGGCGATCGACCTGCGAACACTGTATCAGGATGTGCTATTGAAGCGCTTCGGCCTCGATGAGGCGGTTGTTGCCCTGCGTGATGACGGCCTTCGTAACTACGCCTACGAAATGGCACTTTGCGTTTGCGAGGCAGATGGTCAGACGACGGCGGCTGAACGGCGCTTCCTGGACCAACTTAAGGTGAGCCTGGGTCTCGGCAACGACCAGGCGCGAGCGATTGAGCGTGAGGTTGATCCCATTGTCGCCGCTACCAGCACCGTCACTGCTTCCAACTCCGGGGGCAACAATGCAGAAATCGATCAGTCGATTCTCAATTACGCCTTGCTCAATGGCGCGCTCGAACTGCTGCCGCAGTCCTGGGCGTCGATGGCCATCATTCCGCTGCAGATCAAGATGGTTTATGGCATTGGACAGACGCATGGGGTCACGCTCGACCAAGGACATATCAAGGAATTCATTGCCGCCGCCGGCGTCGGCCTGACGTCGCAGTATCTCGAGCAGTTCGGGCGCAAGTTACTCGGTGGCCTGCTCGGCAAAGTAGCTGGGAAGACAGCAGGCAAGATTGGTCGGGCCGCCACCGGCATGGCGTTTTCCTTCGCAACGACCTATGCCTTGGGGCACCTCGCCAAGCGCTACTACGCAGGTGGACGGCAGATGAACGGCGAGCTTCTGCGCGAAACCTATCAATCGCTGCTCGGCCCGGCCAAGGAATTGCAGACACGCTATCTCCCGCAGATCGAGCAAAAGGCCGCGACACTGGATGTCAGCCAGGTTATGGCGATGATCCGCTCCTGAATGCCGAACAATTCGTAAGCCAAAAGTGAATCTTCCCGGTTTCAATAGACACTTGGCGGCCGACTTTTAATGGCAGTCTTGTCCAACCCGATTTCGTAGGCCGTTTGTCATGTTCCAGAGCAGACCGGCCTCTTGTATGGCACCTTAGGCGAACAGGCGACCGGCAGTTCCTGGCCGGGAGCACCTATTCAGCTGCCCCCCTGAAGCGGTCGTCCGCGACTCGGAAACACAATCAAACTCCATTAACCACGAAGGAGTCTGACATGGAATCCAATCAACACCGGGAACCCTGGAACAAAGGCAAGCTAGTCGGCCAGAAGCCTCCACTGAAGCCGAAGGACATCTGGGCGATCCGAATTCAGCTACAGAACGCGCGTCAGGTCCGCGATCTGGCGATGTTCAACTTGGCAATCGACAGCAAGCTGCGTGGCTGCGACCTCGTGAATCTTCGTATTCGCGACATCACACACGGAAACCAGATTCTGGCGCGGGTGATGGTCGTGCAGCGAAAGACCCTGCGCGGCCCGTGCAGTTTGAACTGACCGAGCCCACCAGGGCCGCTGTCACCGCTTGGATTGAGAAGGCGAAGCTGAAGCCAGAACAATGCCTGTTTCCGAGCCGCCTTTCCAAGTCACCTCATGTTTCGACGCGCCATTACGCCCGGATCGTTCATCAGTGGGTTGCTGCCATCGGACTCGACCCGACGGTCTATGGCACGCACACCATGCGACGGACCAAGGCGACGCTGATTTACAAACGGACCAAGAATCTTCGCGCCGTTCAGCTTCTACTGGGGCACTCGAAGCTGGAAAGTACAGTCAGGTATCTCGGAATCGAGGTAGATGACGCTCTGGAGATATCGGAGCAGACTGAAATCTAACGATGTACTCGGCGGCCGCATTGCGACACGGTGCTGCCGCCATGCGATTTTGCCTACCCTTTCTTCGGGTAGTCGAGGATGACTTCCGTTGGCTTTGCCGAACCGATGGACAACCATGACGTCGACTCGAACGTGAACTGTGCGACTGCGCACGTTGGCATGAGGACGGGCTCGTTGGACAAGCGTTGCGCAAGGTCGGCGAACTCGGGATTGTGGCCAAAGAGCATCACGCACTTCAGCTTGTCACTGAACTCACCAATAACGCCAAGCAGCATATCGGCCTCGGTGGCATACATCCGCTCATCCACAACGATATCCTCAGCCCTGTAATTGAGCTCTTTGGCGATGATTTCCGCCGTCGAAAGCGCGCGACGCGCGGGACTAGACACGATTAGGTCAGGTTTCACTTGGCGATTTGCCAAGCGTTCTCCCATCATTGGCGCGTCACGCTTTCCGCGATCGGCCAATGGCCGCTCCTTGTCAGGTAGCGCAACGTCATCCCAACTCGACTTGGCATGACGGACAAGGAATAGCGTTCTTTTCATTTAACCCTCAGCGACGGCATTTTTGCCACGGCCCGCTTACGAGTAGCATGAGGAACCATAACCGGCCAGTCAGTGCCACAGTCGTATGTTCGTTTCACTTATATCGTGTTTCTGTCAGCCAACTAACATGCCTTTTAGCTTCTGATCTTTTGTGATCGCAAGAAAATGAATTCTCCCGCCCCGCACGCCTTCACCACCTTTCTACGGTACGCAGACTACTCGCTGCTACGATGCCTCAGCGCAGATCCCGAGCAAGCCCGCCACGCCCCCAACAAGACGATCCGCCAAGTCAAGTCCGGCCACTATGTTGAGGTTCTCCCGACGCCTCTGCCTAACCCCCACTACGTCATACACAGCCAGAGCTTTTTCCGTGAGCTGAACCTGTCTGAAAGAGTCGCCAGTGAGGTGTCCTTCATGCAATTCTTCACTGGCAATCCAGCGGCGGCCGTGGATGCTGCAAACGCCGATGTCACGCCCCCCCACGTTCTTGCCGGCGGCTGGGCGAGTGGCTACGCCCTTAGCATCTACGGGCAAGAGATATACCATAACTGCCCCTTCAAAAACGGCAACGGTTACGGGGACGGGCGAGCCATTTCCGTGCTCGAGGCGCTTCTTCCTAGTGGCCAGCGCTGGGAGTTCCAGCTCAAGGGAGGAGGAACGACCCCTTATTGCCGCGGTGGCGACGGACGTGCGGTGCTGCGATCCAGTATCCGCGAGTTTCTGGCATCGGAAGCGATGGCAGCGCTGGGGGTGCCTACCTCCCGGGCGCTCTGCCTCTTTGTCTCCCACAGCGAAACTATCTCGCGTCCTTGGTACTCCCCGGGCGCCATAACTGTAGAGCCGGACCACATGGTAGACGAGCCGGCTGCCATTACAACACGCGCAGCCCCCTCCTTCCTCCGCGTCGGGCAGCTCGAACTGTTCGGGCGGCGGGCGAAGAAAAACGAACACCCTCATGCCATCGAGGAACTCGAGGCGATCTTCCTGCATACGCTCGAACGTGAGTACCCTGATATCGCCGCCAAGCTTTGCCACCCCGAAGTTACGCTCACCGACAAAGTCTTCGCAGTCGCGCGGGAATTCGGCGCGCGCCTGTCCCGGTTGACCGCCCATTGGATTCGGGTGGGGTATTGTCAGGGAAACTTCAACAGCGACAACTGCTCTCTAGGGGGGCGGACGCTAGACTACGGGCCTTTTGGCTTCATCGAGGCGTATGACCCGATGTTTCAGATGTGGATCGGCGGCGGAGAGCACTTTTCCTTCATGAACCAGCCGATGGCCGCCATGGCTAATTTCAAGATGTTCTGCACGGCCCTGGTGCCGCTGCTGGCGCACGACGCGAACGCGGTTCAGGGGCTAGGTGAGATTTTGGAAGCCATGCCGGAGACCATGAGCCGTGAAATGAATCGTATGTGGGCAAAAAAGATGGGCCTTGCCGAGTTTAGTGAGGAACTTTTCGCGGAACTTCACGCGCTCATGGCGGAAACGCCGGTGGACTATACGATCTTCTGGCGGGAGCTCTCGAGCCTGCCTAGGCACGTGGAGGCCCTGCGTCCCGCCTTCTATGAAACACGTGGGGGGTACAGCAAGGGCAGCGTTGCGATGGAGGCCCGCTGGGCGAAGTGGCTGCAAAAATGGCACGCGGCGCTGGAACGAGAGGGGTGCCCCCCGGCGGGCGTGTCGGAGGCAATGAGGCGAGTCAACCCCAAGTACATTCCGAGAGAGTGGATGATGGTAGAGGCGTATCGAAGCGCCACAGACACAGGGGATTACAGCCTAGTGCAGCATTTGCACAATGTGCTGGAAGACCCATACGGCGAACAGTCCGAGGCGGTGGCAGCGCTTTATTACAAAAAGAAAGACGAGAGGTTCTTTGATCTGGGCGGAACGTCGCACTGCAGTTGCTCTTCGTAGTGGGATACTCACCCAACCGGCCAGAACCGGCCGGTCAGCCTCTCGCAACCGCGGTCATTCGAGCGGCAGCTCTACTCCGAAAACTGCCGTATGACCTACTTCGGGACGTCGGCCTTTGCCGCCATTCGGCAGGCTGGTTGATTCAGTCAGCAATGCGTCGAGAAGCAGCCCATCGATAGGCAATCCCGCTGAACGGCAGCTTCTCAGTTTGGCGAACTTACGCTCACGACCCAAAGC
>Ga0209310_1000330_pt1 | contig 58605 bp, 61 predicted proteins | sample AD_UKC030_MetaG_FD_184415 | JGI IMG/M metagenome (GOLD analysis project Ga0209310, IMG submission 184415) | Active sludge microbial communities of municipal wastewater-treating anaerobic digesters from USA - AD_UKC030_MetaG (SPAdes) (version 2) | ecosystem: Engineered > Bioreactor > Anaerobic >...
AGGGATGGAACTGTACGAAAAGCAATACCAGGAAAGAAAACTCCGCGCCCTGCAAAAAGCCGCCAAAACTATGGGCCTGCAACTCGTTCCCACGCAACCGGCCCCGTCGGGAGTTTCTTAAGAGGGCAAAGAAGCCCGAAACAAAGAAAAAACAAAATATGAACACTACAGACATCAACAAGAACCTTACCGCGCCGTCCGTCACCATCGCTCCCCGCAATCCAGCTCGGGGCGTCCTCACCTTCGTGGTCACCCTTACTACCTTCAAGGATGTCCGCTCCTATCCCTGCCGCTCCCTGGAGAGTGCCACCAAGCTGGCCGAGCGCTTCATTGCCGGCGTCACCAAGCCCCGCCCCGCCGCCCAGCCCGAAACCACCCCGGCGCCTGAGCCCCAGCCGGTGGCCGCATAGGTCACACATCCCTGGCTTCGGTCAGGGATTTTTTTCTGCTCGCGAACAGAACCAACCCCAAACCGCTCACTCTCGCCGCAAGCCTCACGCCGTCACAGGCCTTGCAGGTGCCAAGGCCAGCGCCGTCATTCGGCCTGCTGCTCCGTTCGCTCCCCCACCCGACCCCCAATGCTCGCCCCCCTGCCGTCCCCCAGGGGGGCTGCGCCTACAGCCCCCTCAATTTCCTCTGGGAAATTGAGCGGGCCTTCGTCGCCACCAGATACCGCAGGCAGTCGGCGGCATCGTCACCGCCGACCCCATCCTCGTCACAATCCACCTTCAGCACGTCCTCAGGCCGACTCGGATCATGCTGCAACGCCGGCAGGCATTCCACGAGCCGGGCACACCGCTCGTGGATAAACAGCCTCGCCTTCACTCCGTTCGCCGGATCACCGAACCGATGCAGGATCTCCGCCCACCCGCTCACCCGCTCCATGTTCGCCGGCTTCAAAGCAACTCCCAGCTTCGCATACTGCGACGCGACGGTTGACCCGTCGCTCTGCCGGCTGAATACATCGGCGCCCGCAACAAACCTTTTCAGATCAGTAATCTCCAATCTGCGATTGGAGATTGAATGCCGCGCCAGCATCGCCGTGATCGCCGGCGCGTGGCGCTGCGGCAGCCAGAGCCGCTCCGCGTGCTCATCCACCACAAACAGGTTGCCGTCACCATCCGTGCACCCGAGCAGGACGACGGTGTAGTGGGTGAATCCATAATCCAAGGCGCAAAACCACTCCCGCGCCCTGGTCTCGTCGAAGTCGGACACGATATGCACCTCCCGACGCAAAGTCGTGAAGAACTGTCCGGCCGCAATATCCCAATCCCCATCCAGCCAGGCCCGGCGCTGCCATCCTGTCAACCCCTCCAGCACCCGCACGTATTCCGGGTTGTTCCACCGGTTGTCGGTCACCAGGGCCGCAATGAATCGTGTCTCGGTCTCCGCGTGCCGCTGCCACGGCTCGATGAACCGCTTGCGATACCACCCATGCCCGACACCGCCGGGATTCGTCGTCGAATAGATGCGCGGGCGCCAATCCGGCTTCGACGTCCGGCAGCACGTCGTGATGTCCTGGTACTTCCGCGCCGTCAGCGTGGTCGCCTCCTCGATCCCGATCACGTCGTATTCCAGCCCCAGGTAAGCATCGATGTCCTTCTCGTTCTGGAAATGGCCCGCGATGATCCGCGAGCCATTCCTGAACGTCAGAATGCCCCGGAACGCCGAGAACTCGTGACCCAGGTTCGTGAACAGCTTCCGCCGCAGATCCTCAAAGTGCTCCAGGTTGGCTTTGCCCACCTTCCGCAGCAGCAGGCACTTCAACCCCGGCACGCGTTGACAGTCGTCAACGCCCATCTGCGCCAAAAGCCAGTGGCTTTTGCCGCCGCCCCGGGCCCCGCCGTAGCCGACTGCCGTCGGCCCGTCGGCCCGGTCGCAAAGCCTTGCCGCCGCCGAGGCGGCGAGCTGGCGGCTCTGCAGGATGACGTCGGCCGCCTGGAACCGGTCCATCTGGTCCATCGGGCACCCAGCCCGCCGCCCAACGACAAAATAGCGTTCCCAGGGTGTCATGTCTCGACCTCCCGTGTTTGCGCCTTCAATTCCCACGTTTGCGATCCCGGATTCCCTGTTTGCGCCGCCAAAACCTTGTTTTGCGCCTCCGGCTGCCCTCCCACGACTTCGATATCCACCACTTCCCCTGGAAGTGGTTCCCCATAGATTTTCTCGAGTGCCACCTTCACCTCGACCCGCACCGCCGGCAGTTCGTCGCCCTTGCGCCGCTCGCCATCGGTGCCCAACCCCGTCGCCAGCCGCCCCAGCTTGCTGGCGATCTCCAGCATCCGGGCGATGTCGGCCAGGTTGGCATACACCTTCTCCCGAGCCATGTAGGCGTCCAGTCCCCGCTTCGCGGCGGCGATGGCCCGCTCGTGCATCACCCACTCCGTTTCACGGAGTTGGTGCTCGCGGGCCGACCACTCCGCGGCCTTACTTCGCGCCGCGGCCTCGATCGCTTCGCGCTCGACGATGGCCAGGTGTGCGCCATAAGCAGCCACGCGCTCAGTCCATCCGAACTTCGCCGACCACCGGCGCACAAGCTGTTCACTCTTTGCTAACTTTGTTGCCACCGCAGCCGTGGACCGCTCCGGCCCCTGGCTCAGATACAAACTGAACGCGGCAAACGCCTTATCACTCTCACGCGGCTGCTTTTCAAACGGTAACGGCACGTTTCATCCTTTCTTTGACCTCGGCGAGGGTCTGTTTCACCCGTAACCGCTGATCATGCGGCGGTTTCCAGTAGTGGTATCGCTCCGGCGAGTCGAACGGGATCCTCAGCGTCCCCTCCGGCGTCAGGAATGGTAGCCGCTCCTCAGCGGCAGCCGGCGGCTCAGCCACCCCCGCCTCCGGGACGCTTGGGACGCTTGGGACGGCACTTTCCAACCCCTTACACGTATGCGTGTGCGCACCTATAGTACTATGGCAACTTTCCAACTCACGCGCGCGAGGGTTGGAAATAGGCGTCCCAAGCGTCCCAAAATCATCAGCCGGGGAACTTGGGACGCCTGGGACGGCATTTTCCGACTCGGTTTTAGGCGTCCCAAGCGTCCCAGCCGTCCCAGACCCAAAACTGGTCAGGGCCGCCCTCACCGACCTTGCCACGGGCAAGGCCGGCGGCGTCTTCAGTCGCAGGCTGAAGGTCCCCGGCTTCTTGTCCCCCGCCAGGGCGAAAATCCGCTTCCGGTGCTGCCCATCCTTCGGATGGACGCAGCACCCGTATCGCCCGTCAGGGTAAACCCGCAGGTGTTCACCCTTCCGGTCGCCGCCGCCTTCCGCGCAGGCCGGACACCGGGCCTGCACGACGCCCCCCGCCAGCTCGCGCACCTTCTCAAGTTTGCCCGCGTCCAGACTCATTCACCCGCCTCCGCCGGCAGGTCGGTCGCCTCCAGCAACCGCACCTTGCGCCAACCCCGGTTCGACTTCTTCCCATCGCGCTCGATCGAGTGCGACTTCGTCACGTGGAACACGTCCAGCATGATGTCCGGCAGCGTCCGCTCGACGACCGCCGTCGGCAGCACATTCCAGCCGTTATCCGCGCAGAACTCCGCATACGCCTGGCTGATCTCGCTGGTCGTCACGTCGCCATACTCGTGCCGCGCCATCCGCTGCTTCACGAACAGTCGCAGGCTGTCGCTTTCCGCCAGCAACGAATCAATCCGCCCCCGCTGCACGTCGGTCAGCCTGAAATCGCCGATCTCGGCGAATTCAGCCTGCAAGCGCACAAACCCGGCCAGCGCCCACCGCAGGATGCCGCTCCCCTCCTCGCGCAGCAGCGGGACATGGAAGTCCAGGATACGCTTGACCGGCGGCGGGTTCTCATACCGCACGATTAGCAGCCGCCGCCGCCACGCTCCGGCGTCATCCTCGAGCCGGATGCACAGCCGCGAGTTGCACGTCATCACGATGTTGAAGGTGCCGAACATCGGGAAATCCCCGTTCAACCCCTTGCCTTCGCCCGAAATGGGGTCCCCGCCGACCAGCACCTTCAACATGCTGGCCCCTTTCTGCATCAGAAAATCCCCCGACACATCCGGCCCGATCAGCAGCGTCTTGTTCCGGTAGCGATACGTCTCGAATCGCTCATTCAGGCACTCCGTGCGCAGTTGGTACGTGTTCTCCAGGCCCACGAGGGCCTGGATCACCCGTACCAGCGTCCCCTTGCCGCCGTTAGCCGTGCCGTCGAGGATCAGGAACCGCTGCGGCAGGTTGTAACCGAACAACGCCAGCCCCGCCCATCGTTGCAGCAAATCGGCGTCACCGGCGCTAACCGCCGGGTAGATCAGCTCATTCAGGAATCGCGGGCACTCCGCCTCGCCGTCGAAAGCAAACGGCGACTTGTTGCGCGAGTAATCCTCAGGCGAATACCCACCAAAAGTCACATCCCCGTCCTCGCCCAGTCGCAGGACCCCGTTGGCTACGTGGATAAACCGCGACTTCGCGCGAAATGCCCCCCGCTTCTCCACGATCCCCATGAGGGCGCTCACCACCGCCTTAAGCTTCGTCTGCGTGATCTGTATTTCGAGCGTGAACTGCCGCGACTCCCGGCTCGCTTCCAGAATCCGGCCGGAGATCACTTCCCGGATGCTCTCAGCCGTCACCGGTCCCCAAAGGCCGGTTTCCGGCTCGTAGCGGTAGAACGTCTTCTCATCCGGATCGTAAATCACCCGGTTCTCGCGCGCATACAGCGCGGCCCAATACCGCTCGTTGATGCCGGTGACCCGCCCCTCCTTGTTGGTGTAGAACGGCTGGCCGTATTCCTTCGCCAGCGCCGCCGCGGCCTCGCGCTCCGGCGCCCCCACCCAGGGCAGCTCCCACCCATCCGGCCACCGGATGTCCGCAAATTTCACCATCACCGGCGGCGCGGCCACCAGGACGGCATACTCCATCCCCTTGGGATGCTGGCCGTAGATGGTCGAAAGCCGCCCGTTGCCGCGCCACTCAAAGCGTGGCGTGTTGCAGCTCGCCGGAAACTCACCCTCCAGCCGCAGCCAAATCATGCCGCCGCGACTTCCGCGCGAGCGCGTTGTCGCCGCCAATGGCGGGTTTGCGGCCAGAAACGCTGCCAGGTCCTCATCTTGGTCGAAATCCAGTGCGCAAAGCCCGCCGGACATCTGCCCAAGATAGACTGCAATGTTGAACTCGCCCGACGCCAGCGCATACCGATACGCTGGGGTCTGCGTCGCCTCGAAGGGCCGCTGCGTGTAGGTCACCGCCGGCACCTTCGTCCCGCGGATGCACGGGACGAGGAACGCACCGTCGCCGAACAACCCGGTCACCTCTTCCAAAGGAGTCGCCATAGTCGTTTCAGGCTTCGCAGCAGGCCGGCACATCCGTCCGCTGTCCTCTACCTGCCCGGATCGCCCGGCTCGTCCTGGGGCAAGCGGCGCGTCCCAACCCCTCATTAGCGGTCGTTTCGTCGGTTAAGTATCTTTTCATCAGTCCCGCCGCCCAGGCCAGCGACCCCCGGAACTCGAAGGTCCTCAGGTAGCCCCCGGCCACCCCTCGCACCACCAGGCGCCCATCACTCCGCTTGGCCAGACGGCGCCCGTGCACCGGGTTGCGCGTCTGCACCCACACCACCCCGCGCACCGGCTGCCAGGCGCACAATTCATTGCCGCCGATGGCCGTGTTCAGCCCCGCCTTGTCACCAATTCGTGTTTTCATTCGCGAAATTCGTATCTCAGTTGTTCCGAGCGGTATCGAAACCCTCCCGAACCGCCTCGTGCTCCTTGACCATCTTCTCAACGAACACCAGCCAGCGCCGGCACCACTCCGGATCATTCTTCGCCAGCACGACGGCCCGAGCGTTGATCAGAACCCGCTGCTCTGCCGGGTTCACCAGCAGGTAAGGCCCGCCAAAAGCTTCCAGTTGCCCGGCGTGCTCCGGTCCAACCCCAACGACGCGCGGGTCAACCCACATCGCGCCGTTCCCCCCAAATACCACCTCCATAAACCCCTGGCCCCCGTCCGCGCACCGCACGGGCGTCAAAAAGAAGTCCAGCGATCCCTCGTGCCTGCTAATCAGTCGTGCCTTCATAACTCCTTTCGCGTCTCAGTTTTCGATCTGCCGATAGAACTCAATGGCCTCGGGCGACACATGCACGCCCTTGAACCACTCCTTGAAATTCAGCCCCGCCAGCGACCGCACCCGGGACACCGCCACGTAAGCCTGCCCCGGCTCACGGGCGGCCCGGATGTCCAGATAAGCCGAGTCCAGCGTCAGCCCCTGGGCCTTGTGGATGGTCATCGCCCAAGCCAGCCGCAGCGGGAACTGGCTGAAGGTCGCCGACTCCGGATCATCCTGCGCATACCGCCAGGTGAACCGCTCCACGCGGATCACCCCACCGGTCTTGCTCTCCACCACCACCGCCCCCGGCTCGACATCCGTCACCGTCCCGATCTGACCGTTCACAAACAGCGGCTCGGCCCGGTTCGGCTCGTTCTTGTTGACCGTGAACATGACCAGGGCGCCGGGCTTCAGATGAAGCGCTGCGGGCGTCAGCAGGTTGCGAGTGAGAAACGCCCGTTGCAGGTCCGGCCCGCTCTGCTCCGCGTGCAACACGGTTTCCTCGCCCGGTAGCTCGGAAAGCTGAAACACGTTCCACTTGTCCACCTGAACGTTGTGCGTGAACAGCCGCGGCATCGTTGACGGCGGGTTGCTCCGCACCCGCGACTGCAGAATTCGGGCGCTGTCGCCCCAGACCCGGCCAACGCGGAAGTCCGCCAACGCGCGGACGAAGGCGGCCTCATCCTGTCGCCGCACCTTCTCCAGCAGGAACGTCCGGAACTCCGCCGCCGCCCAGGCCGGCGACTGAAAGCCCCAGTCGTAAGGCTCGGTGTCACCGGTGCGGACCGGTGGCAGTTGGAGAAAGTCGCCCGATGCGATCACCTGACACCCGCCGAACGGCTCATCCCGGCCGCGCAGGCGCCGGAACAGGAACTCGACGAATTCCAGTTGCCGCCCCGGCAGCATGCTGACCTCGTCAATGACGAGCACCTCGCACCGCCGGACCCGGTTGAACCCCGCCAGAATTGACCGGCGCGGATCGCGCTGGAGCTGGGCGAAGTAGTCTTCGCTCGACTGCCCCGCCGCCGGCCCGATCAGCATCCCGCAGAACCGGTGTATGGTCATCCCGCCCACGTTGAGCGCGGCCACGCCGGTAGGCGCGGTGACGCTGACCCGGCGCGGACACTCCGCGATGAACGCTCGCAGTTGCGTGCTCTTCCCCGTGCCCCCCGCGCCGGTCAAAAAGCAGTTGCGGCCAGCCAGGGCGGCGGCGTGGAACCGGTTCTCCGGCGTCAACACGCTGTCAGCGACCGCCTCATAATCCGCATCCGTGAACGGGAACTTGCCGCTCCCATTCGCCTCACCAACCTCGAAACACAAATTCGTCTGCATAAATCTTCAATCCCGCACGTGCTGGGGCCCTTCGGCCCAGGCCGGCGCATCCGGCCTGATCAAGCCCAGGACAATCGCCCGCCTGCACAAACTCACCGGGTCACCGACCCCGAAGAGCCGATACAACTGCGCCCGGTGGAACTCCGCCGTCTTGGGGCTGATGCCCAAGTCGGCGGCAATCTCTTTCATCCCCTTGCCGTCCCACATGCCCGCCAACACCTCACCGCGCCGGCCGAGGCGAGCCACCAGTCTCGCCAAGGCCGGATACAACACCGGGTCAACCCACACCCGGCGCCGTTTACGCACAGATCCCGAGCGCATGCGCAATCTTCGCCGTGAGCTCCAGGTCGTTGCGCAAATACGCTTCCGCCTGCTTCCGGTCGCTCTGCCACAGCGCCGCGAAGGCCTTGCCGTCTCCATTCTTCGCGCCCACGCCCAGGTGCTTCGCGATGCTGTCCAGCGAACCCCGCGCCTGCCGATCGCCGAGCTGCCACACGTCGCGCAGGTCAATGAGCTGGTCGCCCCAGTAGCGCCCGCGCCGCAGGCCGAACGGAATCGGCACCCGCCGCTTCCACGACCGCCGGAACAGGAAGGGCAGGTCGAAGCCGAAGATGTTGAATCCGATCATGGGATTCATCCGCCCCATCTCCGCCTGCGTGTGCTGCCAGAACTCCCGCAGCGTCTGCGCCTCATCATCGTGGCCGATGATGACGCACCGGCCGCCCTCGGGCCCCGCCTCGCTCAGCTCGTCAAACACGAGCATCCCGATCGCGACCACGCGCCCGCTCAGCGGGTCCAGCGCCGCCTTATCGAAAAAGTCCCGGCGGTGATTCGCTTCCGCCTCGGCGATCTTGGCGGCCACTTTCTCCGGGTCCTTCATGTTGCCCGTCTTCACTTCCGCCGGGTCGAACGGTGGCAGTAGCGCTGATAGCTCGCTCTCCGCCAATGGCCCGGTTTCCACGTCAAAAACAATGGTCTGCATAATTTCTTCAGGTAGGGCGCGTCACTCCGTGCGCGCCGGTTCAATTCGTTCGCTTTCATCCCCGTCTGAGAACCCCAACGGGGTTCCACATATCAGCCCAGGGTTGGTCCGTCCGCGGACCTACCCTGGGTTTGGCCACCCCAAAAAAACCCCTCCCTCTCCCCATCGGATGGGGAGAGGGCCGGGGTGAGGGGCATCCGTGTGGATCGGTGTTCATCCGTGGTTGCCTCAGTAGAGCACGTTGTCGTCTTCCTTCTCCCGCGCGGCCTGCCACGCCTCCAGCGCGGCAACCAACCGCCGATCATCGGCGCTCGGCTTGGCGTTCGCTTTCGCCGTCGGCAGCCAATGCTCGACCAGCGCGCCGACCTGTTCAGGCGACAGGTCCCGGACCTCCAGGCCCTTGCACTTGCCGACGTGAATCTTCGTCGCGCCCAGGTCGCCGTTGCCGGCGCCCGCCGGTTCGGCGCGCCGATACCCGTTGCCGTCCTTCGGCGGCCGGTCCTTCATCCGCACGAACTTGCCCGAGGGCTTCAACGGCTCCGGCGACTTGTCCGGCTGGATCAACGCGATGTTCGCGTAAACCTCGCCCTCGCTGTGCTCGTGGATCACCGTGATGTGCGCGGTGCGGCCGAGCATGTCTTCGGTGTCAAAGGTCTTGGTCTCCTCCGGCGTCAACTCCCGCCCCATCCACTTCCGCAGAAACGGCCGCAGGGCCGAGTTCTCGTGATACGACGGCGTGAACGGCGCGGACCACACGCACCAGGGCGTGCCGTCGTCCTTGGTCTGGCCGGTTTCGAACACGAACCGAAACTTCTCTTTCGGCCCGTACTGTGTCTGCACCGTCTTGAGAGGGGTAACGTCCACGCAGACCGCCGACCCGGTATATTCCGGGCAGGGCTGGAAGTTCCCGCTGTTGGTTTTGATACGCATATTTCTAATGCTCTGTGTTGCTTTGGTTGCTCCTATCCAGTCACGGCCGACTCTCATGAGCGCGCCGCTTCTGAAATCCGAAATTCTGAAATCTGAGATTGGCCATCTGCCCCATTGGCCCCATCCGTCCCATCTCCGCTGCTGGCGCCGCGCTTCGCGCAAGCCACCCGCAGGAACTGAAAGAACAGCTCCGCATCCATCGTGACGGGCCGCGGCCCGGCGAACGGCCACAGGTCGAAATAGGTCAGGGCCTTGTGCAGCAGGTCATAGAGGGCGTCAGAGTCCATCGTGACCAACCACGGCCCCCGATTCTGCCGGTGGGCCACGATCCACGGTTTGCCGCCGCAGTCGCGCCGCGCCTGGGCGCAGGCCTGGGCGAGGTTCAGGTTCTGGACGCGCTTCACCTCGATGTGCAGCCAGCCCAGCACCTCGCTCACGACATCAGGGCTGTCGCCGCCGCCGGCGAATTGCTGCCCGCGCCGGGCGTCGAACCCATGCACCCGCAACAGCGCCGCAAACTCCCGCTCGCCAACCTTTCCCTTTCGCCGCGAGTTCATAGGCCCCCTTTCATCTTTTCCAGACGGGCCACCGCAGCCGCGGTCAACTGCCGGAGCACATCCGGCAAATAGAACCGCACCAGCACACCACCAGGCCGCATCGGCGTGATCTCCCCCTTGGCGACCATCTCGTCCACGGTCCGAACCGAAACCAGCAACACGTCAGCCAACCCCTGCCGGGTAACCACTGCCCGCGCATGCTCGCCGGCCCCGCCGGTTTCCCCTTGCTGGCTCCTGTGCCACTCGGCCAACCGCTCCGCGCACCGCGCCAAACGCACCTCAGTCTTCGTAGGCTTCATCGCGCTACCTCTCTGTTTCCTCTCGGACCTCGGACTTCGGACTTCGGACTTCCCGCGCCAGCGGGTGCCCCCCTTCCAGCGGCTTGGTCGCCGGCTGCTAAGCCCTCGACATCAGCCCGCCGAATGCGCACCGCCCCCAGCAACTCGACCGTCCCCAACCTTCCGGCTTTCACCAGCCGCCAGATCGTCGTGCGGTGCACGCCGAGCAACACCGCCGCGTCGCTGGCCCGGATCAGCAGCGGCCCCCTGGGCGGCTCCGGTGCCGGCTCCATTCGGCCCTCCAGAATTCGGTCAATCGCCGCCTGCTGCTCCGCCGTCGCGCTCAGAAACCGCAACAGCCGCTCATTGCCATTCCCATTCGGCTTTCGGATTTCGGACCTCGGGTTTCTCATGCGCCTCCTCAGCAGTCGAACAGCTCGAAGGTGGGTTTCTGGAGCACGTTGGCGATCCGCTCCTTGATGCCGGCATCCGGCCTGACCCGCCCGGTCTCAATCCGTGAAATCTCGATCTCACGCGTCCCGACCAGTTCCGCGAGCTGCATTTGCGTCAGCCCTTTCAGCACCCGCGCCGCCTTCATTCGATTGTTCGCTGCCATTTCCGGTTCCTGTCGCTAACCGTGGCGAACTATTCGCCCCGGCAGGGGTCCGGAAAGTGGCCAAATCAGGGCAAAAAAAGGGGGTTAGCGACGGCGCTAACCCCTGCGGGACAATGACTTGCAACGATTCTACCGAGTTGCCAAAATTATTGCATAACGTCCTCTTGGATCATCTCCACCAGCTCCTGGCGAACTTTCATCCAATTGCCGCTATTCTGCCGTTCAAGGGCCTGCAGCACCTCCGCGAACATCGCCGGGTAATCCTTGTTATCGGCCGCCGCAATCTCCGTCAGCACATCCGCCATCGTCTCCGGATTCTCCGGCCGGTCGCCCGCGTCCCCCGACTGCAGCGACGGATTCAGCTCCACCTTGAGGTGGCGCGCACTGCGCTTGCGCCACTCCATGTACCGGAGCATGAGCTGGTATTCTCTCCCGCGCGCCGCCCACTGCTCCACACGGTTGTATAGGGTCCGATGCGGAACCTTCAAATGGTCCGCCGCCGCCTTGCGGTTGCCCAGCGCCATAATCACGGCAAACGCCAGAAAATCCTCGCCCTTCACCCGGACCGCAAAATTGAAATACCCGTCCTTGTTCAACTGTCGCAGCTCTTCATTCTCCTTGCACAGTTCGTAATCTCTCCTGGCCACCGCCTCCATGTTCCGGTCAATTCGCTCCACCGTCTTGACTAGCCCGTCCCCTTGAGCCAATCCCGCCACAAAACGCTTCAACACCGGCTCAATCGGGCACACCATCCGGAGCTTGCCGCCCTCGCCAGCCCCGACACACGGCGACAACGGCACGAACCCGCAATGCACCCGCGCCAGGAACGAATCCACCGCCGCCGAACGCAAGCTGGCCGTCGGCGAAAGCAGGATGAACGGCTCGGGCCGCGAACTCACCAGGCCCTCGACGTTGGCGAACAACTCCGCCTCGCTCGGGAAGATGCCCAGGTAAACCGGCGACCGCGTCGCCGCGTAGGTCCCTACATGCCACATCTTCGGCGCGGCGTACAGCACCGCCGCATTCTCCGCCGGCCCGAATCCCAGGACCCGCGCCACGGCACCGCCGAAGCCCGGCGCATCCAGCTCGTGGATAATCAGGTCGCTGGGTGTCAGCCATGCCGGCGCGCAGTCCCCGACGCCGCATTGGCACCTGGCCACCCAGCGCGCGTCATCGCACTGGTCCAGCTCGTGCCGGCATCCACAGTCCCGCTCGCTCAGACAAGGGTAGTCACCAGCCAGGCGCTGCGTCACGTGCAGGAAGCCATCCAGCATCGGCAATTCGCCGTCGGCCAGCGCCCGCCATTCGGCCAGCACTGCCGCCGGCCGCTGGCCCGTCGCTAGGCGATCAAGAGTACTCCAGATTCCACGGCTCATTGGGTGAGGCCTCCTGTTGGTTCGGGAGCACGAACTTCTGCCGCTGCAACCAGGCATGCAGCGGCACAGCATCGTCATCCCGGCTGAAGGTCGCGAAGTTGGACGGCCGGATGGTGAATGACCGCGGCTTCTTCGCATCCCGGAACGTCACCGAGAATCGCGCCAGCCGGATGTCCGCCGCCGCCGGGATCTGGAACCGGCGCGATTCAAAGATGCTGAACACGTCCGCCGCCGACACCCGCTCCCGCAGTCCAAGCTCGCCATGCCCCCGAAACTCCAGCTCCTTCAGCGTGATGTCCAGTAAACCGTCAATCCCGGCGCAGACCAGCACCCCCCGCCCGCTCTTCAACGGTTCCAGCGTGTACTTCCCCTTGCTCGCCGGGAAGTAATTGGCGTCGCCGAAGAGGTGCATCCCGAAGGCCAGCCGGAACAGCTCCGGCTCCTGCTCGCAGTCGGCGTGAACCCGCATCTCGCCGGCCTCCGCGTCGTAAATCACCACGTCATGCCGCTCGGGCCGATAGATCATGCTGCCCGACTGCAAATCCTTCAGGTCAACGCACCCGTCCCGCTTGATCGGCTCGGCGTGCCGCACGTAGAACCAGTACTCATGATCGTGCTCGCGCCAGAACACCTTAGCGCTGCGCCCGCGCTGGTGCGCCTCGTACCAACTGTTAAGCGTCTTCTCTAACGCGACCAGACTTGCCGGCGGCCGGAAATCCGCTTTCTTGCGCCGCGCCACGTAATAAACGAACGCGCGGTACCGCGCCACCGCCTTTTCCGCGTAGATTTCCTGGAACAACGGCCGGTTGACCAGCAGCAGGTGTGCCGCCACGTCCTCCGGCGAGCTGTCAGCCGGAAACTTGAACTCCATCTGCCGGGCCTTCACCGTGTCGAGGATCTTGTCCATCGCCCCCGGCCCGGACATCTGTTTCACCATGTGAAACCTCTCGACCAGGTCCCGCGGGATGTCGTCCGGCGACAGAAAGATCGTCGCCAGCGACTCGTACTCCAGTTCCGCCTCCTCGCCCACCGGCGGCAGGTTTACCCCCTTTCCGGCCAGAAATTCCCGGTGGTCATCCATCAGTGCCACCAGGGTCCGCGGGGAAAGCTCCCGCAATGTGTCCGCTTCCGAATACCGACGCAAATTGACTGTGTTCATGCTGCCACTACGCCTTCCGACTCCACGCGCCCGCCCGCGACCATCGCGACCCGGTCCGCGATCACTGCCTGCATTTTCCTGCTACGCTCCGTGCCAGGCAACACGAAGTTATTCAAACATCCGACAACTTACTCACACCCGCCGCCGCCCCCATACTGCATTCCGCATTCCGCACTCCGCATTCCCTCGTCCTTCCCCGGTTCTTCATTCTCCATTCTGCCTTCTGCCTTCCCTCTTTTACCCGCCACCATAGCAATCACCCCAGGACAAACGCGGTCCAACGGTACAAGTACGGACCACCGACCATCGGAGCTCCAGTTTCTAGCTTTTCCCTGCTCCGCGCCACTAGGCAATTGCTGGTCCCCCCAACCCGCCGTTTCCCCTCCTTCCAAATTCTGCCTTGCCCACCGAAGACCCCCACAAAAAAAGTTATTCAAAGTTGTTCACTTGGACCGTATTTGTCCTACCCCCTCTGTTATGCCGGCACCATGAAGATGTCAAAATCTCGCCGTTCTTACCCCGCTGAACACATGACCTCCGGCAGCCAGTTCGAGCGGACGGACCCTGACTACGCGGATCACCGCCTCCAACACATGCGTGCCGAATACCGCTCGCTGCCCCGCGCCTGGCGCCCCGCCTACCTCGCTGGCCTCGGCAAAAAGGACGCCGAAGCCCTCCTCGGCCGCAGGTCAGAACCCTAACCCGAGCCCCTCTGCCCTTTGCCCTCTGCCATCTGCCATCGCCCGGACCGCCCCTCGGCCGGCCCGGTCCATCCGTGCCAATTCGTGGAATCCGTGTCTCGGATTTCCCGCCACCGGCCGGCCCGCACTTTCTCAGCGCACCCGCCCGCCTCGCACTGTCCATTACTACAATATTTTACATAAATCCCTTGTCAGGGGATTTACTAAAAATACAATGAGGCCATGAAACGGAAGCTAGGCCGGCTCGAGACGCAGTTCTTCGCCTACGTGCAGATGCGCAAGCTCCGCACGGTCAAAACCGGAGATCTGGTCGGTTCAGTCCTCCGCCTGCAGCCCGTCCAGGAGCGCAAGCTTCTCAGCCGACTGTCGCGGGGAGGGCTGATTGCCCGCGTCCGTCCCGGCCTCTTCTTGGTGCCGCCGACCCTCCCCCTCGGGGGCGCATGGACTCCCGGCGAGGCAGCCGCTCTCAACGCCTTGATGGCAGACGCAAAAGGCCGCTACCAAATTTGCGGACCCAATAGCTTCAACCGCTACGGCTTCGACGAGCAGGTCCCCAATCTGCTCTACGCCTACAATAATCGGATTTCCGGCCGGCGGAAGATTGGCGCCGTCGAGCTCACACTCATCAAGGTCGCCGACGACCGCCTTGGCGACACCGAGACGGTGCCCTTGCCCGATGGTGAGGCGCTCTATTCCTCGCGCGTCCGCTCGTTGGTGGATGCGGTATACGACTGGTCCCGTTTCAACGGCATCCCGCGCGCCTACCAGTGGATCCGCGCAGAACTCGAAGCCGCCCGCGTGACCGCCTCTGCCCTCGTCCGCTGCACCCTCCGCTACGGCGATACCGGGACCATCCGGCGCATGGGCCTGCTGCTGGAGCGCCTCGGCGTCGGCGGACAATCCTTGAGGAAACTGGAGCGGGCTCTCCGCCCCACCAGCAGCTTCATCCCCTGGATTCCCACCCGGCCGAACCGCGGAACTTTCAACCGCCGCTGGGGCGTTGTGTTCAATGAGCAATCCTGATTCGGAAATCCTTCGCCTTCACGACGATCGGGACTACTTCCTGGCCGCCGTGCAGTTTACCGCCCGGGCGACCGGGTTCGCCCCGCGCCTCATCGAAAAGGATTGCCTCTGCACCGCCTTGCTCCAATACCTGGCGGCAGCCTGCCCCGAACTGGTTTTCAAAGGCGGAACCTGCCTCGCTAAAATCCACGCCGGCTTCTACCGCCTCAGCGAGGACCTCGACTTCACAATTCCATTGGCCACTGCAACCCCGCGCGCCCAACGCAGCAAGCACGCCCAGCCCCTGAAGGATGCCATGGAGGCCCTTCCGCAGCGCCTACCGCTCTTCCAGATCGCCGCCCCGCTCACAGGGAGCAACAACTCCACCCAGTACAACGCCGTCATCACCTACACCCCCCTGACCGGCGGTGGCTCGGACACGATCAAGATCGAAGCCGGGCTGCGCGAACCTCTGCTCCTCCCGGCATCCGATGCCCAGGCCAACACCCTCCTCCTCAATCCAACTTCCGACCAGCCGCAACTGCCGCCGGTGCCCATCCGCAGCATCGCTAAGCTTGAGGCCTTCGCCGAAAAGTTCCGCGCCGCTCTCTCCCGTCGGGAAGTCGCCGTGCGCGATTTCTTCGACCTGGACTATGCCGTCCGCCAACTCGGCCTCCAACCCGCGAACCCCGATCTGGCCGCTCTCGTACGCAGCAAGTTGGCTGTGCCCGGCAACGAACCTGTTGACATGTCGGAAGCCCGCCTGGCCCAACTGCGCCTCCAGCTTGCGCCTCAGCTCCAGCCAGTCCTCCGACCCAAAGACTTCGCCGCCTTCGACCTCGACCGCGCCTTCCAACTCGTATCCGCCATGGCCGGCAGACTCCGCTGATTTATGGCCTTCACCGACATCAACAGCGAGAACCGGCTAGTCCAAAGGACCTTCGCCGATCACCTCGAGAAGGCCCTTGGCTCGCCACCTCTTCCAGTCACTGCCCACCCCGCCGTTTTCCGACCAGAAAAAGGAAGCCGTCGCCCGCCGCGTTTACCTGCACGTCTGGCAGCAAAGCGCCGCCGGCCAATTCGCCGCCGCTTAACAGCCGCATAACATGAGCCACCGAATTCCGCTGCGCGAAATCAACCATCCGGATTGCCTGGGAACCAACTGCCCGGACCGCGATCACCTGGATGGCGATGGCCTATGCAAGCGCACGGCGTCGAAACTCGATGGCCTTCCCGTGCGCTGTGTCGGTGATTGGGCCTATGACAAGATTTACCGCCTCGTGCAGTACTTTGGCATCTTTGCCAACGGGATGAAGAACCGGTGGGGCGGCAGATTGAACTACGTCGAAATCTGCAGCGGGCCCGGCCGATGCATCACCCGCGGCGATCATACGGAATTGGACGGCACCGCCCTGGCCGTAATCCAGAGCCCGCACTTCAAGGAGCTGAAGAAGGCCATCTTCATAGACGCCAGCCCGCGCGTCGTGGACATCCTCAATCAGCGTATCCAAGCCCTGGGCGCCACCCACGTCGCGGACGCAGTGGTCGGTGACTACGGCAATGCGCCCGGCATCTGCCGCATTCTGGACCGGCTCCCCGATAGCTGCCTCAATCTCGTTTTCATCGACCCCACCAACTGCGACGCTCCATTCACCACCATCCAGCGGATCGTCGCCCACCTCCAGAACGCCGACCTGCTGATCAATGTGGCCCTGGGAACCGACGTGAACCGCAACCTGGTCCGCGCCATAACCCTTCGCAACCACCAGGCCGCCCGCGCAAAATACGAGAGCTTCCTTGGGACGCCTGGATTCTGCTCTCAGCCCGAGGTCATCGAGCTGGCCAAACGCAAGGACCACGACGACCTCCGCCGCAAATTCGCCGACACCTACGATCAGAAGCTGAGGGGTGAAGGTTACCAGTACACCAACGTGTGCCCCGTGAAGCACTATTACTACCTGCTCTTCGCGTCGCGTAACCCCAAAGGCCTGGAGTTTTGGCAGAAGGCCTGCACGTATTCGCCAGACAACCAGAAACAGCTCCTGTAGAGTCCGCCCGACCTATGGCCCTGCAATCGTCAATCGAGTGGACCGAAGCCACTTGGAACCCGGTCACCGGGTGCTCCAAGATCAGCATCGGCTGCCGCCATTGCTACGCCGAGCGCATGGCCCGCCGCCTGCAGGCCACTGGCCATCCTCACTACCGCAACGGCTTCAAAGTCGCCCTGCACGAAGACGCCCTCGAACTCCCCCTCCGCTGGAAGCAGTCCCGCGCCATCTTTGTCAATTCGATGAGCGACCTCTTCCACCGCGACGTGCCACTCACCTTTATCAGGAAGGTCTTCGACGTGATGCACCAGGCGAATTGGCACCGCTATCAGATCCTCACCAAACGCGCCGAGCGCCTGGCCGAGCTGCGCGACAAGCTCCCCTGGGGGCCTCATATCTGGCAGGGCGTCACCGTCGAGCATCCCGCCTACGCCCACCGGATTGACCTCCTGCGCCAAACCGGCGCCCACATCAAATTCCTCTCCCTGGAGCCCCTGCTCGCACCGATGCCGCGGCTAAAGCTCCGCGGCATCAACTGGGTCATCGTCGGCGGCGAGTCCGGCCCGGGCGCACGCCCGATGCTGCCTGAGTGGGTCACGGACATTCGCGATCAGTGCCTGAAAGCCGGCGTCGCCTTCCACTTCAAACAGTGGGGCGGCGTCTTCAAAAAGCGCAACGGCCGCAAGCTCGAAGGCCGCTTCTGGAACGACATGCCCGACGCCCCCGCCCCCGCCGCCCGCCCCGCCCAGCTCGACCTGGTCCCAGCCTAGTCACCAATCCTCTCCGCCCAGGCGCCCAGTCCCGCGAAGACAGCGACTACCCGCGGCTGCGCCCGGTCCAAAGCAGGACCAGAGCCAGGCCATGAAGACTGCCGGCAAAGGGAATAATCTCCGTGCCGGTATAGAGCACCACGCCGCGTATCCTGACCAGACCGGCTATACCCTTCATGTGTCCGCGGCTGCCTCGGCCTGTCCCCTTGCGCGCCACAAGAAGTTCCGCAAAGATTTTTGTCCGGTTTTGCCTTTCTGCGGGTCTATAGTTGCAAACGAATCGGGACGGATAACATGAAGACACACCGCATCATCTCGGCCGCCGCCGCCTTCTTCTTTGGCGCCGGAAACACCACGTTACTCGCTACAGAGGCTTACGAGGCAATCGGGTATCTCACCTATACGGCACTCGACTCTGGGACCGTGCCTCGCGTCAAGAGGGTCATTATGTTCGACGTGAAGATTGGCAGAACGTGGAGTGTCTACACGGAACCCGTCATTGAATGCAAGAATGGCATCGCCTTCCTGGCGGGATTCAACGATACGAACAACTGCATCTGGTTCTTGACCGGTTTCGCAGCGGCGTGGCGACCCTCCGAATCGCCGTTTCAGCACCTCCGAACTGAGCTGAAGAACTCAAAGAAGGACGACGTCTACTTCACCAACCCTTCGCACTCTGCACCTGAACTCCTGCCCGGACTTAAACCACCGTCAGGCCAAGCGGCCCAGGAAACCGTGCCCAACGTGGCGATCGCAACGGTGCTGCGAGGTAAATATCCCCCGGCGGAGCCGTCCTACGCCGCCTTCCTCTGGTTCGCCTTCAGCCCGCCCAGCGTGGAGCGTGATGCAACCAACCAGATGCTGCTGCAAGTATGGGACGACAGCCATAACCGTACTGCCTGCTTCAGGCACGCCACCTGGAAGACGTTCCACGAGCCGCCCGGGCTGGTTTCGAGCGCCGTGTATAGTTGGCTGGGCAAGGAGTTTCTCCTCGATGGCACCGTAGCCCGCATTGAGACTCCCTACGTGCCCCAGCCGCTGGCAATGGAGGCACGTTACGTGGTAGAGGGCACCACCAACATTAGCGGCCTGACGCTGCCTTCCAGGATTACGCTAACTCGCTATGGTACGAAGCTATCACGAGACGGAGCACCAATAGCCATTACGACCGACGTCGCCGTGGTCACCAGCGTGAGGCGGCTCTCGGCCGATGAGCCCTTGGAACGGAAGTTGCCAGGCTTGACCTACGTCAGCGACTATCGGCTGGCCGCCGGCAACAGGGGTGGCAGGCCGGCCTGTTTCCTCTTGGAGGCAGGCCCGCTGCGGCCAGAGAATTAGGTGCCAGCCTCCCCAGGGTTTTCAAGCAGAGCGCCAGTGAAACATCATCGCAGGAACCTGCTGGTTGGGCTTGTCCTGCTAGGCTTCCTTGGGCTGTGCTGGCGGCTGTCACGCCCCCCACAGGGCCGGGGCCACAAGCCTTGTGGATTGGCGGCAAAGTGGTGCCCATCGGCCAGCCCGCCCCCTCTGGCACCCCATCATTAGCGTCAGTCAGCGTCCCTTAGCGGTTCCTCCTGTGCCATTTGCCATCGGCCATCGGCCATTCGTCCCATTTCGGCCCAGCCGTCCCATTCACTCCCCTTTCACGCATCACGCATCACCCATCCCCTTTCATCCTTCATCCTTCCCCGCCTCCACCCGCCCGTACGTCCCCCAAAGATTTTTGTCCGGTTTCGGCCTTCTGCGGGTCTATAGTTGCAAACACATGGTGACGGATAGCCGCACACTGCTTTCACAGTATGCACGGACCGGCTCGGAATCCGCGTTCCGGGAGCTCGTCAGCCGCTACATCGACCTGGTTTATTCGACCGCCTACCGGCTGGTGGACGGGGATGCCGAATCAGCGAAAGACGTTGCCCAGACCGTATTCGTGGCCCTGGCAAACCAGGCGCGCACGCTGCCGGAGAACGTGATGCTGGGTGGCTGGCTTCACCTTCAGACCCGCTTCGCGGCGGGCAAGTTCATGCGCAGCGAACGCCGTCGTCGATCGCGGGAAAGGCAGGCCGCGGAAATGAACGCCCTCGAAGACCACAACCAGGGCAACCTGGCCCAAATCGCCCCGGTGCTCGACGAAGCCATCGGCCAACTGGATGCCGAGGACCGCAACGCGATCCTCCTCCGATTCTTCGAGCGCCAGGACTTCCGCTCCGTGGGCGACGCGCTGCGCACCAGTGAGGACGCCGCCCGCAAGCGCGTGGCCCGCGCCCTGGAAAAGCTGCGCCTCGTCCTGGGCCGCCGCGGCGTCACGCTCTCTGCGGCCGCCCTGGGCACCACCCTCACTGCCGAAGCCGTCACCGCCGCCCCCGCGGGCCTCGCGTCGGCCATCGCCACCGCCTCCCTGAGCGCGGCGGGCAGCGGCGCCGGCCTGCTCTACGTCCTGCTTCACGCGGCCCGGGCAAACTGGCGCATTCTGTCTATACCAGGAGTGGCGCTGGTGATCATGCTCACGGTGGCCATCTACCACAGAACGCCTTCGCAAAACGCACCCCAGCAACCAGCGCAGGTGGCCTCACCCCCCGTCGAGCCCGGCACGGACCCGACTGGCTCCGAGCAACCGCCTCCTCCAGCGCCAGCACCGGTCAAAGTCCCAGCCCTGGCAGAAAACCAAATGCGGTTTGACCTCCTGGACGCCGAAACGGGCGCTCCCATCCCGGCGGCAAAACTGCGCCTAGTCTATTTCGCGCAGCGCGGCAAGTCCAAGACAGCCAAGCTCAACACCGACGCTCAAGGCCAAGCCACTATCGAAATCCCGCAGGAGCCTTACACCAGCGTAAACCTGTTCGTTACGGCTGACCGCCACGTCCCCAAAGTGGTCTCGTGGAATTCTGATGGATTCCCCAAAGAATACGCCATGAAGCTGGAGGCTGGGTCCACTGTCAGCGGCGTTGTTGTGGACGAGTCTCAGCAGCCGGTTCCACAAGCTACCATCACATTCATTGGGCCGGGAATTGACACGGCTCAGAAAGAGAATATTCAATTCGGCCCCGACACCGTGCTGAGGACCGACGCCGATGGGCGCTGGTCGTGCAGTATGATCCCGCAGAGCCGCGAAACCATCCATGCGCTTCTGGAACACCCCCAGTTTGTGGCAACCCCCACCGACATACCGGTTACCAACTCGCAGGCCAAACCCCTGGTGTTGCAGATTCGGCGCGGCCTTACCGTCACCGGCCTCGTCGCCGATACCGCCGGACGGCCCGTTGCGGGGGCAGCCGTTCGCGAATTACACGACCGTCAAGACCGAGCGCTGTCTTCCACGACGGACACCTCCGGCAGATTCGAATTCAGGAACCTCCCCGCGGGCGACATCATGCTGGCGGTTCAGGCCGACGGCCTGGCCCCCGCAGTTCTGGAAACCAAGCTGTCGGCGAGCCCGACGGAACTGAACTTCGTGCTGCAGCCCGGGCGCGTGCTCAAGGGACACGTCGTTGATGACCGGGGAACACCCGTTCCGAACGCTCTCGCCCAGACATGTTGGACTAGCGCGGAATTGCGAAAAATAGAGTGGTCCGCCAGGACGGACAGCGAGGGCAGGTTCGAGTGGGACTCAGCTCCCGCCGAGCCGCTGCACTACTGGTTCGATGCCGACGGCTTCACGTCGCCGCCCGCCGGCCTGTTGAACGCGGACGGCTCCGACCACGAGATAAGATTGACCCGGACAGAAACCAACGCGGCGCCTGCGGTCGTTCGCATCACTGGCAGTGTCACCGACGACCAGACGGGCCTGCCCCTGGACGAGTTCAAAGTGCTTCTCGGCGAAATTCGTGTCTCGCTATCGGAGCCCATCGTCCGATTCGTGGCCGACGGCAAGAACGGGCAATTCAGCTTCTCGCTCCGCCCACCCTTCTTTTTCGAGGCTTACCAGGTGCAGATCCAGAAAGACAGATACCTGCCAATTGCCTCCACCAACCTGCTGTTGAAGGCCGGGAACCAAAGCCTGGATCTGAAAATGAGCAAAGGCTCCGGGCCCGCCGGAATCGTGGTCCTGCCCGGCGGCGAGACCGCCACCAATGCCACCGTATTCCTGTACGAGGCCACCGACCGCGTTTGGATGGCAAAACCAGGCGAGTTTCGGAAAGACACCACCTCCACCACGCGCGTGCAGACCGACGCCACCGGCAGGTTCTCCTTCGTGCCGCACTTGCAGGCACGGGGCCTGATTGCCATCCACGACCAGGGGTATGCTGAAGTCCCGCTGAAGGACTTCGCCGGAACCATCGTGCTTCCGCCGTGGGGACGAGTCGAGGGCAAGCTGACCGTCGCCGGTCGCCCAGGGACGAACGAAACCATTTGCCTCGGCAACACCCTGTACCGCTACGGCGACAACGGCCGGCGCTACCCGCCGTTGGGCCTGCGCCTGGAGGCCACGACCGACGCCCAGGGAACTTTTGCCTTCGAGAAAGTGCCGCCCGGTGAGCACAAGATCACCCACCTCCTGGTTAGGCCGGGCAGCCAGGGAGGCCGGATCTACGACACGCACGGACTTCCTGTCACCGTGTCCGCCGGAACGGCAACCCGTGTCGAACTCGGCGGAACAGGCAGGCCGGTTATCGGCAAGCTTTCATTTTCCCCCGCATCCCTAACCTCGGAATGGCAAACCGTGACGCTCCAGCTCCGGCTCAAGCTGCCCGGTGCGCCCGGCAGCCGCCCAGCCCGCGGTGACTACCCTACCACCGACGCCTACCTGCAGGCATGGAGAGCTGCCGCCGAGGCAGAGAGACTCTTTTGGGTATCGGAACAAGGCCGAGAGCTGGAACGCTCGGAACGGACCTACTCGGGCTTTTGTGGCGAAGACGCGTCATTCTCCCTCCCGGACATCCCGCCCGGCGCCTACGACCTGAGAATTGAAATGGCCGGAACGACCAGGAATTCCGCTGGCCCCAGTCAAGAAGTACCGACCGTCTTGCTCGCCAGGGAGATCGTTGTTCCCGAGGTCTCCCCGGGGCAAGACAACCATGCCCTCGATCTTGGCTTGTTGGAGCTGAAGGCGCCTGGCGATCTCACCCGGAAATAGATTATGGAATTGCGAACAATCGAAGACAGAATATGAAAATAGGAGCACGATTCGTTATTGGCCTCTCCGTCGGGCTGGCAGTCGGCTACGGGGCAGCGATGTACACCGGTATTCACGCCTGCAAAACAGTCAATGTGGCACGGGTCGAGCCGTCAGATTCACCGGACGCGAAAAACCTCAAAGAGCTGCGGGCGCAACTTCAAGAACTGCTACTGACACACACAGAATCGTCCCCAGTGGTTCAGAACGTGAGGCGGCGCATCGAAGTCCTGGAGAAGCGACAAAGCGCAAAGTAGAGGCCGCTAACCAATAGTAGTTAGTCCCGATACACTCATATGAAAAAGACACTCTACCTGCTGTTCCTTGTCGGTGCCACAAGTGCTTTGCTGGTCGGATGTGGCACTACTCACCACGTAACCCGTTGGGAGTACCGAAAGGCAGTGAATTTGTCCGATTCGCAGCTCAACGAACTGGGCGAGCAGGGCTGGCGCGTTGTCGGCTTCACTACAGACGAGTCCACAACACCCATGCCGCGGACGACCTACCTGTTGCAGCGGCCTAAGAAATGAAGAGCGCCGCGCCCAACAAGGCACCTGCAGCCAACCCCGCGATGAGCCTTCTGTCTCAAATCCGGTGCCAGTGGCGCGGGGTGGCTGACGTGCAGCGTTCGCAACAGGTGGCCGCATCCTTATAATTAGCGAAGACTTCTAATCCTATCTGTATGAAGCCACACATAACGAAGACTGATCTACCCGTCTATCTCGTCGCACTGCTCTGCTTGGGAATAGTGGGCTGCGCGACGCATTCGATCACGCACTCGGGTAGCTCTCACCCGCAGACCTTTTCGAGCTTTGATTTGCCCAGTGGTAGCGCGGCCCAAACGGAAGTCCTGGCTGGTACTCTGGATTTCCAGAATGCGGAGCTGACTCAGGTGCTGGCGATTTACCAGGAGATCTCCAAACGCACGGTGATTCGCCCCACCACTCTGCCGGCGCCCACCATCTCCCTTCGCAACCAGACTCCCCTCACCCGGGTGGAGGCTTTACAGCTAATGGATACCGTTTTGGCTGCGAACGGCATTGCGATGGTCCTCGCCGGGGACACCGCTGTCAAAGCCGTGCCGGTGGCCCAAGCCACCGCGGAATCGCCGCCCGAGATTTCTCTGCCCTGGCGGTCGCTTCCCGATTCCGGCTCGTTCATGATGCGGACCGTACAGTTGAAGAAACTGCGGCCCTCCGAGCTCGTCCCCGTACTCATGCCGTTCTGCAAAACGCCCGGCGCCGTCCTGCCGATCGACAGTCGCGGCCAACTCATTCTGCGCGACTATTCCTCGAATATCCGCAAGATGCTGAAGTTGGTGGAGGACCTGGAAAACAACGCCCCCAGGTAGCCCACCGAACAAACGGATTGAGCCGATGACGAGCAGCGCGAGCATGTCGGTGTCACAAGCGGGCGTCGGTGGCGCGCTGCTCGTCACAGCTCATCCTCATCGTTGGACGACCGCTTGGCTACTATGAGTCCCAAATATCGAACGTGCGCCATTTGCTTGCTGACCGCACTGATCAGCCTAGCGTGCATTCTGGCTCTCTGGAAGCGTCCGGCTCCGGTAGGAACAGTAGCACTGGTTCTGGTTTCTCGCGGCACGAGTCAGGAGTATGCATTGTTTACAGCCTTCGTCACAAATACCTCGATCCGTGACGTCTCCCTCGGTTGGAACCCCTACGTGCAGTACGAGGATCGGACTGGCTTGGTCGTCATCGACGCGGGAAAGTCCTGGGAAGGAAAAGGAGCTTCCCTCAGGCCAGGGGAGGTAGGCGAGGTGCGTTTTGGCATACCTGCAGACTACCGTAAAGTGCGGATCTACACTCGGGTCCGTTCTGATGCGGGGCGACTTCCCCGGCTTGCCAGCCGCTCGGTGGGGAGGTTCACGCCGCGGCAAATCTCACCGGGAGGGATATGGAAATGGTTGTATTCAAGGGGATGGTTGACTGGCATGCGTGAGGAGTTATGCAGCAGTTCATGGACGCCCAACCCCAGTCAAGCGGTCCAGCGGACGGAAGGCAGCCGAGCCAGACAAGGACTATGAGATTGAGGCTGCGGAGGTCAGGAATGTCGTCCAACCCGGCGCTGCACCTGAATGGCGGCCCCGCGTCGCTGTCGGGCAATTCGGGAGTCGTGGAGGGGCCGCCATCGGTGAGCTAACCGTTAGCCATGAAGAACATCTTCGCCCTCGCACTGCCGGCAATCACCGCTTGCATACAGCTTGCACATGCCCACCCTGCTACACTTGACCACGTCGCGCCCACGCTGGCGCAACTTGGGGAGGGCTGGACATCTCCCAGCGTCGTGGTCCTCCTGGATCAACGGGACCCCACCAACACCATTTGCACGGAGGGTGAAGGCTGGCTCAAGGCAGCACACAATGTCGTCGGGAAGAGAGGTCGTGACGCCTACATGGTGCTTCGCTACACCTATCAATCCCGGAGCGTCCTTGTGTGGATGAACCGATGCAAGGACCCACAATCCATAGGAGACGACTGGGGAAAAGACCCCGCCACCAAAACCACACTGGACCCGCTGCCGAAGGTAGGCGACGAAGTACGCTACTATAAAAGGGACGGAATGCATGAGAACATCGCCTTCCGCAGAGACAATTACCTCGTAGATGTCGAAGGTGTAAACGTGCCAATCGCCAAACTTGAACAGCTCGCCATCGCGCTCGACAGCAACCTGATTAAGGCGCATCGAGCGCCGGCGCCACCCCCGGCCGGCGAGAAACCAGGCTCCATCACTTTCACGGGCTCGGGCACTGTACAGTTCGAGAACCTCTGGGCCAAGGACCCAGAGATCACTGCTGCTGCGAAAGAGTTCGGCTTCAAGTCACAGGGCAGCAACACGATGTTTTTCACTATCGCGGTCAGCAACTCCTGTTACGACCTTCGTCTCACGCCCACAAAACCAGACCCCATCCATTATCATGAGGCCGCCTTCGACGGGCACACGCTTTACTTCCTCAGCCACATGAACACCGCAGATCTACAGAACGACCCCCGCCTCCGCGGCAAGCCGAATGTAGCCACGGCGTGGATATACGGCCACCAGCAAGTGGTTTACAGCCTCTTTGCCCACCAAATGGGCCCGATCTGGCTGATGCTCGCCTCCGGCCATTACCTCCGGAGCGTCACCAACGGGCTGATCCAGCCCCCGCTCACCCTCGGCCTCTTCGAGAACGATGACTATTTCCCGCGACCCTTCACCATCCCCGCCCGCTGGACACTACAGCAGGCATTCCCGTTCCTGCCGCTTGAGGTAACCTGCCGCGATGGCGGTGAGACGAAAACGGCGCCCCCTTTCCAGAATGCCAAAAGAGAGACTCCGTTTAACGCCGGCTTTACCAACATCGTCTTCCGCGTTACCGGAACCCGCGAGTTCGACGGCATCCAAGTGCCGTCCTCCGCGCAGTTGGACACCTACCGTCCGGCGCTCCCGGGCAAACCCGAGCTGCGGCCTTACACCCGTTACCGGCTCACCCTGACCGAGTGGCGCAAGGGTTTCCCCAGGATTTCCTTTATCCCGAAACTCCCTGGCCTAACCACAATCAGTGACACGCGCGCCTCCGCGGGTGTCGCTCCCAAGACTACAACGAGCGACGAATGGCCTCGCTGAACAGCCGCCTCGCGCCGGCGCGGGTTGCGCCTTCTGTCTTAGCAGCCGCTTGTGGACGCGGAGCTCAGGCGGAACGATGGACGGGCAGCTAAACCTCGGATGAACTATTATGAGAAAATGTATGGCAGTCATATTCGCGGCCAGCACCCTGTTGCTGGCCGGCTGTTGCACCACCCCACGTGCCGGCAAGTGGGAATATAAAGTGGCGAGCCCAGGCGGCCTGGAATTACGCTACCCGGAGGGCACGCAGCAGTTTCTGAACCGCTACGGCAAAGAAGGCTGGGTGCTGGTCAGCCAGAGTGACGGAAGAGTCTTCTACTTCAAGCGGCGGGTGAAATGACTGGTTGGCACCTGAATATGAAGAAGACCGCAGCAGCCGCTGCAGTGGTCGGGCTCGCACTGTGGCTTGGTTACTACCTTGGGCATCATGACGGCATCCAACAGGAGCGGCGGGCCTGGCTCGCCACCGAGCAGACTCACGCTCCCCCAACGCCAGCGGCAGTTGCGGGGCGGCCTGCCATCCAAACCTCGCGATTGACCCGCACGTTCTACACCTATCCCCACTCCGGCGGGACATTCATCGCCAGCAAAGGGCCAGCGCCGCTAAATCAGCCGGACCCGCGAAACACCCCCGTCCGATGACCCTCGGGCACCTGAAACAACTATGAATAAATCACGGCTATTCATTCTCCTCGGCAGCTTCACCGTCGGACTCCTCTCAGGCTGCGATGCCCGAACACCGAAGCTTTCCCTTTCTGACCCACGGCTTGCCCCGATGCTCCAGGCGATTGCAGCGGTTGACAGAGCCGCGCTCGGCTTCACTCCCATCCCCACCAATGCGGTAGCACTCTTGGTTAATCGCCCGGTTGCCGGCTACGACGCGATGCTCAACGTTTTCGACACCCCGGCGCTTAACGCTGGCGTTCATCGCACCATCGGGTTCCGCAAAACGGCGACTGGCTACAAGTGGATTCTGGAGCAGGAGACTCACCCCGGCCCGAACACCTTCACCCAGAGCGGCCACACCGCCCATGAGTGGATCCTCATCAGCTACGAAACCGAGAGGCTTACAGGGCGACCGCCTGGCAAGCTGTGCGTTGACTACACCGGACCAGACAGCCGCATCGCCGACCGCAAGGACCTCACCCTCGACGAGATCAGGCCGATTCTGGCAGAGTGGACTCAGAAGCCATCGCCGGGAACGGTCGCCGAGCCTGGCCGTTGAATTCTATGCACCCTCTGTTTGTCATCTTGATTATTGTCCTGCTTGCCGGCATCGCCGTTGGTCTGGTTCTGCAGCACAGGCTCTATTCCCGGCTCACCACTGAGCACTCCAATGCGTTGCAGCACCTGGACGAAAGCAGCGACGGTATCATGGCGTTTCAGCGATACCTCTGGAAACGACAGTACCTCGGGTTGGGTGACGCCGCCTTGACCCGGCGCGCCGACTCCCTTCGCCGCTACTGGACAATCTGTTTTCTGTTCTTCTTATCCGTTCTGGCTGCGCTTATCGTTGCAGTCGCCATTTGAAAGATAAAACAACACTGTAAGACCCTGGTTTAAGACACTCTTATGAAAAAGACACTGCTGGTCGTTCTATGCAGCGCGGCCATACTTGCGTCTGGTTGCGCAACGTCGCGTTCCGGTCCTGCCGTTTGGGAATACAAATCGGCTACAGCATATCCAAACGACGTGGGAGCCCAGGTCACCCGCCTCGGTCAGGAAGGCTGGAAGTTCGTTTCGATGTCGGCGATCTCCAGAGCCCCTGATTCTATCGAGGTCGTCCTTCTGTTCAAGAGACACAAGTGATGGCTTCTAAACTTGGCGACGTCAGCGACGGCTGCGTCCCCTCGTTGGCCTGTGCGTTATGCGCTCGCGTAAGCTCATTGCGGTTGGGGCCGCCGCTGTTGGCCTCGTTGGGTTGCTGATAACCGTAGGCTGGCCCTTGCGCTGCCCAGTTGATCTGAGGTTGGCCGGCATGGCACCCAGCGGCACGATGGACGATGACGGAACGGAGCCATGGTTCGTGACTCTGAGCCTCAGCAATCGCTCCGCCTGGGTGCTCACTGTCGCCCGGGAATGGGTCAAGGTCGAAGCCAGAATTACAAACCGCTGGGTTGAGGTGAAGAGCCCCTGCAACGTTGGCGATCTGACCGGGCACGCCACGAAAGAGGTCCTGATTCTCCTGCCATTCGCCACCGACGCCTGCCGCCTCGGCATCAAGTATGTGCCTGAACCATTACACTTGAGATGGATGCGGCTGTCGTCGAACCTTGGGCTATGGCGGCACTCCTGGTACCGAGCGCTAGCTAGGCGCGTGTTTCCGGTCCGCTGGCTCGATCCGCTTAGGAGCGAGCACACTGGGCACTCGCCCCATTGGAGACTGACCACCCCGCAAGTGGCCTTGCCCCAAGGACCCGCCCCGCCCGCCGGGGTTCTTGGCCGGACGCATAACCAAAGCCCTGTCACCCCACCCGCGAGGCAACCAGTTGCCTTGAGAGTAAAAATCCCTCCCGCCTGCCGTTGGTGCGCCTGCCGAAATCCCCCCGCGTTCTCCGCGTCCCCGCTGCGAATGCCGGCAAGCCTCTAGCCCTCAGCGCGGGCAGCGCACCCGCTCCGCTTGAAGGCCGCTCCGGCGCGGACGGAGAAGGTTGGGCGAGGTGCTCCCGCCCCCGCTCTCAACCTTCAACTAACCATCATCAACCACCTGCGGGCCGGCCCACCGCGCAAGGCTCCTGCTGTCATTTCTTCCATCAGCCCCATCAGTCCCATTCCGTCCCACCGGCCAGACGTGTCCGAGTCCCGCCCTTCGCGATCTTTGCGCCCTTCTGTGGCAGTCCGCCCCTACAGCTTCGCCCAAACCTTGAACATTCGCTCCCGCAGCGCTACCGGCCTGACCGTCGCGATCAGCTCCCGCATCTCCTCTTTAGCCGTTCGCCCCACCGGCTGGCCGCCAATCTCGATTTCAGCTTTCAGTTTTTCCGATTTCAGCTTTTCACTGCCAACGGTGAGCAGCTTCGGCATAGCGCCCTCCAGCGCCAGGCGGAAATCTTCTTGCCCGGGTCGGAAGTAGTGCTTCAACACCACATCGGTAGTCTTGTGCCCGGTCACGCGCTGCACCAGCTCCAGCGGCACCCCGGCCGTCAGCGCCAGCGTGACCCACGTCACCCGCAGGCTGTGAAAGTCCCGCACGCTGGCCCGCCTGACCCCGTGCGTCCGCTCCACGCGCAATACCGAGTCATCCTCCTTCACCGCTTTGGCCACTCCGCCCCCGGCTCGCCACCGCAGCAGCTTGCACTTTACCGCCGTCTCGATCTCGTTCAGATACTCCGACACCGACCCCTTGCTCACGCCCGCGCCGCTGGCCACCGCCCCGACGCTCTTGCCGTCCAGGTAGAGCCGAAACACCCGCGCCATTCGCTCGCGACGCTCCCCGGCCCCCAACTTCGCCAAATATGCCTCGCCTCGCTCCCGCACCTCCGCCGCCGGCAACTCCGGCAATTTCGGATCTGCATTCTTCATTCCTCCTTCTGCATCCCCCGCGAGCGCTGCCCAGAGGACCCTCTTCACCCGCCGCGTGATGCCGTCGGGATTCACCCCATACATTGCCGCCTGCTTCGGGAACACAAACGCCGCGCCGTCACCATCCCGCTTTCTGCGCTCGGCCTGCTTCATCAGTTCATCGCGCAACAGCCCGAAGATCGGAATACTCACCGTCCCGCCCGTCTTGGCCGTCTTCACCGTCACGAACCCACCCCGCAGGTCCACGTCCTTCCATTGCAGCATGCAACAATCGCCTCGGCGCATGGCAGTGCACATCCCCGTGATAATAATGGGCGCGATGAAACCGTCCGACTTTGCCGCCTCCAGGATTGCGTGCAACTCTGCCGCCGAGAAAGGCTGCCGAAACACAGTCGCCTCCTCCCGCGACACCAACCGGTCGAACGGATTCGGCCCCCCGCTTGGCAGCAGTCGCCGGAACGCCGACCGCAGCAGCTTCAAAGTCGCGTTCCAGGTCCGCCCGCTCACCCCGCGCTCCTTCTCCTCGCGCATGAATGCCGCCGCCACGTCCGGGCTCACGTAGGCCAACTCCTCCGCCTTCCGGTTCTTCGACCGCACGAACTCCACGAACCGCCCCAGGATTTTCTGGCCCTCCGCAGCATAGCGCCCGGCGACCTCCCGCTTGCGCGGCAGGCTCGCCCATTCCGACTCCAGCTCCGCCAGCTTCACCGTGCGCACCTTGGCGCCCGTCTTGATCGCGTAGAGCCGCTCCACCAGCCTGGCCGAGTCCCGGGCGCTGCGAGCCTCCTCCGCCACCTCTGCCAGCTTCACCTCGGCCATGCCGCGCGACCGCTCGAACTCGGCGTCACCCTGGTCACGCAGCCGGCGCGAGGCGGGAGGGACCCCGAACAGCTTGATCCCGAGATTCACGCAATGCCGTTTTCCATGGGCCATGAACCGGCCGTACCAGATTGGCCGCGGGTCTCCGTTGGCTTCGAATCGCATTTCCAGGTGCATAAGATATTTCTTCCTGTGAGAGTTCCGGGTCTTTGCTACAACTACTGCAACCTCCCGGAGACTATCGAAACACCCTGCACCGTGCAAGAAAAAAAGCCAACAAAGTGCCCAACGGAACCCCTTCAGGAAACCCCTCCGTTGCGCTAAAACCTCAATAAACTCGCAGAAATATGGCGCGTCCGGCAGGACTTGAACCTGCAACTTTCTGATCCGAAGTCAGAAGCTCTATCCAATTGAGCTACGGACGCACTTGAAAATCAACAATTTACGTAGAAGCAAAATAGACTTCTGTATCTTAATCTACTTTTTTGCCTACAATTGGTCGAGATGTATGGCATACTTCTAGCAACAACGACAGCTTAAGTATGGGCCACCCGAAAGTCGAGTTTGAAAAGGTCAAAGACAAACGAGGCAAGCGTATTCGTGGCTTGTGGCAACGGGGCGAGGTTTTCTACGCCCAGCTCCGGGTTACGAATCCTACCACGGGCAAACGCCGCCCCCAGAAGCTGGCACTGGAGAAAACGGTTACGACAATCCCGCAGGCGTTACAGGCTCTGGCGGAGATGCGAGCCAAAGAGAGGCGGGGGGAATTGCGAGGGCGAACGGGTGTGCCGACCTTTGGGGAGTACAAGAAGTATTACCTCACGCACGCACAGAAGGACAAGCACACGATGGATAACGAGACCAGCTTTCTGAATGCGTGGGAGGGTTACTTCGGGTCCGACATGCGGTTGGACAAAATCTCCGAGGCAAGCATCCGCCAGTTTCTGCGGCGAGAGGCCAACAGAATCAGCGAGCGAACGGGCCGCCCGCTTTCCAATCACTCCCTAAACGTCCGGGTGTACGCACTTCGTTCCATGCTCCGCATGGCAAAGGAGGAGCGGAAAATAGTCCGCTTGCCGTTCGAAGGCATCAAGAAGCTGAAGCATGAGGCTGAGAAGAAGCAGGTTCCGCCCGTTGAGGAAATTGAAAAGTGCGTCACGGCGGCGATTGACCAATGTCCAAAGAGCGGGAAGCAGTTTGCAGATTATCTGCGGTTGCTGATGTACACGGGTGCGAGGGAGACCGAAGCGTTGTCGCTTCAATGGGGAGACATCAATTTCGAGAAGCGACAGGTCCACTTCCATCGGAATACCAAGTTTGGGAAAGAGCGGTGGCTGGACTTCAATCCGAAACTTGCGGCCCATTTGAAGGACATGCAGGCCAGACGGAAACAAGAAAACGAGTGGCTGTTTCCCTCGCCACGCCCCAACTTGCAAGGCGGACGCATTACCAATTTCCGCCGCACATTGGAAAAGGCCCGGGAGCAGGCGGGTGTGTACCTGAGCGAGCACTACCTACGGCATTACTTTGCAAGCCAGTGCGTGATGGCGGGGGTTGACCGGTTCACTCTTGTCGGCTGGTTGGGGCACGCAGATGGCGGCAAGCTTATCGCAAAGACCTACGGGCATCTCGATAATGCGTTTCAGCAGAAGCAAGCGGAGAAGGTGACGAACCTGTGACGACCATCTGATTGCCGGTCAGAAGGTAGAACCACCTACCAATCAATTTTGGCGTCGGCATCGGAATCTCCCGCCCACGCTTTTGCTTTGCGCCGTGGCGTCAGCAGGTTCGTGGGTTCATGGTTGGGCCGATTGAGGTACTGAATCCAAATCGGCGGCAGATTCTCATCCCGCTCAAACCGAAGGTTGTCCCATTTATAAAAACGATGCACCCAATAGCTGTGGGTTCTCCCGTCGGTGCTCTCGCCCTGCCTGAATGCAGCGTGTATCAGCCGAAACGTGTTCGTCTTGGGATCGATTACCAAGTGATGCGGCCCCAGTCCCATCGTGCTGATTCGGGTGAAGCGGTAGTCGTTATCATCGGAGAATGCGAAGACCCCCGTGCAGTACTCGGCGGCGAGGCCGCACCCAGAGCCGGGTTTGACCGCCACGAAATCAAGCTGCCCGTCATTGTTGAGGTCGCCGCTGTAAACGGCTGAAAGGTACGGCCCGAGGACAAAATCGTTGTAGGTCTTGAATCGCCTCCCATCTGACAGCTTAATCACGACGGTTGTGAAATCGGAGTCTGGGTCGTGCGTTTCGGTAACGGTGGGGAACCGCTGCGGTTCGGATGGGTGAACCCAGACGTTGGAGGCCCGTTCCACGTAGGCGACTACTGGGAAGCGTGGCCACGATCTGCCGTTCAGGGAGGGTGAATAATCGGCAGCAATCCACTCGTTCGTGATGGCTCCCAACCCCGTGGCACCCGTCAGCAGAATTAGAAGCGGCCAGAGCAATCGAGTTGTGTATGCCTTTCGATCCATCGAGCCGGTTCTACCCCCACGCTGTATCGGTGGCAAGGCCCGATACACCCGGGGGTCTGGGTGTGTCTGGTAGTTTTTATAACGCCCCCTAGTTGATGGTCTCTGGGTCGTTTGATACGGAACCGCACTTTTTATAAGGAAAAAGTACTTATTCACGCATGCCCGTATCAGCTGTCTATTCCTTCAAATACCATTTGAACCGAGGCTTGTCGCAATCCCGATCAAAATCTTCGGCGTTGTTCAACTCGATTTTACCGACAACGTCGTCCTTCGCCATCTCCACCAATGCATTTTTGACACTCTGTTCAGGATAGCGGGGCGTGCCCCCTGTGAATTCCCCCTTCGAATAAAAAACAATCTGCTCAGTGAACAGAGACGACTTGATTGCTTCATCACGGTTCGCAGGAAGTCCAACGTCTCCCCGCCACGTCGCACCGTGAATCCGAAGGATCTTCTTAATCAAGCCCTTTAGACCACCCTTGGGATAAGGGGCTAAGAATTTCGGTGGCGTGTTCTCTTTCACTGTAAGCTGCTGGTTAGTTGCTTTGACCCTACGGTCAAGGTTTTCGGACGTATTCATAGGTTTGCAGATGTGGTTATAAAAAGGTGCCTTATCGTACACATAATAGAGACAATCTCAGGAATGCTTCATGTACCATTGGCCATCAGGAGTTCACGAGTAAATCGGGCTGGAAAACCCACTGCACCAGAAACGATTTCCTGTGCGTAATTTTCAATTGTTGGGCCATCGTTCACGGTGGAAATCCAGCCATCATGCTGGGGCACCCAAAAGAGTCCATGACCTTGGCATACCGCCCCCAAACGCTGTACCATCAAGTCCGCTTCAAAATTCTGCATGGCAAGTGCCAAGTCAGTGCGGACGGACAGCACGGACTCTGTAAAGGCGGGGAACCGCTCCTTGAAGAAGCGAAAAAGATAATGCTGCCCCAACCAAGTTTGGTTCTTCTCTTTCGGGTTCACAACCCGCAGAAAGTCTGTCTTGACCTGCTCCCGCAAATAACCACCCGTCGCCCTGCCGATTTCGGTGTAGATGTCGGCGGTGAGTAGGTCTTGGTATCGTACCAATTCCGAGTCATCGGTAAAAAGTGTTTGAAGCAGATAGGGGTGGCAGGTTTTCAAGTCGTACTCAATTAGTGGGAAAAACGGATGCCTCAAGTTCCGACGTCCTTCGGACGGCATCATCACGGCACGATGATACAGTCGCTTGGAGTCCTTTCCGTATCGGAGGTTAAAGTCTTTGAAGAAAATATGCTCGCAATGGTCTTTGACCAGATAGCGGCGTATAGGGTCATCGGGCACCCAAAAATCAGTGTCCGTGGCAAGTTGTAAAGCGGACAGACAATTAAGGGCGTAGCGAGAGGCGTCATCCGTGGGGGTGTTCTTGGGAACGGGAGGATGGAGACGCTTGCGGTGGCATCCCAAAGCACAAAGACCGCTGCTCAAGGCACGCTGAGGAATCCAGTACGGCATAGGAAACGCCTCAGCATCATGGGTTGCTTTGTAGTTCCGAATCGAACCGAGTTGGCCCCAATCTTCGAGCATGTCCATGTACCGCCTGTAGTTCGCACCGCACCTGCCCGTCCAGCGATCTCGATAGATGCGTGCCCATTGGTTGTCTTCGGCACTATTCAAGACCTCGTTTTGAATGAAGGCCAAACGTGCCCGGTCTTCCGATGACAATGCTTGTTCCGCAAGAATCTCCCGCAGAGAGTTCGTGACGGCAAAGTAGTCCACCTTTAACCAGCCACGCATTTGTATCTGACGCTCAGAAAACGTCATAATCCTCGCCCTTTCAAATAATGGGATGCCCCTCGGAAATCTGTTTTTGAGACGGACTGGGCGAGGCCGACTTCCCGAGGGGCGATCCCGAAATGGGTATTAACAAACCTCGCCGGTGAATACATATCGGATGAGCGGCGCAAACGTTCGTGCACAGTGAATTTGTGGATTGAGATTCGCATACCCATCGCCTCATTCCACAAGTAGCACCGGCATGAACGGGTCGAGACGACGCACCGCCATTTCGACGTATTCGGGGTTCAGTTCTATGCCGACAAAATCCTTGTCCTGCTTCAAAGCAACAAGCCCTGTGGTGCCAGCCCCAAAAAACGGATCGAGCACTACACCGGGACGGAAGCCAGCGTTACATCCGCAGTCCGTGAATCCCGCTTCTCGAAACTTCTCTATTTGGTCTGCTCTCGGGGCGGTGTTCACTTCGGCGAGAATCTTTCCCGCCTTCTTGGTTTCTTTGTACGCAACCCTGTCGGACTGTTGGATGCCGAGGGTCTTCGCCCAGATGATCTCCCGTGCCTTGCCACATTCGGTGCAAACATCTTTGGGGCAACCCGCATCAATCGGGGTCTCACATAGTTCCTCCGGGTAGGTAGCGAAATGGGCCTCCGAAAATGGGCGTGGCGGCACTCGCCACACGGAGCGTTTTATTCTTCCCCTTTCTGCATTGTAGAAACGTCCGTCCATTCTTTCCAAGTAAAGACCGCCTTGGGTTCGATATTGATAGCGATTGCTTCTGACGCCGTATTCCTTCCTAGTCCAACTCGCCTCGGCCAGCGGTTCGTACTGGGTGTTGAAGTAATATCGTCGTGACTTGGTAAAAAAGAAGACCTTCTCAAAATCAATGGTGAAGCGGTCCTTGGCCGAGGACGGCATGCAATTGGGTTTGTGCCAGATAATTTCGTTTCGGAGTATCCAGCCACGGTTCCCCATCTCGATTTGGAAGCGAGCAGGAATCTGCACGAGAGATTTTGCGGACAACCGCTCCTTCACACGAGCCGCCGCCGCATATTCTGCATTGCGACCTTGAGACAGTTTCGGGCCATTGGGTTCGCCGAAGTGACCGCCATAGCAATCTCCCAGATTGACCCAACAACTCCCATAAGGGACCAGAACTCGTTTTACCTGATCGAAAATGTCGCAAAGGTGTTTGATGTACAACTCCGGTGTCGGTTCCAAACCCAATGACCCCTTCCACGCCCCACAGTTGGCGCACAACGCATACTCAATGCGCCGGTCAGGAATTGTCTGTTGATCGGAGTAAAACGCTCCTTTCTGGCAGTCCCCACGCCCACAGTGCATCTTGGCATGGGTACCCTTCCACTCGTGCTGGCACTGCGGGTCTCCATCCCATATCAGCGGGGCCGTCCCGTAATCCCTCAACGCCCAGTAAGGTGGCGAGGTCATGCACATGTCCACGCTTTCGTCAGGCAGGGTCCGAAGAGCCGAGAGAGCGTCACCTTGTAGTATTATGTTTCGCTTCATCTTTAGTTTCCTTTCACGCCACAAGTGCTTCTGCCTTGGTTGCGTATTCTTCGTACCAGTTGATGACGGGTCTTAACGATGACAGGCAGGCGTCGATCTCGGCAGGGTTCTCCGTCTCTCCGCACCGCTTTAATTGCAGGAGCAGCGCATCTATCAGCAGCGTTGGTCGGAACGCCCCGGCGATTTCGTCCACGCCAAGTTCAGAGGGGTCAATTAGCCGAGGGTCGGTTTTGGTGCGGGAGTTCTCAACAGGGGGGATGGTGCTCTCATCGGATTTTTGCGCCGTGCCGCCGTTGGCGGCCAGGCGCAACTGGGATTCAATGTCGGCACGCATGGCAGGAGGCACAATTCCCAATAGATCGCCAAGGGTTCCAATGCCTTTAACTTTCGTCTTCAAGTTAATGCCATCGGCCCCACTGCCAGTGACGGGTGCCGAATCGGCCTTAATCGTTTGCTTGGTACGCCTGCCGTTCCTAACCTCTGCAACCGGAGAACTAACTGCCGTATTCGTAGTGGCCGGGGCAGGTGTGATTACCCTGATTCGCTGCCGCTGTGGGGACGTAATCCCCTCGCCTTGGTAGGCCGAGTTCAGGGTGCTGTAGTTCTGTATTAAATCCCGCAGGTCTGCGGATTTGCATAGTTTAATGTACCGCCCCGCCGTGTCCTCGCTGATGCCGCAGCTTTCGCAGAATCGTCCCCAGTGCCCCGATCTGACGTGTGCCTTTTCCTTAACCAGCAGTTGGCCGCATTTGTACGCTGCCTCGATTTGCTGCCGCCCGGTGTCGGCAATGGTCTTGTATGCGTTGAGCACGACGCCGTGATACTGTCGAATCTGGTCTATTACATTTGGACTGCTCATGCTGCCTCCTGCACTGGGTTTTCGGGTTTCGAGGCGGTCATTTGTCCGATGCTCGCCAACTCGCCTTCGACAGCAGTCTTTTCCTCGGTCAATCGCTGGATTTCCAATCCGATTGCGACGATCCGTTCCCGTTGGCCTTCAACGTAGGTTTTAATGGCACCCAACATCGAGGGTTTGGCGGTAGCAGAGGATTTCTCGTTAAGAGGGAATTCAAACCTTGCTACGTCAACGCCGCCCTCTTCCAGCATCTTGAACAGTGTTTCAGTCTTCGGCGTTCCAAAAGCATATTGAAACTGCCGAAGGAAATCCTTGGACAGAGCATAGTACCCCCACTCGGGGCAAATGAGCACCCGCTCTTGCGTCAACTTCGCTAGGACGTACCCGATTGAAGCAATCGGTATTTCCGCTCGATGGGCGACTTCCTCTCGATGGAGAGAGGCACCGCATTTTGCCAGCAAGAACACAACTTTGTGTGCTTGGGTGACCTTGGTCGGTCCAACCAAGGTGTGCTTGCTCGTATGGCCAACGACCTTTGTCTTTCCGCTGAGGTCTGGGACGTGCTCTGTATTAAGGATGCCGTCGGGCATCACTTCTCCCAAGTTGAATAGTGGTTTTTCAGTCATATTGTTCCTTTGCTTTTACCGTGCTGCTATTCGATGGGGGCTTCGACTAGTTCATAAAATTCCAAGGTGCTCTCTTGGCCGGAATGGTCGGATAACATGATTAAATTTCCTTGGATGACCCCCGTATTGATGCAGCCGGGGCAGATGGTTATTTGCTCTTTACCGTCAGCATTGGAAGAGGTCTGGTCCAAGTTGAGCAGGAGTCCATGCTCTTCGCTTAATCCGTGCCACACGATCCTGTGTTGCCCGTTCAGCACGATGTCGCCTTCGAATTTGAGCATGAACTTTTTCAGTCGATCCCAGTTGGTTTGGGTGTTGAACTTTGAGGTTTTGAGCATTGTCTTTTTCATTCTATTTTCTTTCTGTTTTGGCATCGGCAGGAATTTGCCTTTTGCTTGCTCCACTGTTCCATGTGCTGGGGTGAAGTCCGAGACGCCAAAGCAAGTACTGTATTTTTTCCGTGCTACTCTCCATCATTCCTCGGTATGAAGCATCCGAGTCAGGACAAGAGATACGGCGTTTGGACAGAAGATGGGGAATTGAAATTCAGGCAGCGGCCACCAATGTCGGACGCTGTTAAGAAGAAAATTTCAAAGGGCCGAAAGGCCCAGCTCGCAGCCAAGTGGAAAGCGAAGGCGGAAGCGGAATTGAGGGCGGTTCGGGCAAAGAAGCCAACGGTATCCCTTCCTTCCGGCCCCCTTCAAGGCGAAGATTTCAGGGAGTATCTGCGAGAGCGAGGTATTGTGGGCAGACGGCGAAGGCGGACTTCAACCTAGCACGACGAACGCAATTCACCCTGAAATACCCTTCCATACGGGTAAAATGAACGCCACTTCACCCCCGCACTGGTCAGTTTGACCGCTACACCCCAAAGAAGCACTCCCGCTTAACCTCCCCTCCCCACCTTTTCTTTGGCAGGGGACATGGGCGGCACGGGGCCGCCGTCAAAATCTCCCCTGACCAACCCGGGGCTGTCCTGAAAGGATGTGTCTCAACCGCCGCCAGGGCGGCGGTTGCCTTCCTACTCCTTGTTCTTCTTCCTTGCACCCGCCAGTAGCGTCTCCCGAACCCAATCCGATAAGGACTGGTCGGCAGCTTCTGCGGCGGTCTCCAACTCCCGCATATCGGATTCGAGCATCCGACAGATTAACCGAGCCGTCCGGGCTGTCCCTTTCGGCAGGGCTGGCCTACCCCGTTTGCGTTTAGTTGGCATCGGTGCAGAAAAAATTAACTGTACGACGAATATTACTTGAAACAGGCCAGAAATGCAATATAGTGTACGACAATAAATCAGTGATGCCTATGACCACCAAAATCGAATCAGTGACCTTCCCAAAGGCGCAAAATCCCGTTCAGGAATACTCCCCCGAAAGTCGGTCGGCAAAAGTGGCAAAAACATAGGGAAATCGAGAGGCGTTTTTCAGTCGCACAAACAATTCTTTTGTAAACACGATGAACCCCAAAACCGCAATTTACCTTCGCATCAGTACTAATAACGGCAGTCAAACGACTGACTCCCAATTGCAGGAGATTAAAAAATACTGCGAAATGCGGGGATGGACTGAAACCGAGGTATTCGAGGACCACGTATCGGGTGGAAAGGCATCCCGTCCCGCACTTGACCGCATGATGAAGGCGATGCGGATGGGTGTGTTGGCACGGGTGGTGTGCTGGAAACTGGACCGGCTCGGGCGTTCGCTGACCCATCTCGCCCTCGTCATTGACGAAATGACTCACCTTCAAATCCCCCTTGTTTGTACGAGCCAAGGAATTAACACGGACAGCGACAGCCCAATCGGCAAATTCCAGTTGGGGGTTTTGATGGCCGTGGCTGAATTTGAACGGGCAATCATCAAAGAGAGGGTGCTGGCGGGTCTTTCTGCCGCCCGGAATCGTGGCGTTCGCCTCGGGCGTCCAAGCACGTTGAACAAACGACGGGACGAGGTTCTGGAATTGAAGGCAAAGGGGCTGGGGGTGCGTGGCATCGCTCGGGAAATTGGAATGCCCGTGGCCAGCGTGTTCAAGTTGATGAAGGAGGCAGCATGAAGAGCCAAAACATGGTGCGGGCGTTTGAACTGTACAGCGAATTTGAAATGGCGTTGCGAAAGGCACACACGGACGCCATTGACGCAAAGGATTTGTTTGCTGAAATCGCCATCTATTCTCTTCTGGAAGAGGCAACCAAGAAGCACTGGCAGCTGAAGCGTATGTCGGAGGCGGCGAAGTGAAACCGTGCATCGTGCGAAAAGTCCCATTCCGCCTCCCGGGCACAACCCGTCTGGTCTGGGCCATCATCCTTGCGGAACGGGAGGGGTTGAGTCTGCTCTTTATAAAAAGTCCCGACGATAGCCGGAGCCACCAAATTGCCATTGCCACGGAGAACGTGCCCGAGCGGGTATTCGAGTCGGTCAACGTGTCCAGTTTCCCGGTAGAGCACGCCGATTTGGAAAGCATTGGGGTACGGTTGCAAACCCTCGGCAATGGACTGACCGAGGACGAAATCGAAGAGTTTTTCAAGTCCGAAGGACTCTGGTAAAAGCATACAAAAGGCAGGAAGCATCATGAGAGAGCAAATCAAAGACACCAGCGGGAGGACAATCGGATTTACGGATGATTCGAACGAGTATAGGCAGACGGTCACTGACGCCTCGGGTTCGAACCGTGGATGGTTTAATTCTACAACTGGCAAAACCCATGACCGCTCTGGTCGGGCGGTCAGTAGCAGCGGCGACATTCGGACATCGCTGCTTTCGAAAAGTGACGAATGAGCGTTCGATATTCATCACGACGGAAGCCACTAGCCCGGTGGCATTGTCTGCTCGCCCGCTTTTCAAAGGAGCAGATCAGCGGCACCGCCCACAGGAATGGGTTTAGCCCCTCTCCCGAAATACGTATCCAAGCAAACTTGAAGATTGTCTGTCCAGATCCCTGCCGGCGATTTCGGAATTGGTTGCATTTTAAGGATGATGTTTTTGTCCCGTGGGTCCGGAATAAGCGATTGTGCCGGAGCAAACATGAAATTCCTCCAGTTGCCAGTGCTCGCCCACATGCATACTGCCAACAAATCGAATTCTCCAAAGCGGTAAGGTCTTGTGGCTGCCCCTTGATCGTCGGTCCCGCCCCTCGTCCTTTGGACCTCCACAACGAAATGACCCGGGAACTTTCGGTTAGCCAGCATTGGCACCCCGTCTTTCCTTCGTTGGGTCTTCACTTGGATTCGAACCAATTTTTCGTTCTTCTCAAGCAAGGCATCAAAGGAGTCATTGGCAACAGGCTTCCCGCTCCAGCCGCTAACGGTCGGAAGAACCTCAAGGCAAAAAATCGCCTCGGCCACGATGCCTCGCACACCCCGTTGAGTCAGGTCTGGAGATCGGCTGATAGCTTCGAGAATGACTTCGGCTGGTGCCCCAATTTCCTTCTCATACGGGTGGATGGTGATGTCCTTACGGATTGCCTCAAAAATCCGCTTCTTCTGTTCGGGGGAAAAATCCGCCAAACTTTCAAGGTACTGCTTAAAATCCATTTCCGTTGCCGGATGCAATTGACAATGGCATCCTGTTGCCTTTCAGGGCGGATGCGGACCGGCAGTCCCGCCGCAACCTGTTCGTTATGATGGCTGAAGCTGCACACTTGTCAGGTAAAAACGGCGATAATCCTTCTGTGGAAGGGTTGGCCCCATTCTACTCAACTCCGCTCGGAGCCGCCTACTTGACGGATACTCTTGACGGTCTCAGGGCAACCAAAACCGAAAGCGTTAATCTGATTTTTACGTCGCCGCCATATGCACTCCATTTCAAGAAAGCTTACGGGAATGTTGACAAAGACGAGTACGTGAAATGGTTCTTGCGGTTCGCCGTCGAGATGTTCCGAGTTCTAAAGCCCGATGGCAGTTTCGTCTTGAATATCGGCGGCAGCTACAACAAAGGCACCCCAACACGCTCGCTTTACCATTTCAAGCTCTTAATTGCTTTGGTCGAAAACGTGGGATTCCACCTTGCCCAAGAATGCTTCTGGTACAATCCCGCAAAAATGCCTATGCCAGCGGAATGGGTGACGGTGCGAAAAATTCGCATTAAGGACTCCGTTGAATACCTGTGGTGGCTATCAAAGACCCCGCATCCTAAGGCCACAAATCAGACCGTCTTAAAACAATCATTCAGTGCCGACATGCATCGGCTCAACAAGCGAGGATTACGAGAGACTACGAGACCCGGAGGCTACAAAATCAACTCGTCTTGGGCAGAAATGAAAACCAAGGGGGCAATTCCCTCGAACTTCCTTGAGCAGAACTTGATTGAAACGCCGGACGAAATTCCGGAAAGTGTCATCCGTGTAGGCAACAACGCCGCCAACGACAAGTACACCCTAAAGTGTAAGGCGGCTGGCATCAAAATTCATCCCGCTCGGTTTCCCGCCGCACTGCCAGAGTTCTTCATAAGGATGCTGACTGAGCCGAGGGACTTAGTAATGGACACCTTCGCTGGATCTAACACGACTGGTGCAGTTGCAGAAAGACTGGAACGTAGATGGATTGCTTTCGACAACGTGGAGGATTACTTGAAAGGAAGCCGATTTCGTTTCGAGCAGTAGATTCTCACGCCAGCACTCGCAAGTGCCGCTTTCACGAGAAATCACTTCATCACAAGTGGCACGTATATGTAGAGAGAATTCGTCTCGCCTGCGTCAAGGAAATCGGCTTTAAGTGAGTAACAAGGCCAAAGAAAATTTTGCTTGGATGATGAGTTGGCCTGCGGATAAACCAACGAGCATTGCGTCACTGTTATTCGCTCCGGAATGCTTGCCCGAAAACTTCTGGCTTCTCCCCGCCGGAGCATCCGAACCAATTCCGCACTCGATTTTGGCAAAGCAGTGCCCAAGGGGTTGAAGTTGCGGAACGTCATTTCTATTTCAGCAAGGTTGCCTTCGCTGATGTAACCTGCTCGCAGCATACCACCCCCGCCGATGGACAACACAGAAGCCCCGGCTTGTATCCGTTGCCAAAACTCGACGTTGACCTGCCGAATGTATCGCTTCCGCTGCCAATTATCATAACGGTCGTTGTACCAAGTGCCGTCAGTATTCCAAGCGTATCTCAACTGACCATTAGGCAAGTGCTCTAGGTCGTTTGTCGTTATTCCTAACACTGGGAGCAGTGCCAATGTCCGATTCAGTGCTTCGCCTTCATTGGGCACCCCATGGGCTGCGGGTCTTTTGCTTTTCAAATCCCACTTGTGATTATCTTCGCCGCTATCGTATCTCACCATTCCCGAAAGCTCAGAAAAAATCAGAGCCCTCCAAGTTTCTTTGTTCGTTGGATTCGACTCCTTGATCCAGTACCCCGGAGCATAGAGAATTGTAGCGGGCAACTTCTGCGGTTCACTACGGAAACCAAGAAATGTAGCAAGGGACTTGAAGCGATCTGGGGAATAGATACGAGGTTGCAGTGAATAAATCAGCAGGTTGGTCTGAGGCGGTTCACCAGCTTTCCATAGCACAGACTTGATCGGATACGGCAATTCATCGCCCATCAGTGCCCTCAATTCAGTGCCATTTACAGGACATGGCTGCCCGCTTACAGCCACGTTGCAAACGATGCAGGCGAGCAACCCTGCTATGAGACGGTGCTTCATGTCGTCTCAGGGGCGCTGGTGACGGCACACCAAAAGTCCGCCGATAGCTCAAACAGCGAGCGAGCAACTGGCACTCTGGCAAGAAAGGACGCTGGCCACTCGTACGCTTGCATGACCTTAAACACCGCAGGGATGGATTTCAACCTCTGGAGACTACCGTCTTGAGCATGGCGAGCCAAGGCAGGCACAAGTCCTATCGTGGCGATGTAAAACATGAGCAGACCCAGCGTGCCGCACGCCAGAATAAGCAGGCGGCTTACCATCGGTTTGGTTCTCTTGCTCATTGGAAGATGGTCAAAGGGTTGGTGCGGTCTGGTCATCTTCGAGCAGTTCGGCTTGGATGTAGAATGGGTCAGGGTCGGTTTGTGATCCGTATCCGTAAATGTGATCGTTGGCACATTCAGGCCAATAGATGGAACGACTAACATTTGCGTTGGCGGAGGACTCTTTCGGTTGCGTGTTTCGGCAAACGTATTTCCACGCCCCCAGTACCGTACTGTCAGAGGATACGCCAGTGCCGCCGATTAAGGCGACTACCCAATACTTGCCCATGTCTGGAAGAACCGATACTTCTGTGGCATACGCTTGCATAACGTGAAGGTCCGTGTTCATCGCCAGATGTTCATTGTTCTTCATTTGGGTGTAGCACCCGAACGAGCGGTAAGACGAATCTCGGAACAAATTGCAGCTATAAAACGCCGCCCATTTAAGATTGCTGCTTCCCAAGTCCATGTCGTTCATTCCAATCCAAGTGAAGCTATCACTCGTCTTGCGGTAAACCGGGATGTAGGTCTGAGGATGTCCTAATGCCACGATGTTCTCTTTGCCTGCGGCACTGTGGCCAACGAACAGACCCAGATTAACAGTGTTGAAAATGTTTGAACCGCCAAGTGAGGATTTTTGAAGGGCCGGTGCTGCGAAATTATCATCACCGTAAATGAAGGGCACAGAATAGCCCATGACCCGAACTGCTTGAGACAGGTAAGTTGCAATTTTCTTTGGTGCCTTGAGTTTCCCCCACGGAAAGCCAGTACCCGTGGCAAATGTCACTTGCCCGAATGGGGCACCACGGGGCGGACGTGGATAGCTGCCGAATAAAGGATGATGCCCTTGATACAACATTCCGAAACTACCAAAAGTTTTATAGGTAGAGTAAACGATGAAGGGCTCAGAGGTTCCGCCAGCGTCCATCGGCCCGAAGATGCCGCCAACCTCAACGCTATTTGCGGTTTGAGTAGTCGGGGGCGTGCGTTTCGGGTAAATCTCGCTTGCGGACGCTTCAAAGATCACTAAACCGTTTGTGTCGGCTCCGGGAGGATAAATAGCAAGAGGAACGATAGCTCCCGCCCCATCTGCTGGCACTGCCCACAATTCCATGGCGTCGAAGATTGTGGAGAAATCGCTTCCAGCGGATGCACTCATTTGCTGAAATTCTCCTAAATCATAAATCACGTATGCAATGCGTTGAGGACTCAACTCCTGACCACTGGAATCCAGCCCATCCCAGATCACTGACACTGTTGTTCCGTTGCCCGTGAATGAGCGGTAGATCGTGTTGGTATCGTCGGCGTATGTGATGTCCACCTGCCAACTTCGGGGAGATGTCCAAACTGCATGAACCTGTTGTGTTTCCCCCAAATCTGGGCGATACCCGGCATACTTCAGGCGTACGTCTGAAAGAGGATTGTTGAACGAGACCGTAGCATTTTGGGCCGCAAATGAGGCTTCTCCGTCTAATGCCGGATCAGGCACAGCATCATCGCCCCCAGTTGTTCCGGTGTCGCCGTCGTTCTGAACCGAAACTGTCAAGCGATGCGTGCCGTTTGGAAAGAATCTGGTTTCGAGAGGGAATGCGTAGTCCTTACCGGGGCTCAAAGAAACTTCGTTGCCATCCACCAGCAAACTCCCTGAAACGACGTTTGAAGGGCTGGTGACGCTCGCCAAGATGTTTGTCAACCCCGAAAGGGTGCTGAATGCGTTGCTGATGGTGATTGTGGCTGGAAAAGAGTTTGATGCGTAGCCCTGAACTGCGATGCGATAAAAGCGGTAGGACACATTCTCATCTGCGGATGATGTACGGGGATATGATACCGACTCCGTGCCTATATCGGCCCAGAGCGTGTTCGTTCCTTGATTCGCAATGTACTCCGCTGCCGTTGTAAAGTTGGTTGCGAGATCGGGAGCGTAATCCACCCGGTAGATTTCATTCGTTCGGCTGGTCCACTCAAGAACAGCAGGCTGGTCTGCCCTGACCTTAACGACCTTGAGGACGGGCTGGCTGTTATTTTGAGAAAATCCTGATTGCAGGGCTCCTACAATCACGAGAATGAGCATTCCTCGTGTCATCGTTTTCATAACTCGGTTCTGTTGGGGTGCCGAGCCTTTCGCTGAGCCCAGCACTATTGCGATCTTTTGCTTCTCGATGTCAGAATGCAAGGAAATTGGCTGCCTAAATGTTTTATGCCGAAGGTCATGTATGCATTTTTTCAGTCTTGGATGGCTCACACGCCAATCAGCTTTGTCCGATGATTTCAACCGGGTAAGGAGAGCGAAGCGCATTAGCCGACCCTTGGCGAGATGGGCGGAACATTTGGAACGTAAGGAACGAAGCCCCAATCTCGGCGTGGCAACACTTATCGCCAATTCCCGCCTGATGGCTGGCAAAGAAGGTCAATTTCGAGCAGGGCGATTCTCCAGAAGGGGATGAATCTTCGCTATGCATCTATGCGCATTATAAAGGTCTATTGTTCGGGATTTCGCTTGTGTCCATTCGGATGGTGCCGAGGCGTTCACAAATCCCGTCCAACCTCACCGGTGACCGCAGGAGCGTCCTGAATCGAAGAGACGGGTCGAACTACCTCGCAAGGTCCCGCCCCTTCCTGTGGCAACCGGCAGCGTCGGTGGTGCTGAATCCTTCTGACTTCTTGATCGACGCTCGCCACCTAAAAACCCGTTTGCCTACTTTTTTGCCTACATTTGGCCCGGAAATCTGCCCTAAATACAATGCTCTTATTCTCAAGGATTTGCGGAAATCAATTTGTATAAGTATCTGTGGTGCAGATAACTATACGTAAATCAGAATCCAAGGAAAAGTGCCTACTCCCTACTATCCGAAGTCAGAAGCTCTATCCAATTGAGCTACGGACGCAGTACTATGATGCGGGACCCTACCCACGAATGGCGCGGCGGTAAAGCCGGAAGCTCGCGCCAGCATGCTGGCGGTCCTCCCTCGGGTTTGTGCTGCGGCCTATCGTAAAGCCCGCCGCCGCGTTGCTTCACGGCACGACCAGCGGCTCGCGCCAAAGATGACCATTCTGCGCGAGCAAATCCTCCGCCGCCGCCGGCCCCCACGTGCCCGCCGCGTAAAACTCTCGGCCGGATAACGGCTTCCCCTCCCAACCTTGGCGAATGCCGTCCACAATCTCCCACGCCGCCTCCACCTCGTCGCGGCGAATGAAGAGGGTGGCGTCGCCCGCCATCGCTTCGAGCAGCAATCGTTCATATGCCTCGGGCGTGTAGGCACCAAACTCGGCATCGTAGCTGAAATGCATCCGCACCGGTCGCACCGCCGTGCTGGTGCCGGGCACTTTGCCGTTGAACCGGAGCGAGATGCCCTCGTTGGGCTGAAGCCGCAAAGTCAGGGCGTTGGGATCCAGCCTCGGCCCGCACTGCGCCGCGAACAACACGTTGGGCGTCGGCCGGAACTGAACTCGCACCTCGCTAGTGCTCAGGGGCAGGTTCTTGCCGGTGCGCAGGTAAAACGGCACGCCCGACCAGCGCCAGTTGTCTATCAGCAGCCTCAGCGCCACATAGGTCTCGACGTTCGAGTCCGGGTTGACCTTGGGCTCCTGGCGATACCCCGGTCGAGCCTGCCCGTCCACCATGCCGGCGGCATACTGTCCCCGCACCACCTGCCGGGCCACGGCCTCCGGACTCATGGGTCGGATAGACTTGAGCAGCTTGACTTTCTCGTCGCGGATGGACTCGGCCTGGAGGGATACCGGCGGCTCCATCGCCACCAGCGACAGCACTTGCAGCAAGTGGTTCTGCACCATGTCCCGCAATGCGCCCGCCTCCTCATAATAACCGCCGCGCCCGCCCACGCCGGGCTTTTCGCTGACGGTGATCTGGAAGTGGTCAACGGATTCACGGTTCCAGAGCCGTTCGAAAATGGCGTTCGAGAACCGGAACATCATGATGTTCTGCACTGTCTCCTTGCCCAGGTAATGATCAATGCGGAAAACCTGCTGCTCATGGGTGAAACGCGTCAGCTCACGGTTCAACTGTCGCGCCGAGTGCAAATCATGGCCAAACGGCTTCTCCACCACCACCCGTTGCCAGCCCTCCGCGCCGTCCTTGCGCAGAAGTCCGGCATGATGGATCTGCTCGACCACCGCGCTGAACTGGCTGGGTGAGACCGCCAGATAGAAGAGCAGGTTGTGCCGCAACGGCCCACCGCCAAAGGAAGCAAGCCGTCGCTCCAGCGCCTCGTAGGTCGCCGCGGCGGTAAGATCGCCCTGGCAGTAACATAGGTGCTCCGAAAACTCCTGCCACACGCGGTCGTCCACCGGTTGGGTACGGGTAAACTGGCCCAGTGCCGATCGCAGTTCCGCCCGCCAGGAGGCATCCGTCTTATCCCGCCGGGCAACGCCGAAGACGCGGAAGTCGGGCGGCATCTGCTTCTGCCTGCAAAGGTGGTACAGAGCGGGAACGAGCTTGCGCGCCGCCAGGTCCCCGCTCGCGCCAAAGATGACAATCGAGCATGGTTCCACCACCTTGCGCCCGCCATCCAGCCGACAGGTCAGCAGCTCGTCAAGTTGCGCGGATTGGTCCATAGGCAGACCATCGCCGAAGCGCAGCCCCATTTCAAACATAGTTCTGCTTTACTTGGAACTGCATCGCTCTATATTCTCCCCGCACTAGACAGCCGATGTGGCGGAATTGGCAGACGCGCTAGACTCAAAATCTGGTACTCGTGAGAGTGTGTGGGTTCGACCCCCTCCATCGGCACCACCTCGAATCCGGGGAGCAATGATGACCTCGTATTCCCTGTGCCTCGGCTTTCCGGGTTGTGCTGGTGAAAACCACCGTTGGCACTTCCCGGAAATCCGTGATGAACCAAGATCTGGCCCTCCGGATTGCCGCTCGTGGAGGTCAGAAATCGTTGAACACGGCCTCGGCCTTTCCTGAATCAGCGGATTTCCAGGCGGCGGCAGCAACGGCGCAGGCCCGGGCCCCGTCCAGAACGCCCGGGCTGGGTTCGCAGTCGTGATCGAGGCATTCCTGGAAATGACGCATGTAGCGAATGACCGTTGCGCCATGCCCGTAGGCGCTCGTGTCCTGCTCGGGTTCGAACCTGGTGGTGACGGGCTCTTTTGCGCCCTCAGTATCGGAAACAAACTGCAGTCTTCCAGGTTTGTTGTCCGTGAACTCGGCGACCGCCGTTCCCCGAGTGCCGTAGAGCGCCACCTGCATCATTGGCAGCGGCGGCTCAACGACATCATAGAGGCCTTTGACCTGGGCAATAACGCCATTGGCGAACTTCAGGTTCAGAAAGAACAGGTTGCGGAGCGGGTAGGCAGGCGTGAGTTTGCCCTTGGCCGCATAGCAATGCACTTCGGCGACATCGCCAAGGAAGCTTCGCAGAATATCAACCGGATGCGTGACCCCTCCGTACATATAGTCCTGCGGCATCATGAGCCGCCAGGGCGTAAAGCCATATACAGGCCGGATGTCGTGGATGTAGAAGGCCTCGGCGGCCATAATCTCTCCCAGATCACCCGTTGCGTAGTGATTGCGCAGAGTGGTGAATTGCCGGTCAAACCGCATGGTCTGCCCCACCATGAACTTACGTTTATTCCGGCGCACGGCGTCCACCACAGCACGGGCCTGGTCGAGGCTGGTGACCATGGGTTTCGTGCAAATCACGTGCTTGCCGGCATCGAGCGCGGCAATACAGTGCTCTGCGTGGAGCGGATCGGGCGAGAAAACAGCCACCACTTCCACCTCCGGGCGGGAGACCAATCCCCGGCAGTCAGGTGTGGCGAAAGGAATCCCCATTTTCCTGGCATACGGATCGAGCACATCCCATTTCGTGTCGCAGGCGGCCACGAGCCGGAAACGGAGCCCGGGCACATCGGCCAGCAGAGTCATCGTGCTGCCCATGTTGTGCGGGCTGATACCGATGACGCCAAGACCTATAGGACGCGCGCTCATACCATTTTACCGAGGCGGCGATGTCGCGTGGTGATCAGGCTATCTTTGGCAATTCGTAACCTTTGCGGCGCGGACGAGACTTAAGAGCGTTGGCCTCGGCGTCGCCCACGAACTCCTCCTTGTCCGGGTTCCATCGCAAGCGCCGGCCCAATTCGCGCGCAATGTTGGCGAGGTGGCATAACGTGGAAGACCGGTGGGCTATTTCGACATCGGCATTTGGCCGCTTGCGGGTGCGCATGCAATCAATCCAGTTGTGCATGTGGCCCAGCGCAGGATAACCCGTGCCTTCCGGGTGGCCGGCAACCAACTCGGGCGGATCACTTTGCACCTTGTTGAGGAAGAACTCGATTCTTCCTTTTTCACCGTGGTAAATAGCGCCCCAGAAATCGCCGTGTCCTTTCGGGAGGGTCATTTCGAGCCGCCGCCCATCGGCGTAGCGCATGAAGATGGGACTAAGCGCATCGCCCGGTTTGTCCGGCCAAACTTCAACCGGCCCGGTGTAATCCGTTCCGAGGGCGGCTTGGATCATGTCCAGCGAATGTGTGCCCCAGCCGGTCATGCCCCACGGGAGTCCGCCGCCGTCGTACTCCCACCACTTGCCCCAGAGCGGGCAGCTCGGATGAAGCTCCGTGGGATCGTACGGCACCAGTGGCGTTTGGTTGCACCACATGTCCCAGTTCAGCTCCTTTGGCACTGGCTGGCCGGGTTTTGATTCGCGCCGGACCGGCGGCTCAAAATTGTGAGCGATCACCTTCTCAATCCTGCCGAGCCCGCCGGTGCGGACCAGGTTGTTGACCCAGCCGTAAAGGGGCAAGGTGCGGCATTGGGTGCCCACCTGCAATACGCGCCCGTGTTTGCGGACGGCTTTGACGAGGACTTGCCCCTCTTCGATGGTCAACGTGAGAGGCTTCTCCGCATAAACGTCCTTCTTTGCCTGGACCGCGTGGATGCAGGCGAGCGCGCGGGCATGCGTCGTGGTAGTTACGAACACGGCGTCCAACTTCTCCTTTTCCAGCATCTCGCTGTAATCCTGATAGCGCTTCCAGGTTGCGAACTGCTGGGAGTACTTAGGCATGCTCTTCACCGCCTTGCCGAAAACCGACTCCGCGCTCATTTGCCGCAGATCGCAATCAGCCAGGGCCACCACCTGCAATTGGGGTGGCGCCTCGTAAAGCAAGGCGCTGACTCTTCCACCGCAGCCAATGACCCCGACCGCGATGCGATCGTTGGGCGCGGGCTTCGCCGCCGCGCCAAACACCGAACGGGGAACAATGCAGGGCATCGCGAGCCCGGCAGTGACGGATTTAAGAAAGGCGCGTCGTTTCATGGAATTGGTGATTGGTTACTTTGTTTGCCGCGCGGCGAGGCGCGCTGAAAGTCCTTTCCAGGCAGCCATAGACCGCGTGAGATTATCGCGCGCATCGCCGGGAATGCTCACACATTGCAGTCCTATGGGGCCGCGGTAGCCCGCGGCGATGAATGGTCTTAGGAAATTCCCCACATCATAAGAACCGCTGCCCAGGTTCTCATACGTGCCCTCGGGAGAGGTTCCGTTGATGGTGACCAGGAACAGGTGCGGCATGGCATCTTTCACCAGGGCATCAAGATTGCCCTTGGGATCAGTCCAGAGCCAATGAGCGAGGTTAAAACAGACTCCTAAATTCCTGCACCGCGCGTCGCGTGCGATTCTAACCGCGTGGTCAATCCGCTCGCACCAGATATTTCGATGGGGGTAAATGGCAACACGGACCCCGTATTCCAGGGCGACGCCAGCCAGTTCACGCGCCAGTTCCACCGCGCGCGCATCCCCGGCCGGGGAAGACCGCGGCAGAGCTTTGCTCTGAAACTGGATCAGTAGCAGCGCGTTGCGACCCTTCAATTCCTTGATGGCTTCCTTGAGACTGGCGGGGTAAGTCTCGCCCGGATCCACAAAAATATCGTACGGCTGCACTGCGGCGGCGAACATCTCGAGGCCCTGCGAATGCAGGGCGCGAAAGGCCTCTTTCATTCCGCTGAGCCCGCCGAGGTACATCGAGCCTGGATAGCCGAGGTCCTTGAGCAGTTTGGCCTGGGCATCCCGCGAACCGGAGACCTTCGGATCAATGTGCTCGAAGTTCATGGCGAAAAAGGCGTTTCGCAGAACCTCCGGCGCGGCCTCGGCTGCCGATGAACAATGAATGGCGCTTTGGGCAACCAGGGTGAGGGCGGCCAAACCAGCAAACGCACGCGCCCGTCTCAGACCATTGGCGCGCATGACTAGCTCTCCAATCCCAGGCTGTCCATGAAGCGATAGGACGCGGCAATGCCTTGGTCAATAAACTCCGGCGTTGGATCGGTCGTGCCAGGCCCGAGGAATTGAATTTCCAGGCTATACGGACCGGTATAACCGACGCGTTTGAAAACCTGAGCGAGCTTCTTGAAATTGACCTCGCCCTCGCCCAGCGGCGGGAAGTCCCAGTTGCCCTTGCCGCCACGATGGTCCTTTATGTGAACGTGGACAATGCGGCCACGCAGGTCCTTTTCGCAGGATTCCAGATCGGCGACTGGATCCAAACCGGTATAGAAGCGCACGTTGGCGGCATCGTAATTGAGCCCGAGATTCGGGCGGCCGATCTTGTTGCACAAGGCCAGGGTTGCGGCCGCGGTTTCCGTCAGGCCGGCATGGCTTTCCAGCCCGATCTGCACCTTGAGTCTTTCGGCGTAACCGACAAGGGCGTCGAACTCCTTGTAGAACCTGTCCACTTCTTTCAAATCCGAGGTTATGCCGATGCCCGTGTTGACGATGGGAACGCCGAGATAGTTCGCCAGATCAATGCGGCTTCGCAACCGGACGAAGCCTTCATGGGCAACATCAACGTCTTTGGCCAATTGCGGGAATTGCGCCACGTCGGCCCGTTTGCCCATCAGAGGCCAGCCGAGATCCACATGACCGGCGATGCTGGCGATTTTGAGGCCAAAGCTCTCCGCTTGCTGGCCGAGCCGATTCATGTCCCCCGCACTCATGTATTCGGGGAAAATGTGGTCGCAGTAACACGAAATGCAGGCTACTTCGATCGTCCGGAAGCCCGACTTGGCGATGCCCTCCAACGCACGTTCCAATGATTGTTGCCTGTAGGATACAGTTCCGCAAACCAGCCGCGTCTTCATGGTAGTTGATATGTTGCTCGTAGTCCCCATTCGTTCAGCGTTGTGGTTAGTGTCAGCGCTGCGTGTTCATGCTTACTTGAGGTTTAACCATGCTGAGCGTGATTCCTCCCTGGCCCAGATCGCCAGTTCTGAATCCCCTGAGGAACGAGCCCTTGCGCTGTTCGGAGGTGCCGTGGGTGAATGCGTCGGGCACCACATAGCCCTGCGATTTCATCTAGATCCGGTCATCGCCGACAGCGGCGGCGGCGTTCACGGCCTCTTCCACATCCCCTTCTTCCAGGATCCCCTTGGTCTTCTGCGCATAGTGGGCCCAGATGCCGGCGAGAAAGTCCGCTTGCAGCTCCAGCTGCACCAGGTGGCGATTATACTCGGCTTCACTAACCCTCCCGCGCAGGCTCTGCAATTGCGCTGAGAGGCCGCATTGATTCTGCACATGGTGTCCCACTTCATGGGCAATGATATATGCCATCGCAAAATCGCCGCCAGCTCCCAGCCTTTGCTGCAACGCTTGGAGAAAAGACAGGTCAATATAGACCCGGTCATCTCCCGGACAGTAGAACGGACCGGTCGCAGACGAAGAGTAGCCGCAGGCCGAATCAACGGAACCGCTGAAGAGCACGAGCTTTGGTTCCCGGTAGGTCTTGCCACTCTGGCGAAACAGAGCCTGCCAGACGTCTTCCGTGTCCTTCAAGACTACCGAGGCGAACTGCTTCAACTCCGCTTCCGCCTCGATCACCCGGGAGTCGGCAGGTGCAACGCCGCCAGTGGACTGAAGCGAATTGAGAACTTCGGTAGGATTGCCGCCCAGCAGCCAAACCAGACCTACGACCAGCAGGACTCCGACGCCGCCCCCCGCCGCCACTTTCGCGCCGCCTGAGCTCCGACGGTCCTCAACGTTTGCACTCTGTTCTCGACCTTTCCAACGCATAGCGCCGTCTTATGACAAGTCGCCCGTCCGTGTCAAGCCCGGACACCCCGGAGATACTGGCAGCAGCGCAAAGATAACTTGAGGTGGTTAAGTGCGCGAAAGCCCGCGAGGGCGAATCTCCACCCGACTCACCCGTAAATCCGCCAACAACCGTGCTCTTGCTGGATAACGCGCATCTCTCGGCAAGTGTGACCGGATAGGGTGCCGAGGTTTGAGGATGACAGGGGGCAGGTATGATGTTTGTCTAAAGGGACGAACTGAACGGGATGACTCTATGAGCGAGGAGCTAACAATCGGCAAGTACTCACTGGGGGTGGGCGACCGGTTTGCGCGGCAGGCGGCCGCGCAGTTGCGGGCCTGTCTGAAGGCGGCGCAGCAGGGGGTCGAGGTGATCCCGGTGTGGAACAAGTCGAACCGGGAACACCTGATCATCGGGTCCGAGCCGGGGAGCACGCGGTCGGCAGCGGACGCGGCGGTGAAGGCGTTGGGGTGGAAAGGGGCTTACTATGTGGACGCTGACCACATCGGGTTGAAGACGGTGGACCGGTTTGTGCCGCATGCGGACTTCTACACGATTGACGTCGCGAACTGGATCGGGAAGCCAGCGGAGAAGGAGGCGATTGCAGCGTTCGCGCGGCGGCACGGGGAGCTGGCGGGACGGGTCGAGATTCCGGGCCTGGAGCGACAACTCGAGCTGGGGCCGGCAGACCTGGAGCGAGTGGCGGGGAAGTACTTGCTGGCGGCGCAGGAGGCGGGGCGGGTGTATCAGCACGTGGTGGGGCTGAAGGGCGAGGGGAAGTTCATCACCGAGGTGTCAATGGACGAAACCGACAGCGCCCAGACGCCGGCGGAGTTGCTGGTGATTCTGGCGGCGCTGGCCGACGAGGGGATACCCGTGCAAACAATCGCACCGAAGTTCACGGGGCGGTTCAACAAGGGAGTGGATTACGTGGGCGAGGCCGGGCAGTTCGAACAGGAGTTTGCGGAGGACGTGGCGGTGGCGGCATTTGCGGCAAACAGTTACGGGTTGCCGGGGACGCTGAAGCTGAGCGTGCATTCGGGGAGCGACAAGTTCTCGCTGTATGGGCCGATCCGGCGGGTGCTGGGGCGGTTCCAGGCGGGGGTGCATGTGAAGACGGCGGGGACGACGTGGCTGGAGGAGGTGATCGGCCTGGCGGAGGCTGGGGGCAAAGGTCTGGCGCTGGCGAAAGAGATTTACACCGGGGCGCTGGAGCACGTGCGGGAGCTGTGCGCGCCGTATGCAACGGTGATTGATATTGATGAGGCGAAGCTCCCGACAGCGAGGGCGGTGGCGGGGTGGAGCGGGGAGCAGTTTGTCGGAGCGCTGCGGCACGAACCGAAGAATCCAGCGTTCAATCCGCATCTGCGTCAACTGCTGCACGTGGGCTACAAGATGGCGGCGCAAATGGGGGCGCGCTACCTGGAGGCGCTCGGCGAGTGCGAGGCGCACGTCTCGCGGAATGTCACGGAGAACCTGTATGCGCGGCACCTGAAGCCGCTGTTTCTGGACAGCGATTGATGGGCAGGACAGGCGCGCGAGCATCTTGCCCGCTTGTCTGGCCCGCAATCCGACAAGCGGGCAAGATGTCCGCGCTCCTCCGGCAGCTTCATGCATACGCGCTTTCATCCCTGGGCGCGGTCGGGATGAGCCTTGCAATCCTTCGTCACACGCGCATAGTTCAGAACGGCGTCGGCCCGCTTGAAAGGTTGGATTGGGGAATTCGGCCCAAGACCCCAGTGTGCCGCTGCCTTCGATCATTGGAACAACCTGGTCTCAAGTCTATGAATAGAACCCCAGCCTCCACCGGAAGCCGCTCTTCTCTCGTCCGTGCGGCGGTTCATACGCCGAGCCTGGTCATCCGTTGGCGCCTCGCCGCGTTATTCTGCCTGATCACTGCCTTTGCCATCCCGGGTGCAACTTCGGCTTGGGGCGTCACCAGGCGGGATGACCAACCGGACCAAAGCTACCTGGACCTTGCGGCCAGCCCGGACTACGCCAGCGTCGGGACATTCTCCAGCGGACTTACCGGTTGCGGCACATTAATTGCGCCGGATTGGGTGCTGACCGCCGCCCATTTGTTTCTCCAGAGCTCAGGCACATTCACCATCAACGGGGCGACCTACTCCGCCAACCAGTTGATCAAACATCCGCAATATGTAAGCGGCCGGGAGATGCAGGGTTACGACATCGGCTTGGCTCATCTCACCACACCTGTTCCGAGCGTCACGCCCGCAACCCTTTACAGTTCATCCCTCGAACCCGTCTATGTCATGACCTTCGTCGCATTTGGAATGACCGGCACGGGTCTGACCGGCGCCAATACCACGGATCTCAAAAGGCGCGCCTGCCAAAACTTGCCGGACGGCGACTACGGCAGTCCCGCCGTCTTGTTGGGCTCGGACTTTGATAATCCTCACTCCCCCGCGGACAGCGATTTCGGGGACCCGGCCCCGTTGCCGCTCGAGGGCCTGCCCGCCTACGGTGACAGCGGCGGCGGAGTGTTTCTGACCGCCGATGCGAAAACCTATCTCGCCGGCGTCATCTCCTTCGTCGCCAGCACCGACGGGCTCGGCAACTCAAACTACGGCGACGTCACCGGTTTCGGGCGAGTGTCCGCCTTCAGGGACTGGATCAACCTGCGCATCCCCGAGCCGTCCACCGCCGGCCTGACCGGCCTCGGAGCAGCGTTCCTGTTGTTATATCGGCGACGCAAATAGCCGCGGCGAACCCGTGCGGAAGCAGTCAATCCAATGAACCCGCGCGATTCCAGTGCAGGCGTCCTGGGGAAATACTGGCGGTGCGCACATCGCATGCTTCTGGCTGCGGCCGTGGGAGCGCTATGTGGGGCAGCGGGCAGCGGGTTGGCGGCCGAGCAACCCACCCTCCGGCCCAACATCGTCCTCATCATGGCCGACGACATGGGTTACTCGGACCTCGGGTGCTACGGCAGCGAGATTCGGACGCCCAACCTCGACCGACTCGCCCGCGAGGGCTTGCGCTTCACTCAGTTCTACAACAACGCCAAGTGCATCCCCACCCGCGCCTCCATCCTCACCGGCCTTTATCCGCGAGGGTTGCGGGCGCGGCTGACAACCAACATGGTGACCGTGGCGGAGGTCTTGCGAGGCGCGGGCTATCAAACCGCCCTCAGCGGCAAGTGGCACCTGGGCCCCACAGCGCCGCACCGGCCCATGGACCGCGGTTTCGACGAGTTCTACGGCCTGCTGGACGGCTGCTGCAACTACTTCGACCCCGCCCGCCAGGACCCGCCATTCGAGGGCGGCCGCTTCCGCATCTTCGCCCACAACCGCCAGCGCATCCGGAACTTCCCATCCGACTTCTACACTACTGACGCCTTCACGGAGCACGCCGCGGCGACGCTGCGACGGTTCGCCGCAGCGGGCAAGCCGTTCTTCCTGCACTTGTGCTACACCGCGCCGCATTCGCCCATCCAGGCGCGGCCGGAAGACATCGCCCGGTATGAGGGCAAATACAGCGCTGGCTGGGACGCGCTCCGGCGGCAACGCCACGCCCGGCAACTCGAATTGAAGCTGCTTGACCCGAAGTGGGCGCTGCCGGAACCCGATGAAATGGTCTACAACTGGAGCACCGCAAACCAGCCGTGGGAGGACCGCCGCATGGCGGTGTACGCCGCGATGGTGGACCGAATGGACCAGAACATCGGCCGGCTGCTGCAAGCGCTCGCCGACCTGAACCTGGAGACCAACACCGTGGTCATGTTCCTCTCCGACAACGGCAGCAGCAGTGGCGAGGCGGGCGGGCGCGATACTTCCCAGTTGGCGGGGCCGAAATCGAGCTACATGAACGTCGGGCCGGCGTGGGCCCATGCGCACAACACCCCATTCCGGCGCTACAAGCTTTGGCTGCACGAAGGCGGCATCGCCACGCCCTTCATCGTGCGCTGGCCCAGCGTGGTCAAGCCCGGCACCCTCACACACCAAATCGGGCACATCATAGACGTGCTGCCCACCTGCCTGGAACTCGCCGGCGCCAAATACCCGCGCGAGTTCAATGGGCAAGAAATCCTGCCCGTCGAAGGCCGCAGCCTCGTGCCTGCCTTCCGGGGCAAGGAAGTTCGCCCGCCAGACCTGCTGTTCTGGGAACAGGACGGCAACCGTGCTGTGCGCCAGGGCAAGTGGAAACTGGTCTGGGACGTCGAGCTCAGGCGCTGGGAACTCTACGACCTCGAAGCCGACCGGACAGAAACAAAAGACCTGGCCGCAAGGCACCCTGCCAGGGTCAGGAAACTGGCTGCGGCCTACGACCGCTGGGCCAGAGCCACCGGCCACACCGGGGAGCCACCGACCAGGAAGCCCGCCCCGCAGAAGTCCAGCCAGTAACAGCCCCAACGCCCGGACGAAGAGTTCTGAGTCAGTCCGTCAACGGTTTTGTTGAAAGTTATTCACCGCGCGCCGGTGTCGGGATCTCCACCTCATTGGCGAGTGGGCTGCCCTGTTCTTCCAGTGCGCGGAGATAGATGTTCGCAT
>Ga0209310_1000331_pt1 | contig 58576 bp, 54 predicted proteins | sample AD_UKC030_MetaG_FD_184415 | JGI IMG/M metagenome (GOLD analysis project Ga0209310, IMG submission 184415) | Active sludge microbial communities of municipal wastewater-treating anaerobic digesters from USA - AD_UKC030_MetaG (SPAdes) (version 2) | ecosystem: Engineered > Bioreactor > Anaerobic >...
GCCCCGGGCGCTTGCTGTTCGAACCGCTCAACGACTTCTTGCCAGATCTCGTGCTCCCAGATCGCAGGGAATCCCCCTGCAATCAGAAGCTTAGATCAGTAATCTCGAAAGACCTTGAAAGGGATGGGCCTGAGCGCTCACGCCCGCCGCGCGCCCGCCGAGGACCGATGCCCAGGCCTGAGCTGCAAGGCGCCGCCGCGTGGGCGCGGGTGCGCACGCTGTTCCCCGGCGTGTGCGCCTGCTTCGTCGCCGCCGCGGCGGCGACCTTCCTGTCCGAGCACTACGGCGCGCCGGTGATGCTGTTCGCGCTGCTGCTCGGCATGGCGATGAACTTCCTGAGCGAGTCGCCGCCGCCGGCTGCTGCCGAGCAGGCCCATGCGGCACCGCCCGGGCGGTGCCAGGCGGGAATCGAGTACAGCGCCCGCCAGTTGTTGCGCTTCGGCGTGGCGCTGCTGGGCCTGCGCATCACGGCCGGGCAGGTCGCCGCGCTCGGCCGGCAGCCGGTGGCGATCGTCGTGGTGTCGGTGGTGCTGACGATCGCGGCGTCGATGCTGGCCGCACGGCTGCTGGGTTTCCAGACCCTGTTCGGCCTGCTCAGCGGCGGCGCGGTGGCGATCTGCGGCGCATCGGCCGCGCTGGCGCTCGCCGCGGCGCTGCCGCAGCACCCGCAGAAGGAGCGCGCGACGCTGTTCACCGTGGTCAGCGTGTCGGCGTTGTCCACCGTGGCGATGATCGTCTACCCGATGATCGCGCAGTCGCTGGCGCTCGATCCGCGCAGCGCCGGCGTGTTCCTCGGCGCGACGATCCACGATGTGGCGCAGGTGGTCGGCGCGGGCTGCAGCCTGTCGCGCGAGACCGGCGGCGCGGCCACCTTGGTCAAGCTGATGCGGGTGGCGATGCTGCTGCCGGTGATCGTGGCGGCGGTGCTGCTGGCGCGCCGGCATGACGGGGCGTCTGCAGGCGCCGGCCCGCGGCCGCCGCTGCTGCCCGGGTTCGCCGTGGCCTTCGCGGTGCTGGTGGCGATCAACAGCACCGGCTGGCTGCCGGCTGCGTTGACGCGCTCGGGCAGCGAGTTGTCGCGCTGGTGCCTGGTGGCGGCGATCGCCGGCATCGGCATGAAGACGCAGTTGAAGGAGCTGGTCGGCGTCGGCCTCGAGCCGGTGCTGCTGATGGCCGGCGAGACGAACTTTCTGTTGCTGCTGGCGCTGCTGCTGCTGCGCGTGCCGGCTTGAGGCACAGCGGCTGCTGCCGCACGGAGGAGAAGCGATGGACCCGGACGACACCCGCAGCTGCGCGCTGCGATGCCTCGAACCATCGGCGGCGCTGCCGCGGCGCACGCTGCTGGGTGCTGCCGCGGGCGCACTGCTGGCAGGTCCGCTGCAGGCGCGGGCCCAGGCCTGGCCGGGCAAGCCGATCCGCATCATCGTCGCCGGCGCAGCCGGCGCGAACGCCGACATCATCGCGCGCCTGGTCGGCGAGCCGATGGTCAAGGCGCTGGGCGCGACGGCGATCATCGAGCCCAAGCCCGGCGGGGCCGGCGCGATCGCGGTGGGCGATCTGGCGCAGGCACCACGCGACGGCCACACGCTGCTGGTGGGCGTCAATGCGCTGGTCAGCGAGATCCCGCACATCATCCGGCTCAAGATCGACATGGCCAAAGAGCTCAGGCCGCTGGCCGAGTTGGCGCGTGCCGGGTTGGTGCTGGCGGCCAACCCCGCCTTCCCGGCGAAGAACCTCGGCGAGCTGGTCGCCTACGTGAAGGCCCATCCGCAGCAGGTCAACGTCGCCAACTACAGCCCCGGGGGGCTCGGCCATGTGCTTACCCTGTTGCTGAACCAGGCGGCCGGCATCGACCTGGGCGCGGTCGGCTACAAGGGCTCGACGCCCGGGCTCACCGACGTGATCGGTGGACATGTACCGCTGATGTTCGACGCGATTCCGTCGTCGCTGCCGTACCTGAAGTCGGGCAGGCTGAAGGCTTTCGCGGTGTCGTTGCCCAGGCGCTCGGCGCTGCTGCCGGAGGTGCCGACCTTCACCGAGCTGGGCTACGCGAAACTCGAAGCGCTGGCCTGGATGGGGCTGTGGTGCGCGCCCGAGGTGCCGGCCGCCGTGCAGGCCAAGGTGCGCGAGGCGGCACTGCAGGTGCTCGCCCAGCCCGCGATCCGCGAGCGCATGCTCGAGATCGGCTTCGAGCCCGGCCAGCCGCGCAGCATCGACGAGATGATCGCCGGCCTGCGTGCCGACCACGAACGCATGGGCGCCGTGCTCGAGTCGATCGGCTTCAAGCCCGAGTGACAACGCGGCCCGGGCCGCGTCGCGTGCGCGCCTGGGCAGCCGCGCGCGGCGGTGCGGCGCGGGGGAACCATCGGAACGCCGTGCCGGTCAGAATCCCCGGGTGAATCCGCAGCGGTGCCGGCTGCCGGGCCTTCCGGTGGACGCGCACGCGGGCGGTTCTCCCTGCCGAGGAGTCTTCGATGGACCTGAACAAGGGAGGCGCGCGCCGCCTCGCGAAGCTGCTGGTCGCGGGATCGCTGGCGGCTGCCGGTGTTCAAGCGGCGCAGGCCGACGAACTGCGCATCAAGATGCTCGAAACATCCGGCTCCGGGCCGTTGGCCTTCGAGCCCGCCTTCGTGAAGGCGAAAGCGGGGGACACGATCGTCTTCGAACCCACGCAGAAGGGCAACCACAGCGTGGTCTCGCTGCTGGTTCCGGCCGGGGCGCAGCCGTGGGAGGGCGCACCCGACAAGGAGGTGCGCATCCGGGTGGACGCCGAGGGGGTCTACCTGTACGTGTGCGCGGCCCACCGGATGATGGGAATGGTCGGCGTGATCCTGGTCGGCAATCCGGTCAATCTCGAGGACGCAAGGCGGGTCGCGAAGCAGGAAACGTCGAAGTTCGTGCTCAACAAGGACCGGTTCGACAAGGCGCTGGCGCAGATCGATTGAGCGGGGTGCGGGCCAGTGTCGCTTCCGTCTCGGCGATGCTCGGGCGCGGCCGCGCGGGCCGCCGCGCCGGCCCGTGCGTGATGCGGGTCAGGCGCGGAGTCGTCACCGCCGCCCGTCAGAAACTGTGGCGGATGCCGATCTCGGCGCCGTTGGAATTCACGCCGCGGGTCAGCGGCGAACCCGATGCCGACACGCTGTACGCCGTGTGGTTGTTGTTCAGCCAGGAGGCGGTGGCGTACAGCGCGGTGCGCTTGGACAGGTTGTAGTCGGCGCCGATCGCGATCTGGCTGGCATCGTTGCCGTCGAGCACGTTGCCGCTCTGCTTGACCTGGCCCCAGCTGGCCTTCAGGTTCCACTGGCCGATCGGCGCCGACGCGCCGACGAACCAGTTGTCCTGCTTGGCGTCGCCGGCCGCCAGGCCGTTGATCTCGAGCGACCCGTAGAAGCCCGACACCTTGACCACCCCGAAGTTCCACGAGCCGGCCAGGCTCCACAGCGGCGCGGTGATGTTGCCGGCGACATCGACATAGGTGTAGCCGTAGGCCGCGGCCACGTCGAAGGGCCCCGCGGCGTAGCCGATGCGGCCGGCGTAGTACTTGTTGGCCGGCGCGGCTTCGCCCGCGGCCACCATCACCTGGCCGTACAGCCCCGGGCCGAAGGCGCCGTTGGGCAGGATGTACTGCACCGCGTTGTTGGCGCGCACCAGCGTGCCGTAGGCGCCGGCGGCGCCGACGACGCCGCGGATCTCGGCGGCGATGAACAGGTTGCCGGCCGAGCCGACGCCGTTGACGCCGAAGGGGTCGAACACGCCGATGTTCCAGAAGGTCGGCGTGTAGTCGCGGCCCAGGCGCAGCTCGCCCCACGGGTTGGACAGGCTCAGCGTGGAGCGGCGGCGGAACATGAAGGCGTCGGGGCCGCTGGTGTTGCCGTTGCCGAAGCTGGTGTTGCCGGTGCCGGTGTCGGGCCCGAGCTGGCCTTCGAGCCAGAAGCTGGCCTTCAGGCCGCCGCCCAGGTCTTCGATGCCGCGAAATCCCAGCCGGCTGCCGGCCATGCCGTCCTGGGCGAGCTGGTAGGTGGCGTCGTCGTTCTTGACGTAGCGCAGGCTCAGGTCGACGACGCCGAACATCGTGACCGACGATTGCGCCGACGCGGTGCCGGCCAAGCCGGCGAGCACCGCCAGCGCGAGGGGAGTTCTCTTCAACACGTGCATTCCTGTTCCGGGTGGTGGGTGGAGTTGTCAGCAAGGACACGCGAGCTTAGGCGGCGGCTGCCGGCACCGGCCCCCCAACGCCGAGGGGGCGGGCCGCGGCGGCGCCGGTGCAGCATCCGGCCTGCAGGCCGCGGGCCGGCGGTGCTTGCCGCGCCGCCTGCGCGTGCCCCGGGCGGGCAGGCCGTGCGCCCGGGTCGATCGTGGAAAATGCTGCTTTGCACCATGAGCAGGAAGGAACGTCGAATGAGCGTCCGGATTCCGCAACCGGTACTGGCCGGCGCCAAGGCGCTGGTGGTCGGCATCGCCAACGACCAGTCGATCGCCTGGGGCTGCGCCAAGGCGCTGCACGAGCTGGGCGCCGATCTGGCCGTCACCTACCTCAACGACAAGGCGCGGCCGTACGTGCAGCCGCTGGCGGAATCGCTGGACTGCAAGCTGTTCGCGCCGCTGGACGTGAGCGTGCCGGGGCAGCTCGAGGCATTGTTCGAGCAGATCGGCAGCACCTGGGGCAGGCTCGACATCCTGGTGCACTCGATCGCCTGGGCGCCGATGGACGACCTGCGCGGCGGGCTGCTGAACTGCTCGGCCGAGGGCTTCGCGAAGGCGATGGACGTGTCGTGCCATTCGTTCGTGCGCATGGCGAAGCTCGCGGCGCCGCTGATGGCGCAGGGCGGCACGATGATCGCGATGAGCTACCAGGGCGCCAACCGCGTGGTGCCCAACTACAACGTGATGGGGCCGGTGAAGGCGGCGCTCGAAGCCTCGTGCCGCTACCTGGCCTACGAGCTCGGGCCGCAGGGCGTTCGCGTGCACGCGATGTCGCCCGGGCCGCTGAAGACGCGCGCCGCATCGGGGCTGAAGGATTTCGAGCAGCTGCTGAACGAGGCAGCCGAGCGCGCGCCGCTGGGCGAGCTGGTCGACATCATGGACGTGGGCTTCGCCTGCGCCTATCTCGCCACGCCGTACGCGCGCCGCATCAGCGGCGACACGATCTACGTCGACGGCGGCGTGCACATCATGGCCTGAACGCCGGGGACCACGAATTCCGTACCAGGGAGAACGACGATGACGATGACCAAGGCCGGCACGGCCGCGGCGCGCACCACTGCACTGTCGGCCAGCGTGGCCAAGGCCTACACGACGCGGGTCGAGCGCGCGCTCGAACACTACCGCCGGCGGGTGGCGGCCGCGGGCGAAGGCTTCGCGGCGGACCTGATGCACCCCGGGGCGCTGGCCGCGGCCTGGCAGGACGCGGGCCGCTGGCTGGTGGACAGCGCGCAGCGCAGCGTGCTGTTCGCCGATGCGCTGCGCCGGCGCGGCAACCAGTTCGTCGAGCACACCCGGGCCGGGCTGCCGCCGGTGCTGCACTTCGACTGGGAGATGGTGCTCGACGGGCGCACGCTCGAGCGCGCGGTCAACTACGCGCTGGTGCGCATCGTGCCGCCGCCGGGCACGCAGGTCGATGCGCAGCGCCGGCCCTACGTGATCATCGACCCGCGCGCCGGCCACGGCCCCGGCATCGGCGGCTTCAAGGACGATTCGCAGGTCGGCGTCGCGCTGCGCGCCGGCCACCCGGTGTACTTCGTGATCTTCTACCCCGAGCCGGTGCCGGGGCAGACGCTGCTCGACGTGACCGCCGCCGAGGCGCGCTTCGTGCAGCACGTGCGCCGGCTGCACCCCGACGCGCCCAAGCCGGCGATCGTCGGCAACTGCCAGGGCGGCTGGGCGGCGATGATGCTCGCCGCCGCGCACCCCGACGACACCGGGCCGATCGTGATCAACGGCGCGCCGATGTCGTACTGGGGCGGCTCGTGGACCGACGGGCCCAGCGACAACCCGATGCGCTACGCCGGCGGGCTGCTGGGCGGCACCTGGCTCGCGTCGCTGTCGTCGGACCTGGGCGGCGGCCTGTTCGACGGCGCCTGGCTGGTGCAGAACTTCGAGAACCTGAACCCGGCCAACACCTTCTGGGACAAGTACGTCAAGCTGTACCGCGAGGTCGACACCGAAGTGCCGCGCTTTCTCGAGTTCGAGCGCTGGTGGGGCGGCTTCTACCTGATGAACCGCGAAGAGATCGAGTGGATCACGCGCAACCTGTTCGTCGGCAACAAGCTGTGGCAGGGCGGCACCGCGGCGGGCGCCGGCAAGTTCTTCGACCTGCGCGAGATCCGCGCGCCGATCGTGCTGTTCGCGTCGATGGGCGACAACATCACGCCGCCGCAGCAGGCCTTCAACTGGGCGGCCGACGTCTACGGCTCGACCGACGAGATCAAGGCGCGCGGCCAGGTGATCGTCGGCCTGCTGCACGAGAACGCCGGGCACCTGGGCATCTTCGTGTCCGGTGCGGTCGCGAAGAAGGAGCACGCGCAGATCGTGTCGGTGCTCGAGTCGATCGAGGCACTGCCGCCGGGGCTGTACGGCATGCAGATCCGCGAGCAGCCGGGCGAGGGCGGCGAGCCGGCCTACGAGGTGGCGTTCGTCGAGAAGCAGCTCGAGGAGGTGGCCGCGCGGCTGAACCGCCTCGAGCGCCGCGACGAGGCGGCCTTCGAGGCGGTGGCGCAGGTGTCCGAGTTCAACCAGAAGGCCTACGAGATGTTCGCGCGGCCGTGGGTGCAGGCGCTGTCCGGCGATGCGCTGGGCGAATGGCAGCGCCAGTGGCACCCGCTGCGCGCCGAGCGCTGGCTGCTGTCCGACCTGAACCCGTGGCTCGCCTGGCTGGCGCCGGCGGCAGAAGCGGTGCGCGCGCAGCGCCAGGCGCTGGCGGCCGACACGCTGCCGCGCCAGACCGAGCGCGCCGCGTCGGAAGTGGTCAGCGCCACGCTGGACCTGTACCGCGCGCTGCGCGACGCGGCCAGCGAGGCGATGTTCTTCGAGACCTTCGGCACGATGTTCGCGGTGACGATGGCCGACGCCCGGCATGCCGAGCAGCAGCGCAGCGCGGCCGAGATCGAGGCCGAGGACGACGAGCGGCTGCGTCGCCTGCTGGCGGCGGCCGGGCAGGGCGGCTACGCGGCGGCGGCGGTGCGGGCGGGGGCGCTGCTGGCGCGGCCCGGCGAGCCGATGCCGCTCGAGCGGCTCGAACTGCGCGAGGAACTGCGCCGCGACTATGCCGGGCTGCTGCCGGCGCTGGAGCCGGCCGACTGGCGGCGCCTGCGCGGCGAGCAGGAGCTGCTGTGCCGCCACGACGCCGAGCAGGCGATCGCGACGCTGCCCGCGCTGCTCGCCGACCCGGCCGACCGCGAGCGCTTCCTGGCGCTGGCCGACCGGCTGCTGACCGACGCGCGCGTGCTGGGCTCGCGGCCGACGCCGGCGCAGCGTGCGATGGTGCAGCGGCTGCGTACGCTGCTCGGCGCGCCCGCGCCGAGCCGCCGGGCGCCGGCGAAGAAGGCGGCGGCGGGCGGCACCGCGCGGCGTACCGCCCTGCGCGTCGTCGAGCGCTGAAGGCCGGCCGGCGGCGCCCCGGGCTGACGGTTGCTCAGAACGAGAACGGGTAGTTGACGATGACCCGCGCCTGGGTCTGGGTCTGCGGCGAGCCGTCCTGCCGCAGCCACGAATAGCGCAGGGTGGCCACCAGCCCCGCGAGCGGGCCGCCCGCCGCGACGCGGTAGTCGGCGCGGATGTCGGTCTCGTTGCGGTTGGGCACCGGTGCGCCGGTGCTGGCGTCGACACGGTCGCGCCCTGCGGCGTAGGCTGCCGAAGCGCTCAGCCCGGGCGCGCCGAAGCCGCCGAAGTCCACGGTGCCGCCGATGCCCCAGGCGCGCTCGCCGGCGCTGTTGAACGGCACCTGTTGCAGGTTCAGGTACGACGGATGGTCGCCGTACGGGTTCTGCGTGCTGAAGCCGGTGCCGGTGCGGGTGAACGCCAGGAAGCCCCGGGCCGGTCCGTGCACGAGCTGCGCCTGCGCGCCGGCGCCCCAGGTCGAGAAATCGCCGATCTGCGCGTCGCCGACCGATCGCTGCGGGAAATACTGCGCGCCGAAGGTCAGCCGGGTCTGCTCGGCCAGTTCCAGCGGCACCAGCGCGTCGGCGTAAAAGGTGTTGTAGACGTCGACGCCGTACTGCAAGTCGGCGCGCAGGCGGCCGCCCTTCGTGAAGGCCCAGTCCACGCCGGCGAAGGCCAGCCCCTCGCTGCGGCCGGTGCCGCCGGCGGCCTGCGACATCGAGACGAAATCCTGCGATGCACGCTGCTTGATGCGCGTGATCCAGCCGCCGGTGTACGCCAGGCCGTCGAGCGGCGCGCCGCTCAGCGTGTAGGCCTCGAAGGTGTTGGGCACCATCCGGTTGTCCTGCGGGTTGATGAACGGCCGGTCGATCAGCTGCCGGTACGCGGTGAAGGTCTGGCCGGCCAGGCGCAGCGCGGCCCAGGCCAGGCCGACGACGTTGATCGGATCCTGGTCGCCCCGCAGCAGCAGCGTGCCGCTCTTGTCTTGCGGGCCGTACAGCCGCTGCGACGTGTAGCCGACGAGCCCGAGCTGCAGCACCTCGCCCCACCAAGGGCTGCGCAGCCCCGCCCAGCCGCCGAGCGCCCAGGCCACGCTCGGCACGCCGGTCAGGCTGTCCTGGTCGAACCAGTAGCTGCGCAGCTGCAGCACCGGCTCGAAGCCGCCGGGCAGCTTGTAGCCGGCCGCCGGCAGATCGCCCGGCGCGATACCCTGCGCGCCGGCGCTGCCGGCCAGCGCGAGCAGCGCGGCGCCGCAACATGCCAGCCGGGTGCGCTGCGGGCAGCGCCCGCGGGACAGACCCTGTCGTGTGCGTACCGCGTGGTTCATCGGATGCCGTGCCTCCTGCGGCCGGATTGTGCCGAAACTGCCCGATGACTCGGGTCGAGATTCGGCGCGGTCATCGCGGCTGCTGCTGCATGGCGCTGCCTGGAGCGCCCGTGCAGCCGCGCCGAACGCGTCACGGTTTCCGAGGCGCCGCTATGCTGCGGGGCGCACCACACCCGAAGGAACGCCGCCCATGCAGCCGCACCTGCGCATCGCCCGACCGGTCAGCGATCCGGCGCAAGCCGAGCGCCAGTATGTCGAGGGGCTCGGCCTGCGCGTGCTCGGCCGCTTCAGCGCCGACGACGGCTGCGACGGCGTGATGCTCGGCCTCGACGGCGCGGGCTGGCACCTCGAGTTCACGCGCCGCGGCGGCCACGCGCCCGCGCCCGCGCCCGCCGACCTGCTGGTGCTGTGCCTGCCCGATCGCGCCGACTGGGAGCAGCGTTGCCGCCAGGCCGAGGCAGCGGGCTTCGTGCCGGTCGCGCCGTTCAGCGCCTGGTGGGCGCGCCACGCATGCAGCTTCGTCGATGCCGACGGCGGCCGCGTCGTGCTGCAGCATGGCGACTGGCAGGCGCAGGCCGACGCACGGCCGGTGGTCGGCTACGACGCGCTCGAACAGGCGCTGCACTGGACCAGCACCTACGGCGACGACCAGCGCGCACTGGTGTCGCGCGCGAGCGGCGAGATCTTTCTCGGCGGCATCTACGGCGCCGAGGGCGACCTGCCGGCCGATGTCGGCGACCCGGCGTTGTACGTCGCGGTGCCGCACCGGCACGACCTGGATCTGGGCCGCCCGTTGGTGCGGCGCTTCTGCACCGAGCAGTTGCCGCCGGAACTGGCGGGCCGGGTGGAGGGGCTGTTCCGCCGCGCCGGCGCCTATGCGCGCTTCAAGGAACTGCTGCAGCGCCAGGGCCTGCTCGACGCCTGGCTCGCCTACGAGGCACGGGCGACCGAGCGCGCGCTGCGCGGCTGGTGCGCGACGGTCGGGCTGGTGCTGGGCCCGCGGCGCGACCCGGGCTGATCCATCGGCCGGCCGGGGCAGGATGGCCGGCAGGCCGACCGGCGCTGCGCCGCTGCGGCCTGCGCAGCGGTCGCGTGCGCAGCGCGGTTGTCGCGTGACCGGCGCGCGCTTGACGCGCGCTTGACGGGGTGCTTGACGGGTGCGCCCTCAGGCGCCGTCGCGCAGCGCCTGCAGCCGGGCCGCGGCTTCCTTCTTGCCGATGCTGCGCAGGCCGGCGACTGCCGCCAGCTGGGCCGTGCGCGGCCGCGTCTGCCCGCGCTCCCAGTTGTAGATGCTCTGGCCGGACACGCCCGCCAGCAGGCCGAGGTCGTGGGCCGACAGCTGCAGCCGCTTGCGCAGCGCGGCCAGCCCCGCGGGCGAGAAGCGCAGGCGCGCGGCCGCGTCCTGCGGATCCTCGGGCGGCGCGGCGGCGGCCGCGGGCTGCGCGCGGTCCAGCCGGCGCAACTGCTGCTCGAGCGCGTGCGCACGCCGCTTGAGTGCGGCGATCTCGCGGCGGTGTGTGGCCGCCGCGCGCTTGAGCGCCTGGTTCTCGGTGCGCAGCTCCTTGCGGGCCAGGCGGACGATCTCGTTGCGCAGGGCGATGGCGATGTTCATCGTGGCATTTTGCCGTGCGGCGCCAGCACCTGCGGAGCCGCCGCCGGGCGGCCTCAGGGCCTGCGCTCGATCAGCTCGATCTTGTAGCCGTCGGGGTCGGTGATGAAGGCGATCACGGTCGTGCCGCCCTTGACCGGCCCGGCCTCGCGCGTGATCGCGCCGCCCAGCGCCGCGGCCTTGGCGCGCACCGCGTCGCAGGCGGCGGCGGCGTCGGGCACGCCGATCGCGATGTGGCCGAAGCCGGTGCCGAGCTCGTAGCGCTCGACGCCGTAGTTGTAGGTCAGCTCGATCTCGGCGTGCTCGGGGTTGGCGCCGTAGCCGACGAAGGCCAGGTCGTACTGCTGCTCGGGCCGCTGGGTCGTGCGCAGCAGCCGCATGCCCAGCACCTGGGTGTAGAAATCGATCGAGCGCTGCAGGTTGCCGACGCGCAGCATGGTGTGCAGGAGGTTCATCGTCCCTTTCTCCGGGCCGGGGGGGCGGCCGCCTTGCCGGCATTGTGGCGGCTGCGGCCCGCCGGGCGCGCATGGGATCATCGCGGCCTTCGCACAGACGACATGGGGCGCCGTCGATGCTGATCAACTGCGTGGCCTACGAGGACGGGCGCAAGCTCGCCGACATCCCGATCGAGACCATCGACCAGTGGCTGCTGCGGCCCGGCTGCTTCGTGTGGGTCGCGCTGGCCGACGCCACCGACGCCGAGCTGCGCGAGATGCAGCGCGAGTTCGATCTGCACGAGCTGGCGGTCGAGGACGCGCGCCACGGCCACCAGCGGCCGAAGATCGAGGAATACGGCGCGACGCTGTTCGTGGTGATGAAACTGCCCGAGCTGGCGGCTGGCGAGCTCGAGTTCGGCGAGATCGCGATCTTCGTCGGCGCCAACTTCGTGCTGTCGGTACGCAACCGCAGCGCGCACGGCTTCCTCGGCGTGCGCGAGCGCTGCGAGCGCGAGCCCGAGCACCTGCGCCAGGGCGCGGGCTTCGTGCTGTATGCGCTGATGGACGCGGTGGTGGACCGCTACTTCCCGGTGATCGACGCGCTCGAGACCGAGCTCGAGGCGATCGAGGACACGATCTTCGACCGCGGCGCCGCGCACCGCAACATCCAGCGGCTGTACGCGCTCAAGCAGCGCGCCACCGACATGCGCCACGTGGTGGCGCCGCTGGTCGAGGTGGCCGGCAAGCTGCACGGCGGCCGCGTGCCGGCGGTGTGCGTGAACACGCAGGAATACTTCCGCGACGTGCACGACCACCTGGCGCGCATCAACAGCGCGATCGACGCGATGCGCGAGACGATCGGCACCGCGATCCAGGTCAACCTGTCGATGGTCACGATCGAGGAATCGGAGACCACCAAGCGCCTGGCCGCGTGGGCGGCGATCTTCGCGGTGTCGACCGCGATGGCCGGCATCTGGGGCATGAACTTCGAACACATGCCCGAGCTGAAATGGGCCTTCGGCTATCCGCTGGCGCTCGCGCTGATCGCCGCCGCCGCGGGCCTGCTGTACTGGCGCTTCCGCCGCGTCGGCTGGCTGTAGGCGGCGCCGCCGCGATTCGTCCTGCCTGGCCGGCCGTGGCCCGGGCGGCGCGCGGGCCAGCATCCGCGCGGGCAGCACCCGGGCAGTAGCGTCCAGGCAGGACGCTCAGCGCGCGGTTTCGAGGAAGTCGCGCAGGTCGCCGAGGCGGTGGCTCCAGAACACCGCCATCGGCGTGTCCTGTGCTTCGGCGAGGTAACCGGCCTTGAACACGCCCTGCAATGCCACCGCGGCCACGACTTGCGAGCCGAAGCGCGCGTTCCAGGCGCGGGCGTTCTGTGCGGCTTCCTTGTTCAGCCGCTTGCGGCTGTTGATCTCGCTGTTCGAGCCCTTGCACTCGATCGCCAGCAGGCGGTGATCGTCCAGGCGCACCACGACATCGGCGTTGTCGGCGCCGAGGTTGATCTGGGTGGCGAAAGTCCGCGGCGGCGGCGAGTCGGTCAGCAGCGTCTGCACGCCGCGCGCCGGCCTTTGCGTCCAGGGCTGCCAGCCCATGCCGACGAGCATGCCGCGCACCGCGCCTTCGACCGCTGCCTTCTCGTCGCCGCGCCTGAGCGTCTGCACGCGCTGGGACGCCATCAACGCGGCCGTCGCCAGCACGGCGGCGTCGCGTTCGGCTGGCGACGGCGCACGCCCTTCGGCAATCCACGGAAAGCGCCGCGGGTCGACGATCTGCCGGATCACGCCGAGCAGCTTGTCGGCCCTGGCTGCGTCGAGGCCGGCGGTGCCCATGCCGGTTTCGGCCAGGGTTTCGAGGTCGTCCTTGGAGATCGGCGGTGCGCCCAGGTAGCGAAAGGCCGTCCTGCCGGCTTCGGACGGCCACAATGCAGCCAGCAGTTCCGTGCCCGGCGGGCCGCCGGCGAGTACCGCGTCGAGCCCCGCGACCAGCGGCGCGAGCGCGGGCGCCGCTTGGTCGAACTCGTCGAGATAGCGTGCCAGCGGCTCGCCCAGCCTTCGCGATCGGAACTCGCTGCGGCTCGCCGCCGCGTCGCGCACGAGCTCCTCGATCGTCCATCGCCGTGCGCCGGCGGGCCAGGCCGCGCTCACTGAACTGCCCTGCGCACTGCGCGCTCCGGGATGAGCATTTGGGAGCGGCCCGGCGCGCTCATTGGGACACCTCCGGGCTGAGCCCTGCGGTATTCGCCCTTGGGGCGGCCCGGCGCGCTCATGCCACGCCGGACCACGCCGTGTCCGGCAGGCGCAGCCGGGCGACGTCGCCGGGCTCGAACTTGGCGAGCCCGCCGCCGTAGACACGGCCGCTGTAGATGCCGGTCTGCCGGTTCAGGTGGTCCAGGATCCGGCGCAGCGCGGCCGTCCCGAGGGGCAGGCGCGGATACAGGCCATGCGCGATGTTCAGGTAGCTGACGCGCTGCGGATTCGGCCGGAATACCGGCGGGCGGCGCCCCATGTAGCTGACGAAGGCCGCCGGCGGTTCGCGCATGCCCACCGCATACCAGGCCTTGCGCTGGCGGGCCACGTAGCTGCGGTCCGCGCCCAGCCGCCGCGCGTGCGCGACCCACTCGTCGGCGGCCGCACGCTGCTCGTGTGCGAGCCCTTCGAGGTCCACCGGCAGGTCGATCACCTGGCGCAGGCGCGCTCGCGCGTCGGCTTCGAGCACCGTGCCGTCGATGATCTCGCGCGCGCGGGTGACCGCCGGCACGCCCAGCGCGTGCAGCGCTGCGGGTGCGTCGGCCGGCAGGATCCAGGCCTCGTTCATGCCCGTGACCTGCCCGCGCGTCACGCGGAACAGTTCGCCGAGCTCGATTCCGCTCGCGGGCGCGCCCATCCCGGGCTGGCACAGCGCCGACCAGCGCGGCGCGGCACGCAACTCGGCGCGCGCGAGTTCGCGGGTCGGTGCGAAGCCGCGCGCCACGATGCGCCCGAGGCCGACCCGGTCGTCCGGGACGCCGCCGCATTCCACGACGACCGCCGACACCAGCGCATCGGGGAACACGGGCTCGTCGGCGGCGGCAAGCCACAGCCGGCGCAGGCCGTGCGCGCCGTCGGCCGTCCACAAGTGGCGCAGCGCCGATCCGTAGCCGTTGTCCAGCCACTCGGCCGCAGTGACGATGCACAGCACATCGCCCGGCCGCATCAGCTGGCGGCTGCGAAGCATGAAGTGGGCGTGCAGCCCGGCCAGTTGCGACGCGGCGATGCCCAGCGCCGCCATGCCCTGGCCGTACCAGCGCTTCCAGTCTTCGGCGATGTCGTGGTGGCGCACGTAGGGTGGGTTGCCGACGAACAGGGTGCGGCCGCGCAGCGGCAGCGACAGCGCCCGATAGTCGCCGGTGAGAACCTCGACGCGCTGCGCCAGTCCCAGCCGATGCAGCTTCGCGCGCAACCCCGCGGCGAGCACCTCGTTGGCCTCGACCGCCAGCACCTGCGCGCGCGGGAACCGGGCGGCCGCAGCCAGGCTGAAGCGGCCGCTGCCGGCGCCGGCATCGACCACGGTGTCGAATTCGCCGAGAGCCGCCGCACGCTGCAGCATGCGCTCCACCAGCCAGGGCGGCGTGAACGTGACGCCCTGTGCGCGCCGCGCTTGCGCCGTGGTCGCCAGCGTGAAGGCCTCGGCCTCGGGATCCGGCTCGTGTACCGGGCCGCCGCGATCGAACAGCTCGGACTGCAATTGCGACAAACAACCTCCGTTGCGGCCGGCGTTGCGCGCGATCACGGTCTCGCGCGGCATCTTCGGCGGCCTTGCCGCCGGGAATTCTAGGTGCGCGCTGTAGGCCGGTCGGCCCAGTGCGCACAATCGAAGCGTCGCCACTGCGGCTCTGCGAGCCCCCGACCGCCATGATCGACCTGTCGCGCTTCCCGATCACCGCCAAGTGGCCGCCGCGCCATCCCGAGCGGCTGCAGCTGTACTCGCTGCCCACGCCCAACGGCGTGAAGGTGTCGATCATGCTCGAGGAGATCGGCCTGCCCTACGAGCCGCACCGCATCAGCTTCGACCGGCAGGACCAGCAGTCGGACGCGTTCCGATCGCTCAACCCCAACGGCAAGATCCCGGCGATCCTCGACCCCGACGGGCCGGGCGGGCAGCCGCTGGCGCTGTTCGAGTCGGGCGCGATCCTGCTGTACCTGGCCGACAAGACGGGGCGGCTGGTCCCGGCCGACCCGGCCGCGCGCTGGCACGCGCTGCAGTGGCTGATGTTCCAGATGGGCGGGGTCGGGCCGATGTTCGGCCAGGTCGGCTTCTTCAACAAGTTCGCCGGCAAGGATTACGACGACAAGCGCCCGCGCGACCGCTACGTGGCCGAGGCGCGGCGCCTGCTCGGCGTGATCGACCGGCAGCTCGAAGGCCGCATCTGGATGCTGGGCGACGACTATTCGATCGTCGACATCGCGATCTTCCCGTGGGTGCGCAACCTGGTCGGCTTCTACGAAGCGGGCGCTCTGGTCGGCTTCGAGCAGTTCGCGCAGGTGCGGCGCGCGCTCGACGCCTTCGTCGCACGCCCGGCGGTGGTGCGCGGGCTGGCGATCCCGGCGCCGGATTGACGCGCCGATGCCGCGGCGCTGATCCGGCCGCAAGCCGCGCCGGCTTCAGCCGCCCGCGCCGAGCAGCACGAGCGCGCCGAGCAGCGCGAACACCGCCGCCGCGGCGCGGTGCACCCATTGCACCGGCACCCAGTTGACGATGCGCTCGCCCAGCAGCACCGCCGGCACGTTGGCGATCATCATGCCCAGCGTGGTGCCGGCGGTGACCACCACCAGCGACTCGTACCGCGCCGCCAGCATCACGGTGGCGATCTGCGTCTTGTCGCCCATCTCGGCGAGGAAGAAGGCGACGGTGGTGACGCCGAACACGCCGAAACGGCTGGTGTTGCCGCTGTCCAGCCCGTCGGCCTTGTCGGGCACCAGCATCCACGCGGCCACCGCCAGGAACGAGCCGCCCAGCACCCAGCGCATCCACTGCGGGTCGACCACGCGCGCGAGCCAGGCGCCGAGCAGGCTCGCGCCGGCGTGGTTGGCCAGCGTCGCCACCAGGATGCCGAGGATGATCGGCCGCGGCTGGCGAAAGCGCGCGGCCAGCAGCAGCGCGAGCAGCTGGGTCTTGTCGCCGATCTCGCCGAGCGCGACGACGGCGGTGGAGACCAGGAAGGCTTCGAGCATCAGCGGATCGGCGGTGCTGTGCGGCGCGAAGCCCTGCGGCCGCTGCCGCGCTGCCCGCGGCCGGCCGGCCCGAAGCGCCCCATGCGCGCGCTCATCCCGGCTGGCGGCCGACCCAGATGCCCAGACCCTGCGCGTTCAGGTCCAGGTCCAGCTGCAGCAGCGACGCGATCGCGCTGTCGTCCATGGTGCAGCCGTGCGCGCGCAGCCGGCGCAGGTACATCGCCAGCAGCCGCTCGCGCAGCCGGGCGTCGCGGTCGGGGAGGTTGCGGCTCTCGAGGCCGAAGGCCTCCATCTCGTGCAGCTGGTCGCTCAGCTCGGCGCCCATGCGCGCAGGCTCGCCGATGCGGCCGAAATGGGTCAGGTACATCCACTGCGGCGTGCGCGCGAGCAGCCGCGCCACCGATTCGCGCAGCCGCGGCGGGTCGAACTGCACCGGCGTGGAGCTGGCGCTGATCCACGGCCCGCGCGCGGTGTCGAACTCGCGGTAGCTCAGGCCGAAGGTGTCGCCGGTGAACCAGCCGCGGCTCGCCTCGTCCCACACGCAGTGGTGGTGCAGCGCATGCCCGGGTGTGTCGGCGAATTCGAGCCGGCGGCGGCCGAGCGCGACGCTCATGCCGTCGTGCGTGGTCTGCACGCGCGCCGCATCCACCGGCACCAGCGTGCCGTAGTCGCGCGCCATCGCTTCGGGCCCGTAGATCGACAGCGCGCTGGCCTCCAGCACGCTCGGGTCGACCATGTGCCGCTGGCCGCGCGGGTGCACCAGCATCGTCGCTTCGGGCAGCGCCTGCATCAGGCTGCCGGCGCCGCCCGCGTGGTCCAGGTGCACGTGGGTGGGGATCACCCAGCGCACCGCCGAACGCGGCAGGCCGAGCGCCTCGAGCGCAGCAAGGTGCCGGGGCACCGCGTAGTTGGTGCCGGTGTCGATGAAGGCGGCCTGGCCGTCGTCGACCATCAGGTAGGCGGCGTCGAAGCGGTCGCGGTGGAAGGCGGTGTCGATGCACCAGATGCCGCTGCCCAGCGGCTGGACGAATTCGGGCAATGACGTGTTCATCTCGGTTGCTCCTGCGCGCCTGCGCGCCATTCACGGCGCATGAGACGGTGAGTACTCATCGGTCGGTATCGGCCCGAAGCGGCCGCAGGCCGCTTTGGGCCTGGCGGCCCTCATGCACCGCTCCCCCGAGCCCCCTCCGAGAGGGGGCTCCAGTTCGTTTGACGAGTCGGCCTGCCGGCCGACGGACCGTCGTGTCTCCCGTGCGCCCGTCACACGCAGGCGGCTTGCGCCGGCCGCAAGGCCGGCCCGACTGTCATGCTGGAGCCCCCTCTCGGAGGGGGCTCGGGGGAGCCGTGTGTACGGGCCTTGGCCCGAAGTGGCCGAAGGCCGCTTCGGGCCGCAAACCGACAGCGACGAGCGGGCGCCACTTCAGGTTGCCCCCAGTATCACCCATGCCCGCGCGATCTCGGCGCTGCCGTCGTTGCCCTGCACGCCGCGCAGCGTGGCCGCGGCCTTCGGCTTGGCCTTGGCCGAATGCTGCTGCGCCATTCCCAGCCGCAGCCTGGCCTCGTCGGGGCGCTTCAGGCCGCCCTTGGCGATGCCCTGCTCGATCAGCGCCAGCCCCTGGTCGACCTCGCCCATCGTCACGTAGGCAAAACCCACGTGCACCAGCGCGTTGCCGTCCTTGGCGGCGGCGGCGTCGGTGGCCCTGGCGGCGATGGCGGCGGCCGCTTCGGCTGCGTCCTTCAGCGCCAGCTTGCGCAGCCGCTCGTGGCGCTCGGCCTCGGCGCCGGTGCCGAGCGCGCCCGCGGCGAAGCCGCGCTCGACCACCTGCTTCGCCTCGGCCGGATAGCCGGCCTGCAGCGCGAGCTGCGCCATCTCCATGTAGTCGTCGGTGCGGGTCAGCGTGCCGCTGGCCAGCTTCAGCCGCAGCACGTCGAGCGCGTAGCGGTCGGCGAAGCCGCTCTTGCGCGGCAGCCGCGCGAGGTAGGCGGCCCAGTAGTCTTTCTTCGGGTAGGACGCGACCAGCTTCTCGAGCGTGCCCAGTTGGCCGGGGCTGTTGGTGCGCTGCTGCGCGTCGGCCAGGCGCAGCAGATCGGCTTCGGCCGGCTTCTGGCCGGCACGCTCGGCGGCGGCCACCGCGGCCGCCGCGTCGCGCGCGACCGCTGCATAGTCGCCCGACGAACCCTGCAGGTAGGCCTGCAGCTGCTTCAGGCTGGCGCTGTTGCCGCCGGCGGCTGCGGCCTTGGCGGCCCAGGCCTGCGCCTTCGCGTTGTCCTTGAGCTGCACGTACGCATGCGCGATCGATTCCGCCACCTGCGCCTGCTCGGCCGCGCCGAGCTTGCCGCTGTCGAACACCGCCTCGAAGGCGCGCGCCGCGGCGGCGTAGTCGCCGGCGCGCTGCGCGGCGGCGCCGCGCATGCGCTCGATCGTCAGCTGCTCGGCCGGCGTCTTGTTGGGCACTGCGTCGGCCTCGCGCACCTTGGCCAGTGCTTCCTTCGCCTTGCCGGCCTTGAGCAGTTCGCCCGCCTGGTGCAGCGGCTTGGCGACCTCGGGCCGCAGTGCCTGGGCGTGCGCGGGCATGCCGGCGGCGAGCAGCAGCGCCAGCGTCAGGAATCGCAGGAAGCGCATCGCGTGCCGCCTACAGGAACTGCTCGTTGCCGACGATGCCGATCTTGGTGACCCCCAGACGCTGCGCCGAGGCCAGGATCATCGCCACCACCTTGTAGGTCACGAGCTTGTTCGGCCGCAGGTGCACCTCGGGCTGGTCGGCCTGCGCCGCGACCTCGGCGAGCCTGGATTCGAGCTCGTGGCGATCGGCCAGCACCACGCCGTTCCAGCCGATCGTGCCGTCGAAATCGACGTCGATGCGCACGATCTCGGGCGGCTTGGGCGGCTGCGCGCTCTGGCCGATCGGCATGTTCATCTTGACCGCGTGGGTCTGGATCGGGATCGTGATGATCAGCATGATCAGCAGCACGAGCATCACGTCGATCAGCGGCGTCATGTTCATGTCGACCATCGGCTCGTCGTCGCTGCCGTGGTCGCCCGATCCCATGTTCATCGACATCGCGGCTCCCCTTCAGCGCGCGGCCGCGCCGGCCGGCGGCTCGGTGATGAAGCCGACCTTGTAGATGCCCGCGCGCTGCACCGCGACCACCACCTTGCCGACCGACTCGTAGCGCACCTCGGCGTCGCCGCGGATGTGCACCTCGGGCTGCGGCTCCTTGACCGCCTCGACCTTCAGCCGCGCGACCAGCGTCTCGATGTCGGGCACGCGCTCCATGCCCCAGAAGATCTCGCCGTCGCGGTTGACCGCGATCACGATGTTCTCGGGCTTGGTCTGCGTGGGCACGTTGCGTTCCTTGGGCAGCTCCAGCGGGATGCTGGCGCTGACCACCGGAATCGTGATCAGGAAGATGATCAGCATCACCAGCATCACGTCGACCAGCGGCGTGGTGTTGATGGTGGCGTTCATCTCGTCCTCGTCGCCTTCGGCGTTCGCGAGGTTCATCGCCATCGTCGTCTCCCGCTGCGCGCGCCCGTTGCGGCCTTCAGACGCGCCGGCCCGCGATCAGCACGTTGTGCAGGTCGCCGCCGAAGGCGCGCACCCGCTCCATCGCGCTCTTGTTGCGCCGGATCAGCCAGTTGTAGCCCATCACCGCCGGCACCGCGACCGCCAGGCCGAAGGCGGTCATGATCAGCGCCTCGCCCACCGGGCCGGCGACCTTGTCGATCGACGCCTGCCCGCTGATGCCGATCGCGGTGAGCGCGTGGTACACGCCCCAGACCGTGCCGAACAGGCCGACGAAAGGCGCGGTCGAGCCGACCGTGGCCAGGAAGGCGAGCCCGTCCTGCAGCCGGCTGTTGACGTTGTCCATCGCGCGCTGGATGCTCATCGACACCCAGGTGTGCAGGTCGATCCGCTCGACCAGCGTGCCTTCGTGGTGCTCGCTGGCCGACTGGCCGCTCTCGGCGACGAAACGGAACGCGCTGCCCGGCTCGAGGGTCTCGATGCCGGCCTTGATCGTGCCCGCGCCCCAGAAGCTCCTGGCCGCCGCCTGCGCGCTCTTCATCAGCTTGTGCTGCTCCCACAGCTTGGCGAAGATGATGTACCAGCTGCCGATGCTCATGACCACCATGATCAGCAGCGTCGCGCGCGACACCATGTCGCCCTGCGCCCACAGCGCGCCGAGGCCGTAGGGGTTGAGGACCGTCTCGGTTTCCACGGCGGGCATGGGTGCCGACGCGGCCTGCGCCAGCGCGGCCTCGGGCAGCGCCGCGCCGGCAAGGGCGGCGGCCAGCGCCAGCGCAATGCCGGCAAGCGGGCGGGACGGCTTGTTCAGGGACATGGGGGCTCCAGTTGGTGGGGCGGCCGCACGCGAAGCACGGCGGGGCGGTGGGTCAATCGACGATCTTCCAGACGTACTCGATGCGGCCGCTGAGCTTCTCGGGCTTGCCGTCGACCGTGCCGGGCGTGCCCTTGCAGCCCTTGACCGCCTCGAGCGTCATGCGGTCGAGCATCTTGTGCTCGCGCGACATGCCGGCCGAGCGCTCGACTTCGGCCTCGGTGATCACGCCCGAGACGTCCATCGTGTACTTGACCACCACCGTGCCCTGCGCCTCGGCGCGGCGGGTGGCGGCGTTGTACTCGGGCTTGGCGCAGGCGTTGAAATCGAGCTTCGGCGCGGTGCGCACCGGCGCGGCCGGCGGTGCCGGCGGGGCGGGCGGCGCCGCCGGCCCCGGCGCTGCCGGCTCGATGCGCACCGGCGGCGCCGGCGGCGGCACCACCGTGGTGGTGGTGATCGTCGGTGCCGGCGGCGGGTTGGCCACCTGGATCTCGGGCGGCGGCACGAACGACGGCGGCGGCGGCGCGGTCTTCGGCGGCGGCGGCAGGTTCTCCGGCGGCGGCGGTGGAGGCGGCTTGACCTCTTCGATGATCTTGGTCTCGATCGGCGCCCGGACCACCTCGATCACCTTGCGGCCGAGCCCCGCCACCAGCGCCCAGCCGAGCAACAGGTGCAGCAAGACCACGACGCTCAAGTTGAGCAGGTGCTTGCGCGGGTCGCGCTGTTGTTGGGCGTAGTCCAAGTGACGGGTTCCGCGCGCTGGTGTGCCGGCCGGCCGCGGCAAGGTGTTCGGGCCCGCCGCGCGGCCGCACTATAGCCGGCGCCGTTCAGGGGCCGCCCTCGGCCAGGTCTTTGACGGCGGCGGTGCAGCCGCGGCCTGCGGGCGGATCGGGCGACACTCGCGGGATGCAGATTGCCGACCTCCTCGGCCGCTGGCGCGCGGCCGGCGCCACCCCGGTCCACGAGCAGCGGCTGCTGCGCGCGTGGGCGGCGGGGTTGCCGCTCGATGCCCATGCACGCGCCGGCCACCGCCAGTTGCCGCGTGCGCTGCGCGCGGCGCTGCCGGAATTCGAGGACGCGCTCGCGGCAATGGCGCGCGTGCACTCGCGCCACGCCGGCTCGGACGGCGAACGCCTGCTGGTCGCACTGGCCGACGGCCGCAGCGTCGAGAGCGTGCTGCTGCCGCGCGGCGGGTTGTGCGTGTCCACGCAGGTCGGCTGCGCGGTGGGGTGCAGCTTCTGCATGACCGGGCGCGGCGGCCTCGAGCGCCAACTCGGCAGCGCCGAGATCGTCGCCCAGGTGGCGCTCGCGCGGCGGCTGCGGGCGGTCACCAAAGTGGTCCTGATGGGAATGGGCGAGCCGGCGCACAACCTCGATGCGGTGCTGGCGGCGATCGAACTGCTCGGCACCGCGGGCGGCATCGGCCACAAGAGCCTCGTGTTCTCGACGGTGGGCGACCTGCGCGCCTTCGAGCGGCTGCCGCTGGCGCGCGTCAGGCCGGCGCTGGCGCTGTCGCTGCACACGACGAAGGCGGCGCTGCGCGCGCGCCTGCTGCCACGTGCGCCGCCGATCGCCCCGGCAGAACTGGTGCGCCGCGCGCTCGACTACGCCGACGCCACCGGCTATGCGCTGCAGGTGCAGTGGACGCTGATCGAGGGCGTGAACGACGGTGGCGACGAGATCGACGGCCTGGCGGCGTGGCTCGCCGGCCGACGCGCGGTGCTGAACCTGATTCCATTCAACCCGATCGATGCTTCGCCGTTTCGCCGCCCCCCTTGGGAGCAGGCGGCGGCGATGGCGCGCGCGCTGCACCGGCGCGGCGTGCTCGCCAAGCTGCGCCGCTCGGCCGCGCAGGAGGTCGATGGCGCTTGCGGGCAACTGCGCGCGCGCCGGCTGGCAGCGGCGGCCGGCTGAACGACGGCTGCTGCAGGCGCGGCGCGGCCGCGCTTGCAGCCCGTGCCGGCGGCCGCGAGGCCGCGAGCCGATCTCAGTTGCTCAGCCGCGCTTGGCCCGGCAGGCGACGCATGAAGCGGCGAGTACTCATCGGCCGGTATCGAGCCTTTGCGGTCCTTCGCCGCTGCGCCGAAAGCAGTCCTCGTTCGGGTGCGAAAACGTGGCGCACGGGGCCGCCGACGGGGTGGCCAACTCCGTTCAGCCAAATTCTTATTCACTCCGTTGGCCACCCCGCCGTCGGCCCGGGCGGTGGTATGCCGAGACCGCTGTTCGCGCGCTGCTCGACGCAGTGGGGGCTTGCTGAAGAAGCGCGCTGGCGGTGCCGGCAAAGCCGACGAGGGGGTGGCCGGCGGAGTGAAAGCGCGCAGCGCTTCGGTGAAGGCTCATATCGCGCAGCGATGTGATGTCGGAGCCAATAAGAATTTGGCTGAACGCAGCCGGCTGCCCCCTCGGCGGCTTTGCCTCAACGGCCTCGAAACGCAACGAAGAACAGCAGAAGTCCCAAGAGGCAGGACAGGGCCGCAGGCGGACAGTGGAAGGGCTGGGCTAGGGCTGGAAGCCCGACTTGCGCACCACCGGCAGCCACTTCGCGCGGTAGGCCTTCAGCATCGCCGCGGTCTGCTCCGGCGTGCTGACCACCGGCGTCATGTAGGCCGCGGCGAAGCTCTGGCGCAGCGCCGGCTCCTGCATCACGTCGCGGATCGCCGCGGCGATCGCCTGCACCTTCGCAGGCGGCATCGACGCGGCCGCGAAGAAGGCGTTCCAGCCGGTGCCGGCGATCGGCAGGCCGGCTTCGCGGAAGGTGGGCACGTCCGGCGCATAGGGCGCGCGCTGCTCGCCCGAAGTCGCCAGGATGCGGATGCGCCCGGCCTGGTGCAGCGGATACAGCGCGTCGAGCGTGTCCACCGCGACCGGCAGCGAGCCGCCGATCAGGTCGGTCGACAGCGGCCCCGAGCCGCGGTAGCCGACGATCTGCGGATCGAGCTTCGCTGCCTCGCCGATCATCAGCGCGAAGAAGTGCGGCAGGCTGCCGGTGGCCGGCACGCCGAAGCTGCTCTTGTCGGGGTTCGCCTTCAACCACGCGAACAGGTGCGACAGCGCCTTCACCGGCACCTCGCGGCCGACGGCGATGCCGAACTCGTAGTCGTTGACGTGCGAGATCGGCTGGAAGTCCTTCTCCGGGTCGTAGCCGGCGTCCTTGAACACCACCGGCGCGATCACCATCGTGGCCGGGTTGCCGATCATCACGACGTTCTGGTCGGCCGGCGTGCGCTTGACCTGCTGCGCGGCGATGCGCCCGCCGGCGCCGGTGCGGTTCTCGACGACCACGGTGACGCCGAGCTTCGCGCCCAGCCGGTCGCCGACCAGGCGCGCGACCCGGTCGCTCGAGCCGCCCGGCGCGTAGGGCACGACGATCGTCAGCGGGCCGTCGAGCGCGGCGGCGCGGGCGCCAGGCGCAAGGCACAGCGCCGCCGCGGCGGCGAGCGCGGCAGTCATCAGGCAGCGGCGGTTCATCGGCGGGCTCCTTTGCGGATTCATGGGCGGGTTCTTTAGCGGGTTTATTGGCGGGTTCATTGGCGGAATGCCTCGATGGTGGCGCCGATGCGCACTTCCTTGGGCATGCCGCGGTCCACCAGGTAGTTCATGCCCCAGCGCGTGCGGTCGATCACGGCCTCGAAATCGCCGCCGCAGGCTTCAGTCTTGGCGCGCGGGTTCGCATAGCAGTTGAACTGGTTGGCCTTCAGCGTCACCGGGTGCGTCTGCCCCAGCAGCGTGAGCTGGCCGGGCACCTCGACCAGGCGCTCGCCCTCGAACACCATCCGGTCGGAGACGAAGCGCATCGTCGGGTGGCGGGCGGCGTCGAACAGGTCGGGCGACAGCAGGTGCTGGTCGAAGCCCTTGGAGCCGGTGTACAGGCTCGCGACCGGCAGCGCGATGTCGATCGCGCCGGTGCGCGCGACCTTGTCGAAGCGCACCGTGCCGGTGGCGTTGCCGAAGCGCCCGCGGTTGACCGAGGCGCCGTAGTGGCCGATGGCAAAGGTGGCGTAGGTGTGGTCGTCGTCGATCTTGTAGGTGGCGGGCTCGGCCCGGGCCGCACCCAGGCCCAGCGCCAGCAGCGCCATCGATAGGCAAGCGGACTTGCTCATGGAAACCCTCTGGTTGCGAAACGACAGCGCCCGGTGCTGATGTCCAGGTCGCGACCTGCGACGTCCGGTGGCGCGCGGGGCGCTCCGAGCCGGATGCACCATACCAGCCCGCGCGCAGCCTTGCAGCGCCGGCCCCGCTGTGCCGCGCGGCTCAAACGCCGCCGGTGCCGCCGGTGCCGCCGGGCAAGGCACTGACGCGCCGGTGCAGCGCCGCCACGTAGTCGTCGGCCAGCCCGAGCCGGCCGAGCTGCCGCGCCAGCTGCTCCAGGTAGTCGCGGTTGCTGCCCAGCGGGCCGGCGGCGCGGGCGATGATCGCGGCCGTCTCGGCCGGCGGCAACTCGGCGATGTGCTCGGGGTGGTCGGTGTTGGCGGCGAACACGACGGCCTGCACGGGGCCCTGCGGCGTGGCCAGCGGCAGCCACGTCGGGCGGTAGCCGCCGCGCACCATCTCGCGCCGCCAGATGCAGGCCGATTCCGACTCGACCGCCGCCGCCTCGATCCGGAACGCGAGCCCGCGGCAGGTGCCGTCGCCGGGCTCCAGCGACAGCATCAGCGCCGGCTGCTCGGGCGTGCCGCGCCCGCCGGTGATGCGGTAGGCGAAGCGCCGCCGCCAGCCGGCGAGCGCGGCAAGGCGCAGCTCGGCGAAGTGGAAGCCCGGGTCCCACATCAGCGAGCCGTAGGCGAAGACCCACAGATCCTGCTGCGCGGGCAGCGCGCGCAGGAAAGCTTGGCGCAGCCCTTCGCGCTGCGCGTCGGGCAGCCGCCAGTCGGCCGGCTGGCCGGCCGCGAGCGCGCCCGCGTCCCACTGCGCCAGCACCTCGGGCGTGACCCGCAACGGCGAATCGGCCGGCGCCCGGATGCAGCCGCGCAGCTGCGGCAGGTGGCGGAAGGCGTCGTCGTCCATGCGCAGGTCCGGCCCCGCCGGGCCCTTCAGTTCCTGCCGCCGCCCTGGTTGCAGTCGCGCTCGTCGGTGCGGATCACCTGGGTGACCTGGTTCTGGTTGACCGCCACGCGCTGGCACTCCCTGAACCGTGGGTGCCACCAGAACTGCCAGAAGCCGCCGCCGCGGGCCGATTCGCTGCCGCTGAGCACGTAGCCGCGGTTGTTCAACTCGCGCGACGCGAAGCCCGCGTCGCGCCCGACCAGGTCGCTCGGGTCGCGGCCGCCCCAGGGCCCGGTACTGCCGCCGCTGCCGCCGCCCTGGCCGCAGTCGCCCGCGCCGGTCTCGATGATCTGCGTGACCTGGTTGTTGTTCACCGCTACGCGCTGGCACAGCGCGAGCCGTGCGTGCCACCAGAACTGCCAGAAGCCGCCGCCGCGCGCCGATTCGCTGCGGCTGAGCGCGTAGCCGCGCCGCGTCAGCTCGCGCGCAGCGGAGTCGGCGTCGCGAAACACCAGGTCGCTCGGATCGCGCTCGTTCGACGGCCGGTTGCCGCCGCCGTGGCCGCCCTGGCCGCAGTCGCCCGCGCCGGTTTCGATGACCTGCGTGACGCGGTCGCCGTTCACCGCCACGCGCTGGCACAGCGCCAACCGCGCGTGCCACCAGAACTGCCAGAAGCCGCCGCCGCGCGCCGATTCGCTGCGGCTGAGCACGTAGCCGCGCCGCGACATTTCGCGCGAAGCCGAGCCGGCGTCGCGCCCGACCAGGTCGCCCGGGTCGCGGTCGTTCGGGCGCCACCCACTGCCGCTGCCGCCGCTGCTGCCTCCGCCGCCCTGGCCGCAGTCGCCCGCATCCACGCCGATGATCTGCGTGATCTGGCCGTTGTTGACGGCCACGCGCATGCACTGCGCGCTGCTGGCGTTCCACCAGAACTGCCACTCGCCGCCGCGCCCTGCCGGCTGCGTGCGCACCAGCGTGAAGCCGCGGCCCGGCAACTGCTGCGCCGCCTGGGATTGGGGCTGGAAGATCAGGTCGGGCAGGTCCGACATCTGCGCCGCCGCAGCGAACGCCACCGCTGCCGCCGCCGCTGCAGCGAACGCGCGGATCACGCGCTTGCCGGTCGTGCGCCGGCGGCTCGAAGTGCCGGCAGGGCGTGGCGCAGGGCGGTGCGGCAGGTGCGTGGTGCGGGCCATGGGGCGAGCTCCCGTTGGTGCGGCGACACGGTGGATCGGCAAAGAACCGGGGCCGAGTCTAGCCGCCGGGCAAGCCGGTCACGGCATGCGGCCGGCCCGGCCGGCCGGGCCTTCGGCACCTGGGCGACAGGGCCGGCAGCGCGCGGGCGCTATGCTCGCCGCGAGCGGGCGCGACCGGCGCCGCGCAGGAGGATTCCGATGTCACCGAAGGACTTCCAGACGATCGCCCTGGCCGTGGCCGACGGCATCGCGACGATCACGCTGAACCGCCCCGACAAGCTCAACGCCTTCAACGCGCGCATGCGCGACGAGCTGATCGCCGCCTTCGACGCGACCGACGCCGACGACGCCGTGCGCGCGGTGATCGTCACCGGTGCCGGCCGCGCCTTCTGCGCCGGCGCCGACCTGTCCGGCGGCGGCCAGACCTTCGACTACGCGGCGCGCAACGAGGCCGCGCGCGAGGAGCTGCGCGTCGGCGACGTCTACCGCGACGGCGGCGGCATGGTCACGCTGCGCATGTACAGGAGCCTGAAGCCGATCATCGGCGCCATCAACGGCGCGGCGGTGGGCATCGGCATGACGATGCAGCTGCCGATGGACATCCGCCTGGCCAGCACCGAGGCGCGCTTCGGCTTCGTGTTCGCGCGCCGCGGCATCACGCCCGAAGCGGCGTCGAGCTGGTTCCTGCCGAAACTGGTGGGCATGCAGACGGCGCTCGAGTGGTGCTTCACCGGCCGCGTGTTCGGCGCGCAGGAGGCGCTCGACCGCGGCCTGGTGCGCTCGCTGCACGCGCCCGGCGAGCTGCTGCCGGCGGCGCAGGCGCTGGCGCGCGAGATCGCCGACCACAGCGCGCCGGTGTCGGTGGCGCTGACGCGCCAGCTGCTGTGGCGCATGGCCGCGGCCGCGCACCCGATGGACGCGCACCGCGTCGACAGCCGCGCGATCCAGACGCGCGGCGCCTCGGCCGACGCGCGCGAGGGCGTCAGCGCCTTCCTCGACAAGCGACCGGCCGTCTACCCGAACCAGGTGTCGACCGACATGCCCGCCTTCTTCCCGTGGTGGCAGGAGCCGGGCTTCGAGTGAGGCGCGGCATGCACGCTGCGGCCGAACGCACCGACGTGCTGATCGTCGGCGCCGGCATCTCGGGCATCGGTGCGGCGGTGCACCTGCAGCAGCAGTGCCCTGGCAAGCGCTGGCTGATCGTCGAGGCGCAGTCCGGCTTCGGCGGCACCTGGCGCACGCACCGCTACCCGGGCATCCGCTCCGACAGCGACCTGTACACCTTCGGCTACCGCTTCAAGCCGTGGCAGGGGCCGCCGATCGCGACCGCCGCGCAGATCAACGCCTACCTCGGCGACGTGATCGCCGAGCACGGCCTGGGCGGGCGCATCCGGTATCGGCACCGCGTCGTCGCGGCGGCGTGGGACGGCGCCGCCGCGTGCTGGCGCATCGACGCCGTGTGCAGCGCCGATGACGGCAGCGAGCAGCCGCTGCGGATCGAGGCGGGCTTCCTGTGGATGTGCCAGGGCTACTACCGGCACGACCAGGGCTATACGCCGCACTGGCCGGGGATGGAGGATTTCCGCGGCCCGATCGTGCACCCGCAGGCCTGGCCCGAGGACCTGGACCTCGCCGGCCGGCGCGTCGTGGTGATCGGCTCGGGCGCGACCGCGGCGACGCTGATCCCGGCGATCACCGACACGGCCGCGCAGGTCACGATGCTGCAGCGCTCGCCGACCTTCTTCATCACCGGCCGCAATGCCAACGAGCTGGCCGACATGCTGCGCCGGCTCGACATCCCGCCCGAATGGACGCACGAGATCGTGCGCCGCAAGATCCTGTTCGACCAGGCCGCGTTCACGCAGCGTTGCTTCACCGAGCCCGAGGTCGTGCGCCAGGAGCTGATGGCCGGCGTGCGCGCCGCGCTCGGCCCCGCGCACGCGGCGCTGGTGGACGAGCACTTCAACCCCCGCTATCTGCCGTGGCGCCAGCGGATCGCCTTCGTGCCCGACGCCGACCTGTTCCAGGCGGTGCGTGAAGGCAAGGCTTCGGTCGTGACCGACCGGATCGAGCGCTTCGTCGAGGGCGGCATCGCGCTGCAGTCGGGCCGCGTGCTCGACGCCGACGTGGTCGTCACCGCGACCGGCTTCGACCTGAACGTGCTCGGCGACATCGCGTTCAGCGTCGACGGCGCGCCGCTGGATTTTTCGCAGTGCGTGACCTGGCACGGCACGATGTTCACGGGGCTGCCGAACCTGGCCTGGGTGTTCGGCTACTTCCGCGCGAGCTGGACGCTGCGTGCCGACCTGATCGGCGACTTCGTCTGCCGGCTGCTGCGCCACATGGACGCGCGCGGCGCGCAGGCGGTGGTGCCGCGGCTGCGGCCGCAGGACGAAGGCATGGCGCGCAGGCCCTGGGTGGACCCGCAGGACTTCAACCCCGGCTACCTGCAGCGCGGCCTGCACCACCTGCCGCAGCAGGGCGGCCATGCGCCCTGGCTGCATACCCAGGACTACTGGACCGAGAAGGACGAACTGCCGCGCGCCGATCTGGACGACGGCACGCTCGCCTACTGCAACCCGAGGAGCGGCCCATGTACACCCCCTTCGACCTGAGCGGCCGCGCGGCGGTCGTCACCGGCGGCAACGGCGGCATTGGCCTGGGCATGGCGCGCGCGCTGCTCGCCGCCGGCGCGCGGGTGGCGATCTGGGGCTCCAACGCCGACAAGACCGAGCGCGCCCGCGCGCAGCTGGCCGAAGAGTGCGCGGACGCGGCGCGCGTGCACGCCTTCGTCTGCGACATCGGCGACGAGCAGCAGGTCGATGCGGCCTTCGCCGCGTCGGCGGCAGCGCTGGGGCGCGTCGATGCCTGCTTCGCCAACGCCGGCGTGTCGGGCAAGGGCACGCCGCTGCTGGAGATGAGCCTGCACGACTTCCGCCGCATCCAGCGCATCAACGTCGAGGGCGTGTTCCTGACCTTCCGCGCCGCCGCGCGCCACATGGCGCAGCACGGCCAGGGCGGATCGCTCGCGGCCACCGCCAGCACCGCGGCGATCGAGGGCGCGGCGCGCAACAGCCACTACGGCGCATCGAAGGGGGCGGTCACCGCGTACGTGCGCGCGCTCGCGGTGGAACTGGCGCGCCACCGGATTCGCGTCAACTCGATCCTGCCCGGCTGGATCGCCACCGAGATGACCGCCGCGTCGTTCGCCAACCCGAAATTCGCGGCCGCCGTGCAGCCGCGCATCCCGGCGCGGCGCTGGGGCACGATCGACGACTTCGGCGGCATCGCCGTGTACCTGGCGAGCGACGCATCGGCCTACACCACCGGCGAGCAGTTCGTGATCGACGGCGGCTACACCAAGTTCTGATCGCGGCGCAGCGGCGCAGCGCCGCCGCCCGGTGCGCGCATCGGCGCGGCGCATGGATGCGCGCGGCGCGACGCGCCGGCGCCGCGGGCCTGCACAGCTTCAGCCGGCGGGCGCGGTCAGCAGGAAGTGCGCGCGCGCGGTGGCGATCGGCTGGGCCGGGTTCTTCTGCCAGCAGCGCACCTGGACCAGCGCCGCGCGCGTGCCCACGCGCACCACTTCGCAGGCGGCGAAGGTCTCTTCGGGCCGGCCCGAGCGCAGGTAATCGATCGAGAAATCGATCCCCTTCGGGAACTTGGCGCCGCTGCCGATGCCCTCGACGCCCGCGGGCGGCGCTCCGGGCCACAGCTCGGTCCCGGGCGAACGAAGCATCGCAATCAGGTGCAGCGTGGCGGCAGTCTCGGCGAAGGCCGCGATCACGCCGCCGTGCAGCGCCGGCAGATGCGGGTTGCCGATCAGCTTGTCCTGGAAGGGCAGGCGAAACAGCGGCGCGCCGGCCTGCGGCGCGACCCGGATGCCGAGGAACTCGACATAGGGGATCGGGTCCGCCGGCAGCACCGCCTCGCTCGCTGCCGGCGGCTGCCAGGCTTGGCCGTCGCCGGCCGCCTGGGGCGCGGCCGTGCGCGCGCCCGACGCGGTCGCCAGCATGAATGAGCCCTGGGCCACGGCGATCGGCTGCTCGCGCTCGGTCTGCCAGACCTCGGCGCGCACGAAGGCGACGTGGCGCGTCAGGCGGAAGCAGTGCGCGTCGCAATGCAGGTCCTGCTCCGGCACGGCCGGGCGCAGGTAGTCCATGCGCAGGTCGAGCGTGGCGAACGGCGCGCGCTCGGCGAGCGCGGCGCCGACGGCCAGTCCGCAGGTCGAGTCGGCCAGCACCGTCAGCGCACCCGGGTGCAGCCACCCGCGCGCCCGGTCGCCCAGCCACTGCGGCGACGCCGGCAGCGTCATCGAGCCGCGCGCGCGCCCGACCGCGGTGATGCGCGCGCCGATCTCGTGCATGTGCGGCGTCTGCCCCACGAAGAGGCGGTTCAGTTCGTCCAGAAGCGAGCTCATGGGGGCGATGCTACGCGCGGCGCCCCCGATGCACGGGCCGGCCGCGGCCGCCGCGACGGCGGCAGGCGCCGCTGCCCATGCGCGCCGCGATCCCGCAATCGCGTTGCGCGCTGCGCGGGCCGGCACCGGCGGCCATCAAGGCCCCACGCCGTCGCAGGCGGTGAACTCCACGCTGGCGCAGGGGTCCAGCACGGCCACGCCCAGCCGCAGCACATCGGTGCCCGATTCGGCCTGAGCGACCAGCCGCGAGTACGCACCCGCCTGATGGAAGTTCCATTCGGTGGGCGTGATCACGCAGTAGCGTTCGGCGCGCGCGGTGGCCGGGTCGCGCTCGCCCGGCTCGAGCCGGATCCAATGCACCAGCAGGCCGCTGGCCGCCTCGGTCCAGGCGATGCCCTCGCCCTGCGCAATCGTCAGCGCGCCCAGCATCGGCATCCGGCCGCAGGCGATGTGCGCGAGGTCTGCGAGCCGCGCGCCGATCCGCTCCCAGGCGGTGGCCGCCGGCTCGGGCCCGCGCGCGCGCGTCCAGGGGCCGGTCTCGGCGGGCGCGCCGTGCCAGACCGGATGCTCGCCGAAGTCGTCGTGCGCGGCGATCGACGCTGCCAGTTCATGCCAGCCGGCGTCGCCTTGCGCGGGCAGCGGCAGCGGCACGCAGGGCCACGCCAGGCGGCGCGCATCGGCCTGCACCCGGCTCAGCCAGCGTGCGATCGGCTGATCGCGGCCTTCGCACCAGCGCGCCAGCGCATCGCCGCCGCCGGCATGCCAGTCGTGCAGCCAATCGGCCGGCGCACGCGCGTACAGCCACCGGTCGAGCCAACCGGGCAGCGCCGCGCTCGCCGCCTGCAGCGCGCCCAGGTCGAAGGGCGTGGGTGCGACCGGCAGCCCCATCACCGGCGCATCGAGCAGCCAGCCGGTATCGACGCTGCCGCCCGCGCGTGCCGGCAGATCGACGGCCAGCCGCAGCAGTTGGTCGTGTGCCAGGTGCAGCGCGGTGGCCAGCCGGCCGCGGGCGGCGTCGGCGGCCGGCTCGACCAGGCCCAGTGCCGCCAGTACCGCGCGCCGCGCGGTGCTGCGCTGCGCGTGCTTGCTCACCGTGAAGGCGGTGGCCAGCAGATCGGGCAGCAGTGCGGCGCGGCGTCCGGCGGTCACGCGGTCGAGCAGCGCCCGGCCGACGGTGGGCCGCTCGCCGACGACGCCGGGCATCGCGCCCGGCTGCAGCCGCAGCAGGGCGCTGGACTGGGACGGAACCGGCGCGGTCACGAGGCTACGCTGCGTCCGGCGCGCTCATGCCTTCGAATCGATCACGGCCGCGTTGACCAGCGTGCGCAGCTCGCGGCGGATCGGGTACAGCGTCGAGGGCAGGAACTGGGTCAGGAACACGGCGGTGATGTCCTCGACCGGGTCGATCCAGAACGCGGTCGAGGCGGCGCCGCCCCACCAGTATTCGCCCTTCGAGCCGGTGACGCCGGTGCGGGCGACGTCGGTGGTCATCGCGAAGCCCAGGCCGAAGCCCACGCCGTGGTAGATCGGCTCGGTGAACATCGACACCGACGCATCGGCCAGATCGGCGCCGCCCGGCAGGTGGTTCGAGCGCATCAGCGAGAGCGTTTTCGGGCCGATCAGGCGCGCGCCGTCGAGTGCGCCGCCCAGGCGCAGGCATTCGCAGAAGCGCGCATAGTCGGCCGCGGTCGACACCAGCCCGCCGCCGCCCGAAGGCGCGGCCGGCGGCTCGCGGAAGCTGCCCAGCTGCGCCGGCAGCAGCCTGCCCTCGGCCGACATCAGGTAGCACTGGGCGAAACGGGCGGCGCGCGCCTCGTCGACGTGGAAGGCGGTGTCGGTCATGCGCAGCGGCTCGAAGATGCGCTGCTGCAGGTACTGCGCGAAGGGCTGGCCGGAGATCTGCTCCACCAGGTAGCCGAGCACGTCGGCCGAGACCGAGTAGTTCCATGCGGTGCCGGGCGAGAACTCCAGCGGCACCTCGGCGAGCGCGTCGATGAAGCCCTGCAGGCCGTCGTCGCGGGTGAACGGGTCGATCTTGCGGCTGCGGTAGGCGGCATCGACGTTGGTGCGGTTCTGGAAGCCGTAGGTCAGGCCCGAGGTGTGGCGCAGCAGGTCGATGATGCGCATCGGCGCGTCGGTGGGCCGGGTCAGCCAGCCCGCCGGCGTGCCCGGCAGCCCGCCGCCGCCGCCGACGTACACGCCCAGGTTGCGCCACGCCGGGATGAAGCGGTGCACCGGGTCTTCGAGCGCCACCCGCCCTTCCTCGACCAGCATCATGAAGGCGACGCTGGTGATCGGCTTGGTCATCGAGTAGATGCGCACGACGGCGTCTTCCTGCAGTCGGCGGCCGGTCTCGAGATCGGCGTGGCCGAGCACGCTCTGGTGCACGAGCCGGCCTTCGCGCCGCACCTGCAGCAGCGCGCAGGGCAGGCGGCCGGGATCGACGTAGCGTTCGGCCAGGAAGCGGTCGATGCGCGCCAGGCGCCGGCTGCACATGCCGGCCGATTCGGGTTTGAGGGTCATCGTGGAGTACCTTGGGAAAGACGCGCAGCCCGCACCGCGGGCAGCCGACAGCCGGGCAGCGGCTGGGTGGGCGGCGCCGATGCTACCGGCACAATCGAAGCATGGCCGAGCGCATCGTCTTTCTGGTCCCGGGCTTCTTCGGCTTCTCGTCGGTCGGTGCGGTCAGCTACTTCGAGGACGTGGAGCGCGTGCTGGGTACGGCGCTGCAGCGGCGCGGCGTGGAGGCGCGGATCGTGTGCTGCCGCACCCAGCCCACCGCGTCGATCCGCCGGCGCGCCGAGGCGCTGCGCCTGCAGGTGCAGCGCAGCGCCGGGCTGAAGGCACGCGAGCTGCACTTCGTCGGCCACTCCACCGGCGGGCTCGACGTGCGCCTGCTGCTCGCGCCCGGGCTGCGCATGGCGGGCGGCGACGTGGCCGCGCGGATCGCGCGGCGCACCCGCAGTGCGATCTCGGTGGCCACGCCGCACCGCGGCACGCCGCTGGCCAACCACTTCCTGTCGGTCCAGGGCCAGACGCTGCTGCTGCTGCTGAGTGCGCTCGCCACCTCGGGGCAGGGGCGCGGCCTGATCGTGGCCACGGCGCGTGCGCTGGCGCTGGCGGCCAAGGTCGACGACTGGCTGGACCGCGATCCGGGCGCGCTCGAGCGGCTCGCCGAAGGCCTGCTGCAGCAGCTGAGCCTCAAGCGCAGCGATCCGCTGTGGCGCTACCTGCGCCAGATCCAGCGCGACCAGGGCGCCGCGGTGCAGCTCACGCCCGAGGGCATCGACCTGTTCGCCGCCGCGGTGGCCGACCGGCCCGGGATCGACTACGCCTGCGTGGTCGCCGGCGTGCCCAGGCCGCGCGAATCGCTGAAGCCGGCCGAACTGCTGGACCCGGAATACCTGGTGCTGCGCGCGCTGTTCCGGCTGCTGCATGCGCTGGCGTCGCGGCCGCATCCGCACTATCCGTATCCCGAGCCCGACGCGCCGGTGCGCGCCGCGATCGAACGCGCCTTCGGCTTCGAGCTGAGCGCGCGCACCAGCGACGGCGTCGTGCCCAGCCTGAGCCAGCTGCACGGCCGGCTGCTGCACGCGGCCCGCGCCGACCACCTCGACGTGGTCGGCCACTACACGCTGGCCGGCCGCACCGCCGACTGGCTGCCGTCGGGCGCCGGTTTCACGCCCGAGGCCTTCGAGGCGGCCTGGGACGCGGTGGCCGGTGCGATCGCCAGCCCGCAGCCGGCCGCCGCGCCCGCAGCACCCAGACGGCGCGCCGCCAGGGCGCCCGCGGCCTGACGCCGGTCAGCCCGCCAGGCTGCCCGCCAGCCGCTGGCGGATGATGGATTCGGCCTGCGCCATGATGCGGTCGACCAGCTCGCGGCAACTGGGCACGTCGCGGATCAGCCCGGCCACCATGCCGCAGGACCAGGCGCCCGCGTCCATCGCGCCTTCCTTCATGATCTTCGGGTAGACGCCGGCCACCTGTTCGATGATGTCCTCGAACTTGATCGAGGCGCCGAGTTCGCGCTCCTTCTCGAGCAGCCGGTCGACCGCGGCGTTGCGCAGCACGCGCTCGGTGTTGCGCAGCGGGCGCATCACCAGCCGCGTGTCGAGCTCGCTGGCGGCGACGATCGCCTGCTTGACGTTGTCGTGGATCGGCGCTTCCTTCGTCGCCATGAAGCGCGTGCCCATGTTCATGCCGTCGGCGCCCAGCGCCATGGCCGCCACCAGCGAGCGGCCGTCGGCCATGCCGCCCGACGCGACGAAGGGGATCTTCAGCTCCTCGGCGGCGCGCGGCAGCAGGATGAAGTTGGGCACGTCGTCCTCGCCCGGGTGGCCGCCGCATTCGAAGCCGTCGACGCTGACGGCGTCGCAGCCGATCGCCTCGGCCTTCAGGCTGTGGCGCACCGAGGTGCACTTGTGGATCACCTTGATGCCGGCTTCGTGCAGCGCGGGCATCCACTTCTGCGGGTTGTTGCCCGCGGTCTCGACGATCTTGACGCCGCCTTCGATGATCGCGCGGATGTAGCCCGGGTAGTCGGGCGACGCGACCGTCGGCAGGAAGGTCAGGTTCACGCCGAAGGGCTTGTCGGTCAGATCGCGGCAGCGGCGGATCTCGCGCGCCAGGTCGGCCGGGGTGCGCTGCGTCAGCCCGGTGATGATGCCCAGCGCGCCGGCGTTGGACACGGCGGCTGCCAGCTCGGCGAAGCCGACGAAGTGCATGCCGCCCTGGATGATCGGGTGCTGGATGCCGAAGAGTTCGGTGATGCGGGTCTTCATCGCGTGGGGGCTCCCATTCAGGCAGGGTTCAAAAGGCCGAAGGCTAACGCGGCCGGGCGGCGGCGGCTGTCGCGCGTCAGACTTCGCCGCCGAAGCGCTCGGCCAGGTTGGCGAGGTAGCGCTCGATCAGGCGCTCGTTCTCGGCGACGACCAGCGGCGCCACCAGCGCGCGCGTGATCGCCGGTGCCGGCACGTCGAGCTCGCCGGCCAGCTCCAGCCGCAGGTGCGTGCCCTGCGGCCGCGGCTCGATCACCCAGCGGCCGCCGACGCGCGCGTTGCCTTCCCCGGCCACCGGTTCCCAGCGCACGCTGCGGCGCTGGCGATCGCAGTGGTACCGGCTGGCGTAGACGGTCTGCAGGTGCACGTGCTCGGTGCCCAGCTTGGCCAGCTCCCAGCGGTAGCGGTTGCCGCCCAGGTCCACCAGCCGCTCCAGGCCGGGGAAGTGGCTGGCCGACAGCGGCACGTCGGCCAGCACCGCGTACACCGCGTCGGCGTCGGCGCGCACGTCCATCTCGTAGGCGAGGTCGAAGGGCACGTGCACGGTCATCGGCAGTCCTGCGTCGGGTTGGCGTCGGCTCGGCCAAGAGCGGGCCGGCGGGTGTCGCAGTCCGGCGCGAAGGCCCGGCGCTCAGCGCGCGGCCGCCGCATCGACGAAACCGTCGATGCGCTCGAGCAGATAGGCATGGAACGGGTTGCTGCGCAGCCGCGTCAGCGCCCAGCCGGGAATCGCCAGCACGCCGTTCTCGCCGCGCACGTCGAGCCGGCCGAGCTGCACGTGCCCGGCGGGCGCGGCGTCGATGCCGTACAGCGGGTCGTCGGGCGGGAAGGGCAGCGCCACGTGCGACAGCGAGAACACCGCGCGCGGCCAGGCGAGTTCCAGCGGCCGGTCCGCGAACTGCGTGCCGCCGGCGGCCGCGCGCCGCTCGCCCACCTGCTGCGTCTGCGGCGTGAGGTTGCCGATCACGGTCAACCCGTAGGGCCGGTCGCTGCGGGCCAGCAGCCGCACGGTCAGCGCGCCCGGGTCGCCGACCAGCAGCGAGCGCATCGCCGAGTGGCGGTTCACGTCGAACAGCACCAGCTCGTGGCCGCCCGGCGCCAGCCGGTTCAGCAGCAGGTCGGGCACCGCGCCGGCGTCGACGGTGGAATCCACCGTCGACAGGAACACCAGCGTCGGCGGAAAGCCGCGGATGCTGCCGCCGGCATCGCCTGCGAGCCGCTCGAGGTCGGTAACCACGCCGCGCGTCAGCCGGTGCGTCTGGCCCGACGCGTTGAAGCTGAAGGAGTTGTACTTGTAGGGGTCGAATTCCTTGACGATCTGCTGCCAGGCCGCGCGCTCGAATCCCGGTACCGACGACAGCCCGGTGCGCAGACGGCCGACGGCCGCGGCCGGCGTGATCGCGATCGCCGGCGAGATCAGCACCAGCCCCGCCGGCAGCGGCTGCTCGGCGCCGCGGATCGCCGCGACGGTGTAGTCCACCGCGAGCGCGGCGCCGTTGGAGTAGCCGATCATCAGCAGCGGCCGCCCGGGCGGCGCGTGGCGTTGCAGGTCGCGCATCGCCAGTTGCACGGCCGCGCGCATGTCCTCGACGCGGAACTGCACCAAGCCCGACGGCGCGGTACCGTGGCCCGGCAGGCGCAGGCCGAAGACTTCCCAGCCGCGCGCCGCCAGGTGCTCGCCGACCGAGCGCAGGCTGTAGGGCGAATCAGTCAGCCCGTGCAGCAGCAGCACGGTGCCGCGCGGCTCGCCGCCGCCGGCCGGCGCCAGGCGGAAGCTGCGGTTCCAGTTGGTCGCCCAGGTCTCGGGGTCGCTGCGGCTGCCGCGGCGGTAGCGGTTGAACAGATCGGCCTGCCCGGCCGGCGGCAGGTACACCTGCTGGTCGAGCGCGGCGAACAGGCGCTGCTCGAGCGCCAGGTAGTCGTCCAGCGTCGTCACCTGCGCGGCCTGCGCCGCCGTGAAGTCGGGCAGCGCCTGCAAGTGCCAGCGCTCGGGCGCGGGCCCCTGGCGCAGGAAGATCGCGAAGCCCACCGTGCCGACCAGCACGACGCCGAGCAGCGCCGAGCCGATGACGAACAGCAGCCAGCGGACGAGCGTGCGGATCATCGGGGTGTCGCGGTGGGGTCCGGGCGGAGCGCGGATGCAGTACGGGCCGGCGCGGCGGCCGCCGGCCTGGGTGCGGCGGTGCCCGGCTCGCAGGCGCCGGATGGGCCGGGCTCTCAGCGCATCAGGAAGCCGAGCAGCCGATTGATGCTGCGGCCATAGGGCGGCACCAGCAGCTTCGCGCTCGACCAGCGCGCCTGGCGGAAGATCGGCCGCAGCTTGGAGAAGGTCTCGAAGCCTTCCTTGCCGTGGTAGTGGCCCATGCCCGATTCGCCGACGCCGCCGAAGGGCAGGTCGTGCTGGCCCACGTGCAGCAGCGCGTCGTTGACCGACACGCCGCCCGACATCACGTGCGTCAGCAGCCGCTCGACCGTGGCGTCGTTGCGGCTGAACGGGTACAGCGCCAGCGGCCGCGGCCCGGCGTTGATGCGCGCGATCACGGCGTCGAGGTCGTCATACGGCAGGATCGGCAGGATCGGGCCGAAGATCTCGCGCTGCATCAGCTGCGAGTCGTCGGGCGGGTTCAGCACGATGTGCGGCGCGATCTTGCGGGTGGCGGCGTCGTAGGCCGGCCCGGGGATCAGCGGCACGACCGGCACGCCGCGCTCGCGGGCGTCGTCGAGCGCGCCCACCAGCCGGCGGAACGAGCGCTCGTCGATCACCGAGGTGTAGTCCACCGACTCGAGCGACGGGTAGCGCCGCGGCATGATCTCGCGCGCGTGCGACACGAAGGCGTCGACCTTCTTGCGCGGCAGGTACATGTGGTCGACGCTGGTGCAGATCTGGCCGGCGTTCAGGCACTTCACGTACAGGATGCGCTCGGCCGCGGTGCGCACCGGGAAGTCGTTGCAGACCACCGCCGGCGCCTTGCCGCCGAGCTCGAGCGTCACCGGGCACAGGTTCTGCGCGGCCGCCGCCATGACCAGGCGCCCGGTCTGGCTCGAGCCGGTGAACAGCAGGTGGTCGAAGGGCAGCTTGCTGAACTCGAGGCCGACGTTGCCGGTCTCGTCGAAGATCTGCAGCTTCTCGGGCGGCAGGTAGGCCGGCATCTTGTCGATCAGCAGCTTCGCGAGGTGGCGCGAGTTCTCGCTCATCTTGACCATCGCGCGGTTGCCGGCGGCGAAGATCGCCGCCAGCGGCACCATCGTCAGGTTGATCGGGAAGTTCCACGGCACGATCACGCCGACCACGCCCAGCGGCTGCGGCACGACGCGGTTGCTGGCCAGGCCGAAGAGCTTGCGGTCGACGGTGCGCTTCTGCGGCCGCATCCACTGGCGCAGGTGCGCGAGCGCGTCGTCGAAGGCACTGAGCGCCGGCAGGATCTCGGCCAGCATCGTCTCGTGGCGCGAGCGGTGGCCGTAGTCGGCGCAGATCGCGTCGCAGATCGCGTCGAGGTTCTCGGTGACGAAGCGGCGCAGCGTCTGCAAATCCCGGCGGCGCTCGGCCTCGTCCGGAACCGGGTGCTGGAAATAGGCGCGGCGTTGCAGCGCCAGCGCCTCGCTCAGCATCTCGCGCGTCGCGTTCATGTCCATGGCGGGGTCCTCGGGGTTGGATCAGCCCTGCGCCGCGAGCGGCGCAGGCAGCGCCGGCTGCGGCTGACAGGCAGGGCGCGAAGCATAGCGCGCTTGCGCGGTCCGCAGCGCAGGCGATACCGCTGCCGGTATCGAAGCCGCCGCTTCGCCGGCCGGCGCGCGGCCGGCTTCGGGTGCGGCCGGCGCGCGGGCGCCCAGCGCCCAGCCTTCGGTGGCAGCCTGCTGCGGCCGCCAGCGCAGCGCGGCGCCGGCCAGGCCGCGTTCGACGGCGAACGCGACCAGCTGCTCGCAGGCCGCGGCGTCGAGCTGCAGCACCAGCCGCTGCCAGCGCCGGTTGACCAGCGGGTCGAGCCACAGCCGCTCGACCCGCGCGCGCTCGCCGTCAGTGTCGGCGCAGCGGCCGGCGGCCAGCCGGCGTGCCAGCAGCGTGTGCAAGAAGGCGTGAAAGGCGTGGCGCGCGTCGGCCGACGGCAGCCGCGCGGCCAGTGCGGTGCAGCGCCGGGCATGGCCGGCGCGCGTGAACTGCAGGCTCAGCATCACCTGCAGCGCCTGCGCCGGATTCAGCACCTGCAGCCGCGGCGGCGGCAGCACCAGCAGCGGCAGCGTCGCGGCCCGTCCGTGCGGCAGCGGCGTGGCGAAGGCCGTCAGCACCGCCAGCCGCTGCCACTGCGCGGCGTCCAGGCCGGCAGTCGCGGCCGGGCCGCCGTCCTCGATGCGCCGCGCGAAATCCAGCGCCGCCTGCGGGCCGTGCGCGGCCTTGGCGCGGTGCGCGCGCGCGCTGATCACCGCCAGGTTGCCCAGCGCCCAGCCGGCGTCGGCGTTGATGCGGGTGACGGTGGCGTCGTCCGGCCCGCCGCTGCCGCGGGTCAGCGCCGCGCCCGTGACCGGGCAGCAGCGCGGCTCGATGTGCCGCAGCAGCGCCGGGTTGAGCTGCAGCGGCTCGAATCCGTGGCCCTGTTGCCACGCGTCCAGCCGCAGCCGCAGCCACTGGCGCACATGGCGACCGGCCGGCAGCGTGCGCCGGCCGAAACGCGCACGGCCGGCCTCCCAGCCCAGGCGCACCGGGTTGTCGGGCTGCAACTGCTCGGCGGGCGGCACGCAGCCGCGCCGCGCATGCTCCCAGCCGATGGCGTAGGCGATGTCGGGCTCGGGGTAGGCCGAGGGTGAGGTGCTGTCGGCGGGCGTCGGGGCGGCGTTCATCGGGGCGGGCTCCTGGTGGACGGCCGGGCGCTTTGCCCGGCGCTGTCGGCCAGTCTGACCTGCCGCTGGCTCAGCAGATGAGCCACCCGCTCGACGGCTTGCGTCGCGGGCGCCGCCGGGGCGCCGCCGGGGCGTCGCCGGGGCGCAGGGCGGCCGAAGGGCTGCCCGGTGCCGCGCACCCGTGAGCCGGCGGCGCACCGCCCCGTCGTCAGCCGGCGGCGGCCAGCAGCGGCGACGCGGTGTCGACCACGTCGTGCAGCGTCGGCACCGCGAGCCTGCGGCGGCGCTCCAGCGCGATCTGGTGGTGCAGCTCGTCGAGTTCGGCGAGCAGGCGGCCCATGCGGCCCGGGTGGCGCTCGCCGGCGGCGGCGAGCGCGTCGATCTCGTTGTTCAAGCGGGCATATCGGCCGCTGAGTTCGTGCAGGGTCATCGCTCCATGCTCCCGGGGGAGTGTCCACGGGTGCCCCGGCCGGGCAGCCCGGGCCGCAGTCTGCCGCCGGCGCGCCGGCCGCGCCATCCTGCGGATGAGGGGCCGGCCGCGGCCGGGATTCGGCGCGGCGGCGGCGGCCGTGCGCCGACAGGGCATCATTGGCGCATGGACGACGATCACAATCCCGAAGCCGCCGACGTGCTGATCGTCGGCGCCGGCCCCGCCGGCCTGGCGCTGGCCTGCGCGCTGGCCGATGCCGGCCTGCAAGTGCAACTGCTCGAACAGGCGCCGCGCGCCGCGCTCGACGCGCCCGCCGAGGACGGGCGCGAGATCGCGGTCACCCACCGCGCGCGCCGGGTGATGGAAGCGCTCGGCCTGTGGCAGCGGCTGCCGGCCGACGAGATCGCGCCGCTGCGCGAGGCGCGCGTGCTCGACGGCGACCGGCCGCAGGCGCTGCGTTTCGCGGCCGATGCCGGCAGCGAAGCGCTCGGCTGGCTCGTGCCCAACCACCGCATCCGCGCGGCGGCGATCGCGGCGGCGCTGTCGCGGCCGGGTGTGCGCCTGCTGTGCGACGCGCGCGTCACCGCGCTTCAGCTGCCGGGCAGCGAAGGGCCGTCGCCGGGTTCGTCGGCCCGCACCGCCAGCGCGCCGGGCAGCAGCCCGGCCCTGGGGCCGGCTGCGGGTGCAGCGGCGGGGGTGAGCCTGGCCGATGGGCGCCGCTTCAGCGCGCCGCTGGTGGTCGCGGCCGACAGCCGGCAGTCGAACACCCGGCGCCTGGCCGGCATCGGCGCGTCGATGCACGACTTCGGCCGCAGCGTGGTGGTCGGCCGGGTCGCGCACGAGCGCGACCACGACGGCATCGCCTGGGAGTGCTTCCGCTACGGCAACACGCTGGCGCTGCTGCCGATGAACGGCCGGATCACCTCGGCGGTGGTCACGATGGCCGGCGACCGCGCGGCCGAGTGGATGGCGCTGCCCGACGCCGAGTTCGCCGCGCGCATCGAGGCGCAGACCGACGGCCGGCTGGGTGCCGTGCGCGCCGCCGGAGCGCGCCACCTGTACCCGCTGCTGGGCGTGTACGCGCAGCGTTTCGTCGCGCCGCGCTTCGCGCTGATCGGCGACGCCGCGGTGGGCATGCACCCGGTGACTGCGCACGGCTGGAATTTCGGGCTGTACGGCGTCGAGGTGCTGGCGCGCGAGGTGGGCGCGGCGCGCAGCGCGGGCCGCGACATCGGCGCGGTCGAGGTGCTGGCGCGCTACGAGGCCGAGCACCGGCGCACGACGCTGCCGGTGTACCTGGCGACCAACTCGCTGGTGTCGCTGTTCACCGACGAGCGCGCGCTGCCGAAGCTGGCGCGGCGCGCAGTGCTCGACATCGCCGAGCGCGTGCCGCCGGTCAGCCGGGTGGTCAAGGCGCTGATGAAGCGCCAGCTCACCGGCGGCGGCGGCGGTTTCGCGCTGCCGCCGCTGCCGCGCCTGCCGCCGCCGCCCTGGCGCTGAAACCCCGGCGCCAAGGCTTCAGCGCCGAGACCCGAGCGCCAGAACCCCGGCGCCAGAACTCCAGCACCGGGCGCGCGGGCGCGGCGCGTCAAACCATCAGCATGCCGCCGTCGAGCAGCAGCGATTGCCCGGTCATGCCGTCGGATTCGGCCGAAGCCAGGTACAGCGCGAGGTTGGCGACTTCCTCGGGCTGCAGGAAGCGCCGCTGCGGCACGCGCGCCACACCGGCCTGCAGCACCTGCTCGAAGGGCACGCCCAGGATCGCGGCGTGCGCGCGGAACTCGTCGAGCATGTCGGTCTGCACGAAGCCCGGGCAGATCGCGTTGACCTGCACGCCGCGGGCCGCCGCCTCCAGCGCGGCGCAGCGGGTGAGCCCGACGAGCGCGTGCTTTGACGCGTTGTAGGCGCTCTGGTTCATCGAGCCCCACTTGCCCGCGGTGGACGCGATGTTGACGACCTTGCCGCTGCCGCGCGCCAGCATGTGGCGCAGCGCCAGCTGCATCAGGTGGAAGGCGGCGCAGACGTTGACCTGCAGCACGCGGTCGAAGTCTTCGGGCGTGGTGTCCACCAGCGGCGCGGCGTGGTAGATGCCGGCGTTGTTGACCAGCACGTCCACACGGCCGAAGGCGGCGATCGCGGCGTCGAAGGCGGCCTGGACCTGCTCGCGCCGGGCCAGGTCGGCGGCGTGCACCGCCGCCGGCGCGCCCAGCGCGGCGACTTCGGCGCGCACCTGCTCGAGGCCGTCGGCGCCGCGCGCCACCAGGCACAGCGCCGCGCCTTCGGCCGCGAAGCGCAGCGCGATCGCCCGGCCGATGCCGCGGCTGGCACCGGTGAGCAGCACGGTGCGGCCCTGCAGGCGGCCGGGGCTGGGGGCAGCCGAGGCGTTGGCGTTCATCGGGGACTCTCTTCGGGTTGGGCTGCGCGGCGGCGGCGCATCAGCGGCCGCGCGCGGCCAGGATGGCGGCCGGGTCGTCGCTGATGATGCCCTGCACGCCGGCACGCCACAGCGATTGCGCCTGGGCGGCGTCGTTCACGGTCCACACGTGGGTGCAGCCGCCGCGCCGGCCCATCGCGCGCGCGAAGGCCGCCATCGGCAGCGGCAGGCCATGCCAGCGCGGCGGGATGCACAGCGCCTGGTAGGGCAGCGGGCCCGGGTCGCGGCCCAGCAGCGCGGGCAGCAGCAGCGCCGCCACCTCGGGCTGGGTCGCGCCGAGCGCGAAGCCGGCGCCGCGCAGCGGCTCGGTGGTCGCGCGGTCGAAGCCGGCGACGATCACGCGGCGCTCGAGCGCGTGCCGGCGCACCGCGGCGCGCAGAGGCTCGGCGGCGGCCGCGGTCTTCAGCTCGATGATCAGCGGCAGCGTGTGCGGCAGCGATTCCACCAGCCGGTCGAAGGTGGGGATCGTCGCGCCGCGGCCGCGCCACGGGTGCGTGCGGCCGCCGTCGGCGCTGAAGTTGGCGCCGGCGTCCAGGCGCTGCAGCTCGGCCGCGCTGCGGGCGGCCAGCGCACCGCTGCCGTCGGTGGTGCGCTCGAGCGTGGCGTCGTGGCAGACCATCAACACGCCGTCGCGCGACAGGTGCAGGTCGAGCTCGATCGCGTCGGCGCCGAGCGCCACGGCCTCGGCAAAGGACGGCAGCGTGTTCTCCGGCGCGTGCGCGCGATTGCCGCGGTGGCCGACCACCGGCCGCGCCTGCGGGTCGAGCAGGATCATCGCCGGCGGGGCGCCGCGGCTCGGCAAGGCGGCATCGCCGCACCGGTGGCGCCCGTGCCGGCGCCGCGCAGCCGCACGCTACTGCGCGGTCCAGCCGCCGTCCACCGGCAGCGCGATGCCGGTGATGCCCGCCGCTGCCGGGCCGCACAGGAATACGGCGACATCGCCGATGCGCGCCGGCGGCAGCAGCGTCAGGTTGGGCTGCTTCTCGCGCAGCAGTTCGCGCACGCCCGCGGCGCGGTCGCCGCCCACCGCCGCGGCGCGCGCGTCGATCTGCGGCTGGATCAGCGGCGTGTCGGTCCAGCCCGGGCAGATGCAGTTGACGGTGATGCCGTCGGTCGCGGTCTCGAGCGCCACGCCCTTGGACAGGCCGACCAGCCCGTGCTTGGCGGCCAGGTAGGCCGCCTTGTTGACCGACGCCACCAGGCCGTGCACCGACGCGATGTTGACGATGCGGCCGAAGCCGCGCTGGCGCATGCCCGGCACCGCCGCCTTCATCGTGTGGAAGCAGGCCGACAGGTTGATCGCGACGATCGCGTCCCACTTGTCGTCGGGGAAGGATTCGATCGGCGCGGTGTGCTGGATGCCGGCGTTGTTGACCAGCAGGTCGGGGAAGGCCAGCGCCTGGGCGGCTGCGGCCACCAGCCCGGCGGCTTCGGCTGGGCGCGCGATGTCGGCGCGCAGGTAGGCGCAGCGCACGCCGTGCGCGGCGGCCAGCTCGGCGGCGATGCCGCGGCCGCGCTCGTCGGGGTCGATGCCGTGCAGCACCACATCGGCGCCGGCGGCGGCCATCGCCTGGGCGATCGCCAGGCCGATGCCCTGGGTGGAGCCGGTGACGAGGGCGGTGCGGCCTTTGAGGATGGGCATGGTTTCTCCGGGTCGGGGGACGGCGGCGATTGTGGCAGCGCGCCTGGCGCTGCCCGGCTTCTATGATGCCGGCCCGATGCGCCGCCGGCAGGCCCGAAGCCTGCCCGCCGCTGCGCCGACGATCGAAGCCCCCCAGAAGCGAAGCCACCATGAGCGACACCCCCGCCGAGCGCCCTGCGCTGCCCGACCGCCTGAGCGTCGATCCGCGCAGCCCGCACCACGATGCCGCGGCCTGCGAGCACGACATCGGCATCCGCTACAACGGCAGCGAACGCCACGACGTGGAGGAGTACTGCGTCAGCGAAGGCTGGATCCGGGTGCCCGCCGGCAAGACGCTGGACCGGCGCGGGCGGCCGCTGCTGATCAAGCTCAAGGGCCGCGTCGAAGCCTTCTACCGCTGATCGGCGCGGCGGCGCGCGTAGCATGCGCGCCGGCCTGCATGGGCAGGCCGCCGGCCGGCGGGCGCGGGCCTTCCGGCGCCGGGCATCCGGCCCGCCGGATCCGAACGGCCGACACCAAGGACACCGAGGAGACACACCGATGAAGCGCACCCCCCTCGCGCCACGCCGCGCCGCGCCCGTGCACGCGTTTGCACTCGCCTGCTGGCTGGCCGCCGCCGGCGCCGCGGCGCAGCCGGCGCCGCCGAAGTTCCCCGACGCGCAGGCCAGCGATCCGGTCGCGCTCGGCTGGATGATGGGTTTCCCGCCGCCGCCGGACAAGGTGATCCGCCGCGACGACGGCAGCAGCTATCGCTTCCCGCAGCTGCGCTGGAGCTTCTCGAACTACCGCCGCCTCAGCCCGACGAGCAACGTGTCGCGCGGCCTGGGTGCGCCGGTGCCGCTGCCGCGCGCCGAGCGCGACGACCTCGACGCGGTGAGCTTCCAGGTGCTGGGCAGCGGGCAGACGATGACCTGGGGCCAGGCCTTCTACGCCAACTACACCGACGGCGTGGTCGTGCTGCACAAGGGCCGCATCGTCTACGAGCGCTATTTCGGCGCGCTCCAGCCCGACGGGCAGCACATCGCGCACTCGGTGACCAAGTCCTTCTTCGGCACCATCGGCGCGATGCTGGTGGCCGAGGGCACGCTCGACGAAAAGGCCAAGGTCGCGGTCTACGTGCCCGAGCTGAAGGACTCGGCCTTCGGCGACGCGACCGTGCGCGAGTTGCTCGACATGACCACCGGGCTGCAGTACAGCGAGAACTACGCCGACCCGAAGGCCGAGATCTGGAACCACGTGCGCGCCGGCGGCCTGCTGCCGCGGCCGCCGGGCTACACCGGGCCGCAGTCCTTCTACGAGTTTCTGCTGACGGTGAAGAAGCAGGGCGAGCACGGCCAGGCCTTCGCCTACAAGACCGTCAACTCCGACGCGCTCGGCTGGGTGATCGCGCGCGCCACCAACAAGTCGGTCGGCCAGAACCTGCAAGAGCGCATCTGGAGCAAGCTCGGCGCCGAGCAGGATGCGTACTTCGTGATCGACAGCGTCGGCACCGAGTTCGCCGGCGGCGGCCTGAACACCGGGCTGCGCGACCTGGCGCGCTTCGGCGAGATGATGCGCAACGACGGCCGCTTCAACGGCCAGCAGGTGGTGCCCAAGGCGGTGGTCGACGACATCCGCCGCGGCGCCGACAAGGCGCACTTCGCCAAGGCCGGCTACGCGCTGCTGCCTGGCTGGAGCTACCGCGACATGTGGTGGGTCACGCACAACGAGCATGGCGCCTACACCGCGCGCGGCGTGCACGGTCAGGTGATCTACATCGACCCGAAGGCCGAGATGGTGATCGCGCGCTATGCGTCGTTTCCGCTGGCCGGCAACGCCGCCCTCGACCCGACCTCGTTGCCCGCGTACCACGCGCTGGCCAAGCATCTGATGGCGAACCCGCGCTGACCGGGGCGGGCGCCGGCCGGCCGCAGTGCCGCGCGTGCAAGCGCTGCAGATCCATGCGGGGGCACGCGCCCGGCGCGTGCTGCGCGAGCGCGGGCTGCGCGCCGCCGACGTGCGCATCGTGCCGGGTGCGGCCGGCGGGCCCAAGGGGCTCGTGCTGAACGCGCTCGACCGCTTCGTCTTCGGCGACTGGCTCGCGGCCGCGCCGCAGACGGTGCACCTGCCCGGCGCATCGATCGGTGCGTGGCGCCTGGCCTGCGCGTGCCTGCCCGACCCGGCGCGCGAGTTGGCGCAGATGGCCGACGACTACGTCCACCAGCACTACGAGCACGCGCCGGGCAGGCCGCCGCTTCCGGCGCACGTCAGCGCGGTGTTCGGCGCGCAGTTGCGGCTGCGATTCGGCGGGCGCGAGCACGAGGTGCTGCAGCACCCGCGCCGGTGCCTGCACGTGTTCGCCAGCCGCGGCCGTCACCGGTTGCTGCGGCGGCAGGGGCGGCTGCGCACGCCGCTCGGCTACCTGGGCGCCCTCGCCGCCAACGCCGCCGGCCGGCGCGCGCTGTCGGGCTGGCTCGAGCGCGTGATCTTTTCCGACCCGCGCGCGCCGCTGCCGCTGGCGCTGCACGACTACCGCACGCACCAGGTGCCGCTGACCGCGGCCAACCTGTGCCCGAGCATCCTGGCCAGCTGCTCGATCCCGTTCTGGCTCGACGCGGTGCACGACATCCCGGGCGCACCGGCCGGCGCCTACTGGGACGGCGGCATCACCGACTATCACCTGCGCCTGGACTACGGATCGCTGCTGCCCGAGGACGGCTGCGCCGGCCTGGTGCTGTACCCGCACTTCCAGCCGACGCTGGTCCCGGGCTGGCTCGACAAGGCGTGGAAGCGGCGCCATCGCGCGGACGCCTGCCTGGACAACGTGGTGCTGCTGTCGCCCACGCCGGCGTGGATCGCCACGCTGCCCAACGCCAAGCTGCCCGACCGCAGCGACTTCAAGGCCTATGGCGACGACCTCGCCGGGCGCGTCGCGGCCTGGAGCCGCGCGGTGCGCGAGGGCGGGCGCCTGGCCGACGAATTCGCGGCGCTCGCGCACGGTGGGCGCCCGATCGACGCGCAGCCGCTGCCCTGAAGTAGAATCCGCCCCTTCGATTCAAGCAGCAAGGAACGGGAAAGGCATCATGGTTGTGACACCGCGAACTCGCCGCTTCGCCGCTGGAGCCTGAGCCGCCGCGCCGTCACGCCTGCACGTTCCCCTGCAACCTCATGGCAAAGCGCGGTCCGACGACCGCGTTTTTGTTTTCCGGAGCCGACCGCCATGATCTCGATCACGCTGCCCGATGGTTCGCGCCGCGACTACCCAGGCCCTGTCACGGTGGGCGAAGTCGCCGCCTCGATCGGCCCCGGCCTGGCCAAGGCGGCGCTCGCCGGCAAGATCGGCAGCGGCGCCGGCGCGCACCTGGTGGATCTGGACCACCGCATCGCCGCCAACGTGCCGCTGGCGATCGTCACCGACAAGAGCGCCGACGGGCTGGAGCTGATCCGGCACTCCACCGCGCACCTGCTGGCCTACGCGGTGAAGGAGCTGTTCCCCGACGCGCAGGTGACGATCGGCCCGGTGATCGAGCACGGCTTCTACTACGACTTCGCGTACAAGCGCCCGTTCACGCCCGATGACCTGGCCGCGATCGAGCGGCGCATGGCCGAGCTGGCCGCGAAGGACGAGAAGGTCGTGCGCCGCGTGCTGCCGCGCGACGAGGCGGTCGCGTACTTCAAGAGCCTGGGCGAGCACTACAAGGCCGAGATCATCTCGAGCATCCCGCCGGGCGAGGATGTCAGCCTGTACCGCGAGGGCGGTTTCGAAGACCTGTGCCGCGGGCCACACGTGCCGAGCACCGGCAGGCTCAAGCACTTCAAGCTGATGAAGGTGGCCGGCGCCTACTGGCGCGGCGACCACCGCAACGAGATGCTGCAGCGCATCTACGGCACCGCCTGGGCGACGAAGGACGAGCTGCAGGCCTACCTGCGCATGCTCGAAGAAGCCGAGAAGCGCGACCATCGCCGCCTGGGTCGCGAGCTCGACCTGTTCCACATCGACGAGCACAGCCCGGGCACGGTGTTCTGGCACCCGAAGGGCTGGCTGCTGTGGCAGCAGGTCGAGCAGTACATGCGCGCGGTCTACCGCGACAACGGCTACCACGAGGTCAAGGGCCCGCAGATCCTGGACAAGACGCTGTGGGAGAAGACGGGCCACTGGGACAAGTACCGCGAGAACATGTTCATCACCGAGTCGGAGAAGCGCGACTACGCGCTCAAGCCGATGAACTGCCCCGGCCACATCCTGATCTTCAAGCAGGGCATCAAGAGCTACCGCGACCTGCCGCTGCGCTACGGCGAATTCGGCCAGTGCCACCGCAACGAGCCCACCGGCGGGCTGCACGGGATCATGCGCGTGCGCGGCTTCACGCAGGACGACGGCCACATCTTCTGCACCGAGGACATGATCCTGGACGAGTGCGTGGCCTACACGGCGCTGCTGCAACGCGTGTACCGCGACTTCGGCTTCACCGACATCATCTACAAGGTGGCGACCCGGCCCGAGGCGCGCATCGGCGCCGATGCGGTCTGGGACAAGGCGGAGCACGCGCTGATGGAAAGCCTGCGAGCCAGCGGTTGCGAGTTCGAGATCGCGGTCGGCGAGGGCGCGTTCTACGGCCCGAAGATCGAGTACACGCTGAAGGACGCGATCGGCCGGCAGTGGCAGTGCGGCACGATGCAGGTCGATTTCTCGATGGCCGAGCGGCTGGATGCCGTCTACGTGGCCGAGGACAGCAGCCGCCGCCACCCGGTGATGCTGCACCGCGCGATCGTCGGCAGCCTCGAGCGCTTCATCGGCATCCTGATCGAGCAGCACGCCGGCGCGCTGCCGGCGTGGCTGGCGCCGACGCAGGCGGTGGTGGCCCCGATCACCGACGCGCACGCGGCCTACGCGGCCGAGGTAGTGAAAACGCTGCAAAAACAAGGCTTTAGAGCCGAGGCGGATTTGCGCAACGAGAAGATCACCTATAAAATCCGCGGTCATTCGCTGCAGAAGGTTCCGTACATCCTGGTCGTGGGCGACAAGGAGAAGGCAGACGGAGCCGTTTCGGTGCGCGCCCGGGGCAACCAGGATCTCGGTGCGATGGCGCTCGGTGACTTCGCCGCAAGGCTCGCCGACGACATCGCCCGCAAGGCCTGATGCGTTCGGCGCGCTTTTGTCGTATTTGCGGCCCGGTTGCCTCGGGGCTGCGCGAGAGGGGTTGACACCATCGCTACTTCGTTCATGGATCGCCGCATCCCCAATGCGGAGCGCAAGCACCGGCTGAACCGCGAAATCATGGCGCCGCAGGTGCGTCTCAACGGGGTCAGCAACGAGCCGCTGGGCATCGTCCCCACCTTCGAGGCGCTGCGCATGGCCGGGGAACTGGATGTCGATCTGGTCGAGATCGCCGCCACGGCCGACCCGCCCGTCTGCCGCCTGATGGACTACGGCAAGTTCAAGTATCAAGAGCAGAAGAAGGCGGCCGAGGCCAAGGCGAAGCAGAAGATCATCGAGATCAAGGAAGTCAAGTTCCGCCCGGGCACCGACGAAGGCGACTACGCGATCAAGATGCGCAACCTGCGCCGCTTCATCGGCGAGGACGGCGACAAGGGCAAGATCACGCTGCGCTACCGCGGCCGCGAGATCACCCACCAGGAAATCGGCATGCGGCTGCTCGAGCGCATCCGCGACGAACTGGCCGACATCGCGGTGGTCGAGCACATGCCCAAGCTCGAGGGCCGGCAGATGATCATGGTGCTGGCGCCGAAGCGGAAGTAGCGGGCACGGAATCTTCGCGGCCCGGGTGCTTCGCCCGGGCCGAGGAGCGAAGAAGCCTGCGTCAGGCTGGACAAGTGCCGCACGCGCACCGTGCGGCCGCCTGGCGGGGCAACAGCAAGAAGGAGCAGCAATGCCCAAGATGAAGACCAAGAAGAGCGCGGCCAAACGGTTCCGCGTGCGCCCGGGGGGCAGCGTGAAGCGCGGCGGCGCCTACAAGCGCCACATCCTCACGAAGAAGTCCACCACCCGCAAGCGCCACCTGCGCGGCGCGCAGCAGGTGCACGAATCCGACCTCGTTTCCGTGGCGGCGATGATGCCGTTCGCGGGCCTGTAAGCGGGAGGACCGACAGATGCCTCGCGTCAAACGTGGTGTAACGGCGCACGCGCGCCACAAGAAGATCCTCGCGCTGGCCAAGGGCTACCGCGGCCGCCGCAAGAACGTCTTCCGCATCGCCAAGCAGGCGGTGATGAAGGCGGGCCAGTACGCGTACCGCGACCGGCGCGCGCGCAAGCGCGTGTTCCGCCGGCTGTGGATCGTGCGCATCAACGCGGCTTCGCGTGAGATGGGCGTGAGCTACAGCAAGTTCATGGCCGGGCTGAAGAAGGCCCAGATCGGCATCGACCGCAAGGTGCTGGCCGACATGGCCGTCAACGACCCGGCGGCCTTCGGCGCCATCGTCGAGAAGGTCAAGGCCCAGCTCGCTTGAGGCCCCGGCGGGCTGCCCCGCACGGGCGGCCCGGCCGGGCCGGCTCGATGGCCGTCTCGCCCCGGGGCGGCCATTTTTGTTTAGGGCGCGCTGCCTTGCAGCCTCGCGTCGCTTCGCGACACGAGTCCCGGGCGCAAGCGCAAGCCCCTGTCTTCACCCGAGAGGCCATGAACGATCCGGACATCTTGGTGCAGGCTGCACAGGCAGCATTCGACGCTGCGCCGACGCCTGCCGAGCTGGAGAACGCGAAGGCGCGCTTTCTCGGCAAGGCCGGCGCGCTGACCGAGGCGATGAAGGGCCTGGCCGCACTGCCGGTGGAGCAGAAGAAGGCGCAGGGCGCGGCGATCAACCAGGCCAAGCAGCGCATCGACGCGGCGCTGCAGGCACGGCGCGACGCGCTCGCGCGCGCCGAGCTCGAGCGCCAGCTGCGCGCCGAGGCGCTGGACGTCACGCTGCCGGGCCGGCGGCGCGGCAGCGGCGGCCTGCACCCGGTGTCGCGCACGCTGATGCGCATCGAGGCGATCTTCCGCTCGATGGGCTTCGACGTCGCCGACGGCCCCGAGATCGAGACCGACTGGTACAGCTTCACCGCGCTGAACAACCCCGAGAACCACCCGGCGCGCTCGATGCAGGACACCTTCTACGTCGACCTGAAGGACGCCGAAGGCCGCTGGCTGAACCTGCGCCCGCACACCAGCCCGATGCAGGTGCGCTATGCGCAGGCGCATGCGCAGCGCCATGCGGGCAGCGGCGCGATGCCCGAGATCCGCGTGATCGCGCCGGGCCGCACCTACCGCGTGGACAGCGACGCGACCCACTCGCCGATGTTCCACCAGTGCGAAGGCCTGTGGATCGGCGAGAACATCAGCTTCAAGGATCTGAAGGTCGTGTTCACCGACTTCCTGCGCCGCTTCTTCGAGACCGACGAGCTCGAGGTGCGATTCCGGCCGAGCTTCTTCCCGTTCACCGAGCCTTCGGCCGAGATCGACATCGCCTTCGCCGGCGGCCCGCTGAAGGGGCGCTGGCTCGAAGTGGCCGGCTCGGGCCAGGTGCATCCGAACGTGGTGCGCAACTACGGCCTGGACCCCGAGCGGCACATCGGCTTCGCGTTCGGCATGGGCCCCGACCGGCTGACGATGCTGCGCTACGGCGTCAACGACCTGCGCCTGTTCTTCGACGGCGACCTGCGCTTCCTGTCGCAGTTCCAGTGACGCATTGACCGAGGGCCGCTGAGCATGCAGTTCCCCGAATCCTGGCTGCGCGAGTTCTGCAACCCGCCGGTCTCGACCCCGCAGCTGGCCGAGCTGCTGACGATGGCCGGCCTCGAGGTGGAAGACGTGCGCCCGGCGGCGCCGCGGTGCAGCCGCGTGGTGGTCGGCGAGATCGTCGCGGCCGCGCCGCACCCCGATGCCGACAAGCTGCGCGTGTGCCAGGTGCGCGCCGGCGTGCACACGCCCGGCGAGCCGCTGCAGATCGTCTGCGGCGCGCCGAATGCGCGCGTGGGCCTGCGCGCGCCGCTGGCGCTGGTCGGCGCCGAGCTGCCGCCGGCCGAGCCGGGCGGCGCGCCCTTCGTGATCCGGGCGAGCCGGCTGCGCGGCGTGGACAGCTTCGGCATGCTGTGTTCGGCGCGGGAGCTGAAGCTGTCCGACGAGCACGCCGGCCTGCTCGAGCTGCCTGCCGACGCGCAGCCGGGCACCGACATCCGCGAGCTGCTCGCGCTCGACGACGCGGTGTTCACGCTGAAGCTCACGCCGAACCTCGCGCACGCGCTCAGCGTCTACGGCATCGCGCGCGAAGTCGCGGCGCTGACCGGCGCGCCGCTGATCGCGCCGCTGATCGAGCCGGTGCCGCCGGTGCACGACGGCAGGCTGCCGGTGCAGGTCGAGGCGCCCGACCTGTGCGGGCGCTTCTCGGGCCGGGTGATCCGCAACGTGAACACGCGCGCGCAAACGCCCGCGTGGATCGTCGAGCGGCTCGCACGCTGCGGCCAGCGGCCGGTGAGCGTGCTGGTCGACATCTCGAACTACGTGATGTTCGAGTTCGGCCGGCCCACGCACATCTTCGACCTCGACAAGATCCACGAGCGCCTGGTGGTGCGCTGGGGGCGCGCGGGCGAGACGCTGAAGCTGCTGAACGGCAGCACGATCGACCTCGATGCCGAGGTCGGCGTGATCGCCGATGCACAGGCGGTGGAGTCGCTGGCCGGCATCATGGGCGGCGACGCGACCGCGGTGTCGGACGCGACGCGGCACGTGTACGTCGAGGCCGCGTTCTGGTGGCCCGAGGCGGTGGCGGGCCGGTCGCGCCGCTTCAACTTCGCCACCGACGCCGGCCACCGCTTCGAGCGCGGCGTCGACCCGGCGCTGACCGCGCTGCACATCGAGCGCATCACCCGGCTGATCCTCGACATCTGCGGCGGCGAGCCGGGCCCGCTGGACGACCAGGTGCTGGCGCTGCCCGCCAACCCGCCGGTGACGCTGCGCGTCGCGCGCGCGGCCAAGGTGATCGGCATGCCGCTGAGCCAGGCGCAGTGCGCCGGCGTGTTCGGGCGGCTAGGGCTGGCCTTCACCGAGGAGCCCGGCCTGATCCACGTGACGCCGCCGAGCTGGCGCTTCGACCTGCGGATCGAGGAAGACCTGATCGAGGAAGTCGCACGCATCGTCGGCTATGGCGCGCTGCCCGATGCGCCGCCGCTGGCGCCGATCCGCGCGCAGGCGCAGCCCGAGGCGCAGCGCAGCCCGCACGCGCTGCGGCTGGCGCTGGCGGCGCTGGGCTACCAGGAGACGATCAACTACAGCTTCGTCGAGGAGCGCTGGGAACGCGAGCTGGCCGGCAACGCCGATCCGGTGCGGGTGCTCAACCCGATCGCCGCGCATCTGGCGGTGATGCGCTCGAGCCTCGTCGGCAGCCTGCTGCAGGTGCTGCGCTACAACCTGGCGCGCCATGCCGGCCGGGTGCGCGTGTTCGAGATCGGCCGCGTGTTCCGGCGCGACCCTGCCGCGCCCGACAGCGGCAGCGGCGTCGCCGGCCTGGTGCAGCCGCAGCGCGTGGGCGGATTGGCCTTCGGGCCGGCCGACGACGCGCAGTGGGGCGTGCGCGAGCGCGCGGTCGACTTCTACGACCTGAAGGGCGACATCGAGGCGCTGCTCGCGCCGCGGCGCGCCGCCTTCGTCGCCGCCGGGCATCCGGCGCTGCACCCGGGCCGCTGCGCGCGCATCGAGCTCGACGGCCGCGTGATCGGCCACCTCGGCGAGCTGCATCCGCAGTGGCGCCAGGCCTACGAGCTGCCGCAGGCGCCGGTGCTGTTCGAGCTGGAGCTCGACGCCGTGCTGGCGCACCCGCTGCCGCAGCTGCAGCCGGTGCCGCGCCACCCGGCGGCGCGGCGCGACATCGCACTGGTGCTGCGCGACGGCGTCGCCCACGATGCGCTGATCGGCGTGCTGCGCAACGACCCGAGCGGGCTGCTGCGCTCGGTGCGGCTGTTCGACGTCTACCGGCCGTCCAAGCCCGGCGCCGAGATCGGCGACGGCGAGCGCAGCCTGGCGCTGCGGCTGGAACTGCTCGACGACGCGGCGACGCTGACCGACGAGCGCATCGACGCCGCGGTGGCGGCGGCGGTGCAACGCGCCGCGGCCGCCTTCGGCGCGCGGCTGCGCGGCTGACCAAAGGGGGGCACATGGCAGGCGACAACCAACCCGAAGAGCCGGCGGCGGCGGATGCCGTGCTGCTGCCGAGCATCGAGACGCCGACGCTGACCAAGGCCGAGCTGGCCGAGCTGCTGTTCGAGCGGCTGGGGTTGAACAAGCGTGAATCGAAGGACATGGTCGAGGCCTTCTTCGACAGCCTGCACGCCAGGCTGGTCGAGGGCGGCGACGTGAAGCTGTCGGGCTTCGGCAACTTCCAGATCCGGCGCAAGGCACCGCGGCCCGGCCGCAACCCGCGCACCGGCGAGCTGATCCCGATCGGGGCGCGCCAGGTGGTCACTTTTCACGCGAGCCACAAACTCAAGGCCTTGGTGCAGGGCGACACGCCGCTGCCGGAGGAGTTCGAGTAGAGTCTGAGAACCCCCGCTGAATCCCGTTGATTTCAATGGAGAAATCGCTCCCGGCGATACCCGCGAAGCGCTACTTCACGATCGGCGAGGTCAGCGAGCTGTGCGGCGTCAAGCCCTACGTGCTGCGCTACTGGGAAAGCGAGTTCGCGCAGCTCAAGCCGATGAAGCGCCGCGGCAACCGGCGCTACTACCAGCACCACGAGGTGCTGTTGATCCGCCGCATCCGCGAGCTGCTGTACGACCAGGGCTTCACGATCAGCGGCGCGCGCAACCGGCTCGCGGACGCCGCTTCGGCCGCCCCGCACGGCCGGGGCGGGGGCGAACCGGCAGCCGGTGAGGCTGCGGCCGGCGGCCTGGCCGACGCGGCGCCGCCGCCGGCCGAGGCCGACGTGCCGCCGCCGGCGCCCGCCGAGCCGCCGCCGCGCGACTACACGATGCAGCAGGTGCGCGCCGAGCTGCAATCGATCCGCGAGCTGCTGGCCGGCTGACGCGCTGCCGGCCGGGGCGCCAGGGACGCCGCCCTATAATTGCAGCTTCAGTCGGGGCGTAGCGCAGCCTGGTAGCGCACTTGCATGGGGTGCAAGGGGTCGCGAGTTCGAATCCCGCCGTCCCGACCAATGAAATCAACGGGTTAGCTCCACAAGAGCTAACCCGTTTTTCTCTTCAGAAGCGCTGGGGGTCCACCAGGGGGTCCACCAGCACTGGGCTGCCACGGGCTGATGTGACGCGAATTGAACTGCCTGCCGTGCCGTCGATGCTTGCTTTGGTCGGCGTGATGTGCATACGAAGATGCGCAGAACGACGACGCTCAGACGCTCAGCCACGCCCATCCCGAGCAACTGCAGAACTTGCAGCACCCACGAGCCCGGAGGGCACCACGAAAACAGTCCGTCGCCCGCTCCGAAGGGTTGCCGATGCCACTGGTAGATGTAGACCACGTCAACGTTGTTGCCGCACTCCTGTAGCGCGCCCCGCGAGCCCCTGCCGCCAGCCAAAGTCCCGCTCACGGACCGGCTCCTTTGGCGTTGACCACCGATGTCGGTTCATTTTTTCTCGGTTGTAGGCGGAGTCGCATCTTGTGCAGCGTATCTGCTTCCTTGTCTGGTCACGGTAGGGATGTTCACGCTCGACGAAGTCTCGTCTAATGCAGGGGCTGCTAGACGCTCCTGGAGAGGATGCAGCCCAGCTATATGCGAAAGCTCTTCTTTTGCCTGATCTTGGCTATCGGCGCCGGCATCGGCAGCCTTCCCGCTGTCGTGGGCGAATGGCGTTGGAGCGCTGGGTTGGTCGCAATGTGTTTCGGAGCAGTGATTGCTGCGCCGATCGCAGGACTTCTGACTGGTATCGGGAAGGGTCGGCAGCGACGCCATGCGTGGCGCGGCGTTGGATTCAGTGGGACGACGGGATCCGTGGCCGACGGTGTTGTGAGACATCGTCGATGGGATCGTTGAGGCCAGCCGCTATTTCTTCCCCGAGTTGAGGAGATTTCGAGCTGCGTCCTTCGCGTCTTCCAGGGTCGCACCTGCGTCCTCACCGACTTGGCCCATGGCCTGCCCAAGCAACGATCTCTTCGTCCTTAGCGTACCGTCGTCTGTCCTGACGGTCCTTGCTTTGCCGTCAAACTTGCGCTTTTCGGCTGGGTGGACAGCTTCAAGGCGTCGAGCACTATCCTGAATCTCAGCTCGAACCGGTGAGTGCCGAACGTCTTGAGCATCCAATGGCCGAGCGGGGTCGGCCCCGGAGCCTGCAGCCTTTCGACGATGCTCTCGTTGTGTGTTATCGATGTCGGGCGCAAGCACTGAATCCTGTCGCTGATGCTCGTGAACGCCGCGAGCGTCGCGGAAGGAAGTTGGCATGCTGCTGCCGTCCGAGAGCACTCTAGTCGGTTGCAACGACTGTCGCGCAAGTTCTGCGCTCATCAGTGCCAGCGCAGCGGCACTGGTGCCTCCATACGTCTGCGCATAGCGAAGGAACATCTCAAGGTTGTGCGGATCCTGTGCGATGTCGATGGAGATCGACTCGCCCCTCTCGTACGCATCAGACACCCGCTCGGCGAAGCTTGTGCGGTCGGCCAACGCGGCGTCTGCTCGCTCCGAGCGCGCCTGTGTAGTCCCCAGCCGAGCGGCCGTTTCGCGAGCCTCGCGCTCATCCCTCGAGATGGCTTGAAGGAAGCTCGCGTCCCGAGACACGCGATCGCCAAACTGCTTGAAGGCAGCCAACTGCTCACTGCTCATGCTGGCCAGCGCCTTCTGTTCCAGCACGGAAAGGCTCGACTGGTAGGTCTTGTCCGCGTTGGCGTGCACTTCACCCCCGACGATCCGGGCGTTCAAGCCCGCGTGCGCGGATCCTCCAAAGGCAATGCGCGCAACCTGGGCCTGGCTGAGGCCCGTGTGCTCGGATACAGTCTGAATGACCTGATCCAGTCGATTGAGCGAGTCCCCGACCTGCTCATAGCTGCTCGATGCCGTGCCCTTGCTGCTGCGCGTCGAGCGGAAATGGCCCAGGCCCTTCAAGAACACCTCCGACAGCGCGGCCGAGCGTTCCGTCGTCGCCGACACGGCCTCGATGCGCGCTGCATCAACCTGCCGCCCCGCTTGCTGCACGTCCTGCTCCGACACGCGAACAGAGACCGTGCGAGAAGCGAAGCCCTGGTTGCGCAGCAGGCTGACGGCGGTACGACCGGTCAGTACATTCGATGAGAAGGTGTCCCCGCTGGCATCGCTCTGAACGCTGCCCATGAAGGCCGACGTGCGATTCGGCGCCAGCTGCATCTGGTCCATCGCCACGTTGCCCAGGCTGACGCTGCCGACGGCTGCCGATGATGTCGATCCCGCAAGCGCCCCCT